>Ga0055584_100000338_pt1 | contig 44129 bp, 32 predicted proteins | sample OSDHelmetaG_FD_58716 | JGI IMG/M metagenome (GOLD analysis project Ga0055584, IMG submission 58716) | Pelagic marine sediment microbial communities from the LTER site Helgoland, North Sea, for post-phytoplankton bloom and carbon turnover... | ecosystem: Environmental > Aquatic > Marine >...
AAGTACACCCGAAGGGATTCGAACCCCTAACCCCCGGTTCCGAAGACCGGTGCTCTATCCAGTTGAGCTACGGGTGCATGGATATTTTTATAGACTGAATCTGTGCCGCTCAGGTTACACAAAAAATAGATGATTACGCGATTTTATCCTGATCGACGATAATCTGTCAGGTGCAACTTGTTATGACAGTTTATGTTACTGAAAATAGTGATAGATGCAACTGATGTAGAGCAGGATTCTAGCATTCCCCTCGAAAAAACAAGCAGTCAATGTTGTCTTCCGGTTTGTTTATTTGAATCGTTGATGAATAATCCCACAGAATCATCACTGCTCTGGAACGGTTCCAATTTACTGATCGATTTCTGTTGCCGCTTGACTATCTGAGCTGAATCGGTTGTCATAGTGTGGATTACGTAAGAAAGTTAAGTTGGTGAATTTCAGCTTAACTTGCTTGCAAATGATTTTGAGAGGCAGTTGCATTGGAAACTGCCTGCATCCCGCTTCTTATCACCGAGAGGTCCCGCCTGTAATGAAACGTTCTCAAACCGCATTTGTGTGTTCCTTTTTCCTAGTGACTTTGGTTTTGAATCTGGATTTGGGTCTGATGATCGCAGGAGAGGGGAATCAAGCCTCTTCAGTGAAACCAAAACTGGCTGGTGCCAGGCCTGTTATTCATGCGATTAATTATTCTTCGATCCAGGAAGCCATTGATGCGATTCCTGATGAAGGGGGAGTTGTACAATTGCCTCCCGGAAAGTTTGAGATCGAAGAGCCCTTAGTTATCACAAAAGGGGATGTGCTGATAATTGGCTCTGGATCAGCAACACATATTTATAATAAAAATGAAACAGGTCAAGATGCGATTTCCATTCATCCACCACTGGATGCCAAACTACCGAACGGCAAGAAAGATCCCAAGCCTCGCATCTGGCGAGTGCAATTGCAGAACTTTCGACTGACGGGCAACGAAAAAAGTGGGCGGGGCATCAACGCCAAGTGGGTTCAGGAAATCTATATTCATGGAGTGACCTGCAGTTATCATGGCAGTGACGGAATTTTTCTGGATTTTTGTTTTGAAGATCCACGCGTCTCTGATTGTCTGATGACGTACAACAAAGCGGTTGGCTTGAATCTCCTGGGATGCCACGACATTGTCGTTTCTGCAAATCAGTTTGAGGAAAATCTGGACGCACTACATTGTATTGACGGATATAACCTGTGTATGAGCGGCAATAATCTTGATGACCATCTGCGCGATGGTGTCATAATTAAAAATACTTATGGTTCGATTGTCTGTGCCAACATGATCGAAGAATGTAAGGGGCGTGCAGTTGTATTGGACGACGAATGTTATGGAATCACGCTGTCTGCCAATGTCATTGCCCATAATGGCAGCGGAATTATTCTGGATGACGCACATGGTTGTGCCGTCAGTGCAAACACCTTCACACTGTTAGCTGCCGATGCATTAAAGATTGGACCCAAGTCGGGTCGGATTACTGTGACAGGTAATAATTTCTCGAACAGTTATATCGGGAAGGGACATGTCAAACGTCGCACTAATGATCTGAAGGCAGCAGGCCTGACGCTGGATAGAACTCGCGGCGTAACAGTTTCCGGTAATTTGTTTTCTTCAGTACGTCCCAAAGCTGTGCAGGTGATTGAGCCAACGACGCATGTTATCTTTGGCAATAATTTACTGGTTGATGTTGAATCGGATCACGAGAAACTGACGGATTCGATTATAAAGAACATACTGGTTGCGCCCGCTGAGCCAGTGGAACCAGAATCGAAATAGGCAGAAGCCCAATGGAATTCTGAATAAATTGCAGACGGAGATTTCCTGAAAGAAAGGCGAATGAAAGATGCTACGGTTTTGCGGAGTGTGTGTCTGTTTGATCGGGGGAGTCTCCTGGCTATTGGCTGCTGAAAGGCAAGAGAGGACAAATCAGGATGTTCCCGTCTATCAGGAGCATCTTGATCTTTCGTATTATCTGGATCAGAACAAGCAGAAACAGCCCATTAAAACATGGGCCGACTGGAAAACGCGGCGAAGTCATATTCTGGCGAATATGCAGACCGTCATGGGGAAAGTTCCGCGTCCTGAAAATCCGATTCCACTGTATATGAAAGTGCTGGAAGAAACGCAGATTGGCACCGTAAAACGTCAGAAAGTTTCTTATCATACGGATGATGCCGGGCAGCGAGTGATGGCTTATCTTTTTATTCCACAATCTGCCATTAAGCAACACCCGGTACCTGCGGTATTGTGTCTGCATCAGACGAATTCGGCAATTGGTAAAGAAGAGCCAGCCGGCATAAAAGGGCTACCCAATTTAAAATATGCACTTGAACTGGGGGAACGCGGTTTTGTTACTCTGGCTCCCGATTACCCTTCATTCGGTGAGTATCCGTATGATTTCAAAGCCCATCCTGAATATCGAAGCGGTACAATGAAGGCCATTTATGACAATATGCGGTCGATTGATCTTTTACAGTCGCTGGATTTTGTAAACGGAAACAAAATTGGTTGTGTGGGGCATTCGCTGGGAGGGCATAATACGATGTTCACAGCCGCCTTTGATCCCCGGATCAAAGCGCTGGTCTCCAGTTGCGGTTTCACTCGTTTTCACAAATATTATGGTGGGAAATTAAAAGGCTGGACCAGTGATCGATATATGCCTCTGATCAACAGCAAATATCAGAATAACGCCGATTTGGTGCCTTTCGATTTTACAGAAATCGTGGCGAGCTTTGCACCGCGCGCGTTTCTGGCCTGTTCTCCGATCCGTGATAGTAATTTTGAAGTGTCGGGTGTGAAAGATGTGATTCAAATCGCAAAACCGATTTATAAGCTGGCTGGAAAACCAGAAAATTTACGAGCGGTTTACCCGGAAGCAGGGCACGATTTTCCTTCCGCGACACGTGAAACAGCCTACCAGTTTTTTGATCAGCATTTGAAGAAATAATCTTTTCCAAGTCAAAGATAAAGATACAAAGATTATCTGGATTCGCTTTCATCGTGTTTGAATTGATTTTCAACAGGCCATTTTTCGATCTGGTTTATCCATTGATGCATCGGGCCATCAATCAGTGATGAGAGTCGTTTCTGATCCTTACCACGACGTGTATTGAACAGGATGGCCCAGTTGATGCGGTCGTAGTGTCTGACAAGCAGAGCCGAAGTTCCTTCAAGCGAACCGGCGTGCCAGTGGTTTGCATTACCTGCGGTATCAATAGGATTAACCATCCATCCACAAGCGTAATAGGTGTCTCTGGGGTTTCCGTTGAAATCCAAACCAGCTAGTCCGGTGGGACGTTCAAACATCTGTGAAATAGCTGGTGCTTTTAAAATGGGACATTTATCGGGCTGATTGAAAGCAGTAGCAAACCGCACGAGATCAGGAGCTGAGGCGATCCAGCCCCCATGCGAGTCCATCGCTTCCAGACACCAGACGCCGTAAGGGTGCGATACTCGTTGTAATGCTTTCTCAGAAAACACAGAAGACCCCACCAGAGGGCTATAGTATTTGACTTCGTTTTTTTTACGATCTTTCAATCGTGTTTTTCCCAATTGAATATTACTGATATCCAAAGGCATGAACACTTTTTCCTGAACATACTTTTCATACGATTGCCCGGTGACTTCTTCAATCACTCTACCTAATAAGCAGTAGCCAAAATTCGAGTAAGCAAAACGTTCACCCGGATTAAAATCAAGTGGTTGTTTCATCATCATGCGAATTATGTCATTTGTTTCGGCGGGAGGAGTTTTGCCAAGTTGTTTTGCGAAGTAAACGGAACGAAACATCGGGTCGAAGGATGCAGTTCTGTCCCAGCCCCCAGAATGGTGTAGTAACTGCCCGATCGTAATTTCTTTCAGTCGCGGATCAACGTTTTTTTGAGTAAGTTGATTCCGATATTCTTTCAGGATATCAAAGACTTTCGTGTTCAGATTGAGCTTTTTCTGTTCCACAAGTGTCATAATCGCAACTGCTGAAATCGGTTTTGAAATGCTGGCAATTCGGAACAGGCTGTCGGGTTGAACTGGTTGTTTCTGTTCCAGGTCAGCGTATCCAAAGCCGCGTGCATAGACGAGTCTACCGTGAAAACTGACTGCAACAGCCGCACCAGGAGCGTTGTGTTTCAGCAGGAATTTCTTTATCGAATCATCCAGAGAAGCGAGTTCTTTCTGATAGCGACCCGAAACAAGGATATCAGCGATGGTTTTCCTGGTGGGAGGATTGAATCTTTTCTGGTCTTTCTCTTTTTGCCAGATCGTCGCAAAATAGGTGTTGTTGTTCACTCGATAACCATCGATATTAGATATTTGATACTTATCGGCGGCCATCTGTTGAGATGCTTTTTTATAATCACTTTCAGTCATGTGAAATCGTGAAATCCAGGTACTATCGATTTCTTTGTGCCAGATTGCGTGAAAATAGGGCTTGCCATTAATAACGAAGCCGCAGAGGTCGGCCAGACGAAATCCGCGTGAGGAAAAATCATCAAAACTGTTTTGCATGTTTTCAAACGTAATATTGCAGATGGTTTCCCAGGTGATATCGTTCCGTTTACTCCAAATGCCCGCATGTCTGACTTGGCCTTTGAGTGTGTAGCCATCCAGTTTGAGTGGAGTGTAACCTTTTTCTTGTAATTCCAGTAACTCAGTCTGAAGTTCTTCATTGGATAAGGAATGCCGTACAATATGATCGGCGTGATCAATTTTGTGCCAGATGACGGTGAATCGAGAAGTTCCTTTTTGGTCCGATCCACTGATGACGACTGGCTGAAATCCATTTCTGGCGTATTGCTTAAGCTTTGTAGCAAGTTGTTGTGAATTCAGATTGAGATGAGCCTTCCATTCTTTTTGCTCTGGTTGTTTGATAGCGATTGCTGCGAATTGACTATTTCGTTTTCCCTGATAAACGCTAATGTCTGACAAGGTGTAACCTTCTTTTGCCAGTCGCGTGAGATGTCTTTGACAAGCTGCTGCTGACGATTTCAATTGAATTTCAATATCTGCTGCGAGTATGGGGCTCGATATCAATAGCAATCCCATAAAAAGATGTAGTCGGTAAGGCATGGTGTATTCCATAAGAGGCAGCATGTGCGAGTAGAAAGGCACCTATGATGATAGAGAGCCTGGGGGGAGGTCTTCAAGTATATTCTTAACTGATATGACCTGCTTTTTATCTTAACGCTTAGTATGATGACCTGAATATTCAAAAGCCACGATTTTATTTCGCTTGATAAGACAAGGTATATCACCAGATGATGAGATTGAAGAGTTTAATGCTGGTTTTTTTGGGATTGGTATTTTTACCACAATTTTCGCTCAGTGCAGATCCGATATTGATTGCGCACCGCGGAATGTTACGACATGCTCCGGAAAATACGCTACCTGCTTTTAGTGTTTGCCTCGATTTAGGAATAGGTTTTGAACTCGATATTCGTACGACGAAAGATGGAGAGCTGGTGATTATTCATGATGATGGTTTACAGCGAACGACGAATGGTTTAGCGAAATCAATTCGTGATATCACCTGGGCTGAATCGCAGCGGCTTGATGCAGGGAGTTGGTTCGATCCCGCTTTTGCCAAGACGCGGATTCCTTCCCTGGAACAAACCCTGCAATTGATCAAAGACAGAAAAAAAGGGGAAACGATCATCGCTTTGAATGTTAAGCAGTTGAATCCGGATGGTGAAAAAAAACTGGTCGATCTGGTCAAAAAATACGATTTGTTCAAGTATTGTTTTGCTTTCGATCAGAACGCAGAGATGAGTAGGCGGCTGAAACAGTTGAACCCTCGTTTTCGAATTGGTCAAAATGTGAATCGAAAAAGTATCGACAAACGTTTAAAAGAAAATGTTCTGGATGTATTTCTACTCACATTTCCGCCAGAAAAAAAAGAAGTGGATCGTCTCAAAAAACAGGGTAAACAGATTTTGTTTAACTTTGGTGGTTCAGGCGAGGCCCGCCGCAACCCTGCTGTCTGGAATCAAATTCGAGCGGCGGGAGTTGAAGGCATGCTGACAGACTATCCTCTGGAATGTCGTCAAGTGTGGCGACGCGCTGATCAGGAATTGAAAAATTAAAGTCATACTTGACTGCGCACATCTTCGTATATCACTAACGAGGCCGTTTATCTGTCTCTTTGATTCCTTTGGATTTGAATCGCCAGCGCATTGAAAAACGACCTTTATACTTTTCCTTGTTCCGTGGAGCGGTATGCAACCCACTTAATCCATAGAATACTTCGGCTTGGAATGCGCGGAGGGATTGATTTCCATTGAATCTTTTTTCGAACAGAAACTCAACATATCCTATGAATGGCAGATTGTGCGCGAAGAAATCTGGTTGTTGCTCCAAAATCCAATTAACGGCTGCTTCTTCATCACAATTCCAAGGGACATCCAAACTAGAGTATTTTGAAACCAGATTTCGATAAGGGTTGCTCTCTCGTTTGGGAATTTTTATTACGCCACTGAACTGGTTACCGGTTATATTTTGTGCGGGCTCTAGACCTGGATCCGGTGTAGGCAACTCCTGCCAGCTAGACCAATGTTTCAAGTCAGGCGAATATCGAGCAAAGACTGCTCCTGCATGAGGTGTTGTCTTATTTCCATTCGGTAATGTAATTTCGACAGGTGCAGGATCAACGGTCACTTTCAGTGAAACGGTGGAAGGGGTTCTCCACGACAAGCCGACTGCCATGGGTTTAGTTTGAATCCAACCGTCGTAGGCTGAGTTATTTTGCCCCTTAAATCCCAGTCCTTTATCGGTGATTGAGAGTTTGTCAGTAGGAAACCAAATGGCTTTGGCAGCTGCATCTTTAGGGTTGGTAAAGTCGATCTTGAGGATTTGGAATTCAATAATTGTCGCATGGCAATCTGAAATTGCAGTCGAAAAACAGACGAGTAGCAGACAAGCAAATAGGGAGCGGTAGGGGCTGTGCATGATTTGCGTCGCCTTTTAAGAGAAACTAAGGAATACTCAGATTATTCTTTAGTTAGATAAGCATCCCTTCTAGAAAGTTCCCGAAACTGTTGATTTTTACCGATTTGTATAATTTTTGGCCGAGTTATGAAATCAATGGAGTTACTTTGTTACAAATGCATGTTCTATGAGAGAACGGTCAAACTGTTCTGGAACTTCATCTTCAGCTGCATACAGATAGATGGTTGCGATCAGGATAGAATGGATGGCGGTTGAGATGAGTGAAACGAATAGTATGGATATGAGACCAACAGCGATGAGGGCTCCTCCAAGAATTACATTGCCAGATGCAATGATGAAACCACCGGCAACAATCATAAGAAATACTGGTATCATAATTAGAAAGACAATCAGACCAATTCCAAAGTTGGCAACGAGTGACTCTCCCCAGGTTTTACGAAGAATTCCAACAGAGCGTTTCATGGCCTCAAACGGGCTCTTTTGTTCTACCACCAGCACCGGGATCACAAAATAGGTGGTGATGGACCAGGCCATGCCCAGGAGGCCAGCGACGAGTTGACCAATTTTTTCAGAGCGGGATTCGATCATCTTCAGGATGAATCCTACGGTGGCACTCACCAGAGCCCAGCCAGCAATCTGTGGCAACCGATTCATGGCGGCTCTGAATCCATCCCCCACGGTTGGATTGCCTCCTTTTAAACGAATGATGGCACAGGCCATCAAAGCAGAGTTGAAAAAGATGATGACAAAAAAGTTTACGAAGTAAAAAGCAAATAGAATAATATAGGCAACGGGATCTTGTGGGACTTGTTGGTCATTCATCACCACTGAAGCATATTTACTATTCCACAGAGGGAGTGCAAAACTGACAAGAACCAGCAGGCAGGAAATACCGCTCATAATCGGGAACAGTAAGAGTTCTTTATCCAGCATCAAAACCCGGAAGCTTTGTTTGGTCAGTGCCCATCCATTAGAAATACGGCTAAACATAGTCATCGATCCTTACGATAAATCAGCGGGCAATTGGTCGTTAGTCACAATTTATAGCAGAAGTCAATGGAGTTCTGAAGGCGAGAATTGAATTCATTCTTGATTAAGAGTCTGTTCGATGATTCAGCGGATTTAATTGGATTTCGGCAGCGAAAGCAACAGCGCCACGGTAGCCCAGCTGCTGGCAGTGACCGAGATGAATTGATCTTTACCATGAGGGTAGCCCGTTTCGAAATAAGTTTGAAACGGTTTGGCACGAGTGGGGACTTGCCAGGAACCGTCAGGTTGTTGTGTGTCGATTAAATATTGAATGCCCCGTACAATTGCTTGATGATCTGTTTCCACTTGCTCGGAACGTAGCAATGCGACAAGTGTTGTGCCGGTAGCATAAGTGTCGCTCTTCATCGTGGAGAGCTGGGACCATCCACCATCCTCATTTTGTGTCCTGATCAATTCTTCTATTTTAGTATTGATAACAGACTTATCAACATCCAGATAGAGAAGTGATCGCAATTGAAAAACGCGGTCTTCGGTGGTATCTGGTTTTAATTCGAGTAGCCATTTTTGGGTCTGATTGATACGTGTTTCGATTTGTGGTTGCTGTTTTACAGTCCCAAAAGTTTTGAGAGCACGAATGACAAAGTAGTTCGTATTCGTATCACTGGACATGGAAGGGGGGCGAGTCGAATTGCGGATCCAGTGTGTTTGATCTTTGTTGCGTTCTAACAGATATCCAGTGACGGCTGTGGTGAGTTCATCTGGTTCCTTACCTGCTAGTTCGAGTGTCCAAAGGGCATAGCTGGCGGTATCCGGGCCACCACCTTGTCCTTTGCCTGCACGATATTTATCAAATCCTCGTTTGAGATGCGATGCTGTATGATCAACCTGAAGCTGAAAATTGGTTTCGCCAATAGAGAACCCACGTTTCTTAGCTTCGTCCATTACCAGAACAGCCAGCGCCTGGTTATGGCAGGTAAAGCATTTTCGCTCGCGGGCGGAACCAGCGGATGCTTTTTCGATCAGTGGAATTGACTTCTGAATTGCAGCTTTGATTGCTGAAGGGGGTGAACGGTCTTCGCCTGCCTGCGCTATGCTGGAGAGGTTGAATGAGAGACAAAACAGCGACAAGCTGATGAAAATACTGCGCATTCTATGTCTCTCTACCATTGATTGAGTGCATGCCCATTGATACGGCACCTGATGGTACGTCAAAACAGAATTTATTCTAACCATATTACAGATTGAGATGCCAGATTTTTTATCCTGTTTAGTGAAGGAGCCGGAGTAGCTTTCACTTTACTGGAGAAGAAATTTCTTTAAGAGCTCGTTCAGGAGTCTGAATATGCTCGGGTAGAAACCCAAGTCCGACGATTTTTCCTGCTGTCCGTCTCAAGATCGGAGCGAACAATCCAGCGATTTTTCGAAGTGTCCAGGAAATGGAAACCGGCTTTCCCGGCGCAGTGCTGCTGCCGAACAGTCTCTGATGAGCAAAGACTTGCATACGTTGTGTTCTGCGCGCGGGTGTTTCACGGCGCAATTGGACCTGCTTTAAGTCGTCAAGTGTCAAATTACCTTCGTAGAGTTTATCCGCGAGCAAATTCGCGGTCGCCACGGCGTCCTGAACCGCCAGGTTTACTCCGACTCCCCCGACCGGGGACATAGCGTGTGCAGCATCACCGATAAAGAGCAAGCCAGGTTGTGCCCAGTTTGTGATATGATTTACCTGGACGGATAAGAGACGAATTTTTTTCCAATCATCAATTTCAGCAATTCCCTCAGCGAGGTTCGGAAGGATATCTATGACTCTGTTGCGAAAGACTTCCAGTCCTTCCTGTTTCATTTCGTCAAAATGACCTTTTTGTATGATCATCCCGGTTTGAAAATAGTCTCCCCGGTCAACTGTAATCAGCATGCGGCCTTGCTTGATACGTGCCAATGTGTGATCGTTAAGATCGCCTGATTTTCCGATCCGAAACCAGAGGACATCAATGGGAATTCCCTGTTCGATAACCTCGACGCCGGCATCAACCCGCATCTGAGACCCCCGTCCGTCGGCACCCACAACCAGATCCGCATGGACTTCATACTCGCCTTGTGGACCCTCTACCTTCACGCCGACTACTCGATTGTCTTTATGAATCAGCTGCGTGGCTTTCGATTCCATCTGAACCTGGAAATGGGGAAAGGTTCTGGCATGTTTTGCAAGCAGATTAAGAAAATCCCACTGCGGGGCGAAGGTAATGTATTTACATATTGTCGGCAGATGGGTGAAATAAGGCCCCGGTATCTGCTTACCTTCAATGTTGAAATCCAGAGAATCGAAATGCTTATCTGCAATCTGTAGAAATTCTTCCAGAAATCCGAGTTCATACATTAATTCTAAAGTGGAAGGATGAATGGTATCGCCACGGAAATCGCGTAAAAAGTCTTTATGTTTCTCCAGCACAATGACTTCAACACCGGCCCTTGCCAGTAAATAACCGAGAAACAGGCCTGCCGGTCCACCGCCGACAACGCAGCAGCGAGTTGTGATCTGTCCTCCTGACTCAGGTGAAAGACTTTCATTCAAGGCCTTTTACCTCCCGTATTATTAGCGTTGATCAACTTTTATCTCATGCGAACGAGGAACAGCATAGGCCGGTCAGATGAAACGTTCAAGATGAATCTGGAGAACTGCTTGTCAGAATATGATCTCTGTGTACGATTTTTATAAAAGGTTCAAATCGACTCACTCAACTTTCCTGACAAGCACGACTATCGAACGAGCTTGAACATCATAGGCAGTCGTAGACACTGGTAATGCTTCATCTGGTTCCAGAATATCTTGCGGGCTGTCGAGAGATGTATCTACAATTCGCATCCAGTCGCCAGGATTTCCTTCGTGAATTCCAAAAGTGAGTCCGTATGAGTTACCGTTAATCATGACGTAGATATCAACGTTTTCTTCTTCAGAACCATGTAAGCAGAAGGCAAGCGTTTTTGATGAGTCCGATAGGTCGACATAGCGGGTCACGCCGTACCAGTGCACATCTTCACGCCAGAAATGAGAACGGCACAATGAGGAATGTGACTTGCGAAAGGCGATCATCAATTTAACGAAGCGAAAGAGATCCTTATGTGTATCTAGCCTGCGCCAGTCGAGCCAACTGGTTTCGTTATCTTGATTGTAGGGGTTGTTATTTCCGCTCTGGGTCTGCAAAAATTCATCTCCCATCCGAAACATGGGAGTCCCGTTTGAAACCAGCAGCAGACAAAAGAAGTTTTTGACCTGTTGTTTTCTGAGTGACATGACATCTGGTGGAAGATTTTCTTCACCTTCCCAGCCACAATTCCAGCTATAATCGTGTGTGCCATCGGAATTCTGCTCGCCGTTTTCCCAGTTTCTTTTTTCGTTGTATGAAACGAGGTCATATAATGAAAAACCATCATGAGAAGTAATATAATTGATGCTTTGGTATGGTCTGAGTGCGTGCATCCGGTCATCAGGAAATAAGTCCGAGCTGCCATAGAGTCGGGTCATTAGATCAGGAATATGGCCTTCATCGCCGCGCACAAACTGTTGTAGTGTGTCGCGATAGGCGGCGTTCCATTGCATCCAGAGATGTCCGGGAAATCGTGAGCCAAGTTGAAACTCTCCTGCTGCATCCCAGGGTTCAGCAATAAACCGTCGACTTGACAAAGTCGTGTCTGAACCAATTTGACCGAGTGTCGTGGGATTCGATTCTTCTATACTTCCATCTATTCTTCGGGTTAATACACTGGCCAAATCAAACCGAAAACCATCTACGTGCATTTCTTTTGCCCAGTAATGCAGGCTGTCGACAATGAGTTTTCGAACGGCCCTGTTCGCGGTGTGCAAGGTGTTACCCGCTCCTGAGTAGTTTGCATAAAGCGCGTTCGGATTGCCTGAGAGTGAATAGTATGTCGTGTTATCAATTCCTTTGAAACTGTAAGTCGGGCCAGATTCATTTCCTTCACCAGTATGATTGTAAACCACATCGAGAATGACCTCGATTCCAGCACGATGCAAGGCTTTGACCATTTCACAAAATTCGATATGCCTTTCACACGTTTCCTGCGACATGCAATAAGTGTCATGTGGAGCAAAAAAGCCCAGAGGCATATATCCCCAGTAGTTTCTATCCTGAGTATCAAATTGATATACGGGCATCAGTTCAACAGCTGTCACTCCCAATTCTTTCAGATAGGGGATTTTTTCGATCACCCCTGCAAATGTACCTTGCGCGTTTTCTGCAACATTTGAACTACTGTGCCTGGTAAAGCCGCGCACATGCATTTCATAAATGATCAGATCGGATGTGTGGTGAACTGGATTGTCATTTTCCCAGTTGAAGACACATTCGATGGACTGCAACACCGACAGGGGCGCACATCCCATGTTGCTACCAGGTTGACTGGCACGATGTCGATCGAATGCAGGAGGAAAGAAAATATTTCTAGAATAGGGATCTAGCAATAATTTTTCCGGATCAAAAGCATGCCAGTCAAATGGTCCTTGTGGTGCAGGGCCATCAATTTGGTACGCATAATACTTTGCGTGTTTGATTTCTGTAGTGGAAATGCGGCAATGCCAGATTTCTGCGGTTTTATTTCGGAGAGGTTCAAAGTCAAAGACCAAAACTGGTTCGTTCAGGTTGTCTTCGACAAAGAATAGTAAAGAAACGCGTTCGGCATGTTTTGAATAGAGGGCGAAGTTAAAAGCGTTTTCTGACGGAATCCAGGTTGCTCCCAGGTGAGTGGGTGATCCTTCATTTTGATCCCAGTGGTCCATGGTGTGATTTCCATTTCGAAAAGGCAAATATTAATAGAAAGATGACAACGCCGATACTGGCTCGCAGAAATCGGGATGCGTTTCCTTCGTATGTAAAAGTCCACCATAATTCGTTTGAATAATCAACAGATTGATACGCAAATAATCCCAGCCAGATCGAGCAAATAATGATCGCAAAAATCGTACTCGACCAGCCCAGATTGAATGAGTGACCTAATCGGCTTCCCCTGTGAGAAAATTGATTGCGACTTGCCAGCAATGCAAAAAATATTATTGAGAGCAATACCGTTTCTTCGTAATCAAATCCTTTTAAAAGTGAGACGATTATTCCGAGTCCTGACAACAACGTGACCCACGACAAGGCCGAATTTGATCTCTGTTGTAAACCAGGGGCCAGAACCAGAAGTGCAGCACCAGTCACGCTACTAATAATATGAGAGACTTCAACCAGGACTAGAGGAATCGCGTCCTGTAGCGAGCTTAGTCGGCCTGTGACAATCGGCGTGGCTCCAGACAACAGCAGAACCGCTCCTGCCAGCATGGTACACCAGGAGAGTATCAGAGGTGCAAGTGCAGAGGACCAGTGCGTTGTTTCACTTACCAGTCGTGTTGCAATAGCACGGTTTAGAAACAACTCGTGTAAGGCCAGCATGATGAGTGCCACAAAGAGTGGTATCAAATAGTAGATGACTCGAAACACCAATAGTCCGGCCAGGATTGTTGCCGATGATTGTGAGGCAACCAACGACAAAATGACTAATTCAAACACGCCCACTCCTCCCGGAACGTGTGAAAGTACTACGATGACCGTAGCCAGAAGATAAACTCCGAGAAACTCACCAAAGCTGACAGATAATTCTGGTGCTAGAATCATGTAGAGTGTGGCAGAAGCAATGACCAGGTCTGCTGCTGAAACTGCCAGTTGCAGGACCGTCATACCCGTTTTGGGCAATTCAATTTTGATACCTTTAATAACGATCGGTGATCTTCTAATGAGAGGCAACATTACATAGCCGACAGCGATGGCCAACAGGATGTAACCAACCGGTTGGACATTTTCAAAAGGGAAGTGTAATGACGCCGGTATGGGAAATGGTTGCAGAATAAAGACGATCCCAGCTAAAGCAAAAACACCGATCCAATAAGTGGTGCCCAGCATGATGATCAATTGTAGGATTTCCACAGCCGATAATCCCCAGGCTGAGTAAAGTCGGTAACGAACTGAAGTCCCGCCCAGCAGTGCCCCAAAATTGTAACTGGTGACAAAACCCGTAAATGATGCCAGAGAGATTTTCCCAAGAGGAAGAGGATGATGAATGGCTCGAATCGCCAGATAGTCATATCCAATGAGAACTAGGTAGTTGAAAACCGTCAATTCGGCAGCAGCCCAGAGGCGCCATGCAGGGATGTGTGCTACTGCAGATCGGATTTCGTGGATATCATAATGCTTCAATTCCTTCGAGAGTAACCAGAGGGCTCCCATGAAAATCGCGATAACAGCAAGTGGTGCGAGTTTTTTAAGACGATGAAGCATCAACGATTCTTAGGTTAAGGACAAATATGAAGAAATGGTCATCTTTGCATACGGGAATCAAGACCCAGGATTTTTTATCAAAATCTCTATTTATGTGTAGTTGGGGAATTACGGAAGTTGTTAACCAGTTTCGCTCTCAAAAATTTCTGAAAGAGATCATAAATAATGCGTGCAAAATTGAATAGGTGGGAATAGAATAAAACTGAGCGCTGTTGAGGCCAAGCAGCTATGTTACTCTCTCACAAAGTAAGCGAATTTCAACTCCATTTCTGAAAGATATCAGAATGAATCTTCTCCCTCGCCAGGCCTGTATGGGTCTCTCTATTCCAGTGTTCGTCTTCTCGATTGTGTTAAGCAGCGCACCTGTTTATGCACAATTTCAACGAACTCCTCAAGCAAGCGGTGCTGATACACAAGTTGCTAAATCGCAACCGGCCCCCAAAACATCTCAAATCGAACAAGCGATTCAAAAGATCGCAGTTGCCTTTAAAGCAGCATTCGACCAAGGCAACGCAAAACAGGTCGCCAGCTTTTGGGCTCCAGAAGGCGAGTACATCGAAGCCGGTGGATTGCGACTGGTAGGACGCCAGGCCATCGAAAAAGCGTATCAAAAGTATTTCAAAGAATCAAAGAATGCAAAAATCCAGATCATGGTCGATTCCGTCCGTCAGATAGGTGACAATCTGGCAATTGAAGAAGGTCGGACCATGGTCACTGTTTCGAAAGCTGCTCCCGATGTGAGCCAGTACACAGCCACGTATGTCAAACAGAATGGTAAGTGGTCGATGCTCAGCGTCAAAGAGTATCGCTTAGCTCCTTCTGCCTCTCAGACTGGGTTAAAAGATCTGGATTGGCTGCTGGGGACCTGGGTTACCGAACTTGGCGGAGTCACTCTGACAACTGACTATCATTGGTTGCCCGGCAAAAAATTTATGGAACGAACCTATTTCTCCAGTAGTAAGGGAAAACAGCAAGTACTCGGCAAACAGATCATAGGTGTCGATCCCATCAGCGGCGATATTATGTCCTGGACCTTTAATACTGATGGCAGTCATGCAGTGGGAATCTGGGCTGCCGTTGAGAATGGCTGGTTGATTGAGTCGAGAGGTGTCACCAGCGATGGCACGCTGACCAACGCCAATAATATTCTTTCAAAAATTGATGAGAATGGATGCCGCTGGCAGTCTGTGAACCGGACCGCGAATGGAATCGAGTTACCAGACGCACTTGAAGTGGTCTCAAAACGAAAATAATGTTCTGATTAATCATAGAACAACGTTTATCAAATTTCAGAATCGGGGATAGATATTATGAGACTTTTCATCAGCCTCATTACGGTGACAACTTTTTTCTGTTTCTCTCAAGCACCGCCAACTACCTGGGCCAGAGGTTTTGGTGGCGGCGGATTTCATGGTGGAGGTGGCGGTGGTTTTCACGGAGGAAACTTCGGTGGCGGTAGTAGTTTTGGTGGTGGTGGTTACCGAGGAGGTTTTGGCGGTGGTGGCTACAGCGGAAACCGTAGCTTTGGCGGTGGTTTTAATTCAGGTTCAAGAAACCTCGGCGGTGGTAACTTCAATAGCGGTCGATTTTCCAATTACGGAAGTCGCTTCGATGTGCCTGGTCGATTCAATGACAAAACCGGATTTAATTCGAATTTTATGAATCAGGCTCGCTCCTTCGATCGAGGTAATACAGGCAATTTTAGTCGGTTAAATAATGGCAATTTTAATAGATCTGATTTGAATCGAGATTTGAATCGAATTGGGGGGAATGGAAATATCCGGTCCCGTACTGATGGCCATCTTGATGTTGGTAACATGAATTTCAATCAGCGACCAACACATCAAGGCTTAGATAATTTTCTCGGCTTGCCTTCAGATGCCGGTCATCATTCTGTTACTAATTCTCATCCCTACGTTCAGGATTTTACCGGACGTAATACGGTGAATCGTTCTATCTCTTCCGGTTCGGCAAGTGGAAAAGTATATCATGGGCCCAACGGGGGAATTGCCGCGGGAGGCAGTTATACCGGACCACGGGGTAATACCATCTCGGGAGGAGGTGCCGTCGGACCCAATGGAGGGCGTGCTGCTGGCGGGCGAATAGATGGTAATAATGGTGGTAAGGCCGGTGGTGGTCGTGTTGTCGGTCCCAATGGTGGATCCGCAGCCGGAGGACGGATTGTCGGTCCCAATGGCGGTAAGGCTGCAGGTGGTGTGGTTCACGGACGTGGTGGTGGAACTACTGCGGGCGGATTTGTGCGTGGTCCCAATGGCGGTTTTGCAGCGGGCTTCGTACATGTTCCACCTTCTACTCGGTATTATCACGCGGTTGTGATTCGTGGTGGGTTTTATGGCTACGGCATGTACTACCCCGGTTGGTACGCAGCGAATCCGGGGATGTGGTATGTTCCAGCATGGCCAGCAGGATACGCCTGGAATTATGCAACCTGGGATGCGATGATGGCTTGGCTTCTCTGGGAGAATATGCAACCCATCTACTATGACTATGGCAACAACGTGGTCTATCAAGACAATAGTGTTTATGTCAACAATAAGGACGTGGGTACCTCAGCGCAATATACGCAGCAAGCCAGTCAGCTTGCAGACGCTGGCGCTTCTGCGAATGTCAGTGATCAGGAGAAGTGGATGCCTCTGGGAGTATTTGCACTTTCAGAGAGCGGTCAGACAAAGTCCGACAATGTGGTAGAACTTGCTGTAAATAAGCAGGGAGTCATTCGCGGTAACTATACCAACACCAAAACTAAGAAATCACAACAGGTCCAGGGATCAGTTGACAAGAAAACGCAACGCGCAGCCTGGACGGTCGGTGATGATAAAAATACGATTTATGATACGGGAGTTTATAATTTGACTAAGGACGAAGCACCCCTGCTGGTTCACATTGGAAAAAATGAGACGCAGCAATGGCTGATGGTCAGATTGAATCAGAAAGATAAAGGAAAAAATGCAGCTGCGAGTGAAAAGTGACTTCGAGAGCAACATTTTTTGAATGCGAAACTGACAGAGTTGGCTTTTCAGGCCAACTCTGTTTTTATTTAAGGGCTGCAAACAAATGCTTTATTTTTTTAACGGCGCCAGGTAATCGATTCTGTAATCTTTGGGGAAGGGGAGTACAAAGTTTTGTTTTGCCCAGAGGTTCCATTTTTGAGCCAGTTGCGTCACGAGGTCAGCACGCTGTTTCGACAGATCATTCAGCTCTGTGCGGTCCTGGGATATATCATAAAGTTCCCAGGGAGCGCCCCGGAGCGCAGTGAGTTTCCAGCGTCCCTGGCGAATGGCTCGGTTCCCCTGATGCTCAAAATAGAGTGTGCGCTCTTCCTGCTGTTTTCCTTTGACCAGAGGTAGAAGACTTTGACCTGGAAGCGGTAGTGTTGTATCACCATCCCATCGATCAGGGTATGTGACTTGAGATGCTTCCAGTAGAGTGGGGACAACGTCAATAATATGAGCGGGCGTTGAGATGATTTTTCCACTCTGTTTTACCTGCGCAGGCCAATGAACAATGCCCGGTGACGCAATGCCTCCTTCATGGTTGTAATGTTTATAAAGTCTCCACGGAGTATTGGAGGCATTCGCCCAACCAGAGCCTACGCTTTGATGTGTGTCGGGACCCCCCATTTTGTCGATTTGATCTCCCCAGTAGAGCGTATTATTGCGGCTGGATCTGATATCAAATCCATGTGGGTCCCATTCGGCACAAGCACCGTTATCCGATGTAAAAATAATGAGCGTGTTTTCCAGTTCATTATTTTGACGCAAACTGGTTAAGACGCGTCCAATATTCTGGTCCATGCGATCCACCATCGCCGCGAAGATTGCCATTCGTCGTGCCAAATCACCACGGCGATCTGCAGGGAGTGTGTCCCAGGCCGGATTCACGCGTGCTTCTGATTCACCCCAGTCCCAATAGCGTGATCGAGGAGAGAGTTTCGTATCCGCGGGGACAATTCCCAATTGTTTCATCCGCGCGATACGTTGTTCTCGGATTTTGTCCCAGCCAATGTGATAGCGGTCTGCATATTTGAGAATATCCGCTTTGGGTGCATGCAGAGGGAAGTGAGGAGCATTATAAGCCAGATATAAAAACCAGGGCTGATCAGGATTTCGCCTGCCCATTCTCATGAAGTCAATTGCATAATCGGTTACGGCGTCGGTTCCGTAAAATTCTCCCTTGGGATAAGTGTGGGTACTACGCGAGGCGGGGAGTCTGGTAAAATGATCCACATCCCAAAATGTTTTCGCGCTGACGAGTGTGCCATAAAACTCTTCAAAACCGAGCTTTGTAGGATCTTCTGTTCCCAGATGCCATTTGCCGGACAGGAACGTTCGATAGCCACCCTGTTGAAGTATCTGCGCGACCGTAATTGCTTCATCTGCTATGTGCCCCTGATATCCTCGTTGATTGAGATTTCTTGTCATATGTCCCAAGCCAATCCGATGCGGGTATTGGCCTGTCATTAACGTGCCACGTGAAGGACAGCAACGGCCTGTGTTATAACATTGTGTTAATCGAACTCCCTTTGCAGCCAGGGAATCTAACTGGGGAGTTTCAATTTCGCCACCAAAGCATCCCAGGTCGCTATAGCCTAAATCGTCGGCGACGATCAGTAGAATATTAGGTCGCTGTTGTTCTGCACTCCATGGCTGTTCAAGCCAACTCGAAAGTGTGAAGACAGCTACAACTGAGCTGATTAACCCTATTTTGAGGTGAGCGTGCGTTTGTGAATCCATGGTGATGTCGTCTTTCTCATTGAGCAAAAAAATATCCAGGAAGGATCATTTTCTGGTTTTACTGTTGTGTAATCAACTGATAATACTCTACGCGACGGTTTATTTCGAAGTTGAGGAGCCCCTCTTTATAGGGAATTGTTTCATCCAGGTCGCAGGCGTGTACAATCAATTCGTCATGATTGGTTTTCGCGACTGCACGAATTTCACCAGAGGGCGCGATCACGCAGCTTTCGGCCAGTTGTTCTACACCCTCTTCACAGCCTGTCTTGGCTGCACCCAAAACCCAGGTACCATTTTGATAGGCGCCTGCCTGCATGCTCAGTTGGTTATGAAATCCGACAAGTGGATTAAGCTCGGGATATTCAGGGATTTCCATCGGCGTATTATAACCTAGTAGAACGAGTTCGACTCCCTGCAATCCCAGGACGCGGTACGTTTCTGCCCAGCGGCGGTCATTGCAAATGCACATGCCTACGATTCCGCCAAAAGCATTCCAGACCTGAAAGCCGAGATTGCCAACATCAAAATAACGTTTTTCAAGATTTTGAAATGGATTTTGTGGTCGGTGTTCCTGGTGGCCGGGAAGATGGATTTTGCGATGTTTGCCGACGATTCGACCATCACGCTCTACAAGAAGTGAAGAATTGTAGCGGTGGATGACTCCCTTTTCTTCGACGATTTCTGCGTAGCCGAGACAGAAGCCCACTTTAAGTCGCCGGGCTTCGTCAAACAAAGGCTGCGTTACTGGACTGGGCATTTCGCGTTCAAAAAATGTATCAATCTCGGATTGATCTTCTATAAACCAATGAGGAAAGAACGCAGTCAAACAACATTCTGGAAAAAGGAGCAGCTCACAACCTTGAGCAGAGGCTTCTCGAAGCAAACCAATTAAACGCGCGACGACTTCGGGTTTCGTTTGTGCAAGAGGTATTGGCCCCATTTGCGCTACGGCAATTGTGATCGTACGGCTCATATTCTATCAAACTCTCGGGTTGGTAACTGCAATTCACTAGTTTAGGACGATGAATTTCATACTCAATGATATCAGTTAGCTTAGAGGCGTCCATCAAAGGCCTGCGATTCTTAAACTGAATAACCGTATTCACAAGGAGGGCCTGACAGGAATCTGATGTCACGTCTCAGGAATGGTGATGTTGCAAATAATCAACATATTTTGGTTTCCGTATTTGACAAGATGTGCGTGTGGGATAGGATAGGTTAAATGCGTTAATTGCGTTAATTGTCTGATTGCCCTCAAATCGAGTTGCTCAGCAAACAAATTTCATGAGTCTTGTACAATTTTTGAGATAAAGGGTTACTAAGATGAATTTGCAGAAGTCTCTTTCAAGCAAAGGCTTGCTTTGTCTTCTCACACTCTTTTTGGTCGTGAATTATGAATCACAGGCTCAAGAAGGTGCTGTCAACAACAAAACAGCTTCAAAAGCCCGTCAGAAATATGCGGCCATGATGAGTGACGCGCATAAAGCGAGATTGAATCAACATTATTCGAAGTATTATAAAGCGACACTCGGTGTGGTGGCGACCGATGCTTCGGGACCTTTGGCAGCTCATTTGACAAATGGTGCACCGGACTGGTGGACGGGAGTAGGGACGAACCTTGATGGTAATCCCGGATATGGAGTTGTGATCATGCACGTGGCACCTGGTTCTCCCGCAGAGAAAGCAGGACTGATGAAGTACGATATCATTTTGTCATTCGGATCACATCGGCTGGCTTCAGTTCGCCAGTTAAATGCTCTGCTTGCCAAAGCGCAACCGGGTCAGAATGTAAAACTGTCGGTTATTCAAGTTGGAGAGCAAGGAGCGGTTAGTTCAGTCAATGTGACATTAGGCTGGTCAGAAAGAATCAATGCACCTGCAGGAGGTAATCCTTCACGTGCCTTAACGCCTCGCTTTCCTTCTGCATCTAATTTTGGAAACGATGATGAGTATCTCGTCAATCCCAAGGCACCATTGAAGTATCAATATGCGGCTCCTTACGAGTATGCTCCCAAGCTGGATCAATCTGCTCCGATGAATTTTGGTACAAGCCCTGGCAACTGAATCACGGCTGAGTCACTAAAACATAGAGATCTACAGGCTTTGCTCTGAATGGGCAGAGCCTGTTTTTTTATGTATACATTCTTGCCGTCCAGTCTATGAAGGTATACGATATGTCTGGGGAGAAACAGTCGGAAAAATCTCAGAAGGTATCAGAAACACTTAATGAAATCGAAGCCGAGATGTAGCGGATCAAGTTCTAGTCAGACAAATCGACCAAATTAGGGCGGTCAGCTTTTCTGAGGCACCTTCTTTTAAATGGTGGCATCAATTAGCCTTTATACCCAACGCACATGAAGCAGTCAGCAATGGGAAATCTCCTTTCCAGAGTCAAGTTGGGCTTATGGCGTTAAGAGATTATGAATATCACAGTTATGTTGAAGAGGCACAGCAGTTGTTAAAATATCTAAGACAATTTGATCACTTGATAGAGGATATCTAGGTATGGTCAACAAAAAGTTAATATGTTCATTCTAATTTAACCGAGGGTTTTCCATATTCTGAGGGTTGTGATTGTGTTGTATAAATTTAAGCAACAGAATCAGTGAAATGAGGACGAGCAGAACTGGCAGAATGAGAGAATCGCAGGTAAAATGAGGCCCATAAATAAAAAGAGAGGCCTTGTAGAGAACGTGACGAGACCAAAAAAAACTAATGTAAGAAAACAGTCTGGCCTGCCTGTTATTGGTTGGCGCGAATGGGTGAGCCTCCCCAGTTTGGGGATTAAATCGATCAAAGTAAAAGTTGATACTGGTGCCCGTTCTTCATCTTTGCACGCTTATGATTTGCAAGAGTTTGAGCGGGACGGAGTGAACTGGATCAGGTTTAAAGTTCACCCTGTTCAACGGAAAACCAATGAGATCGTACAGACTGAGGCCAAAATCCTGGAGTTTCGATCAATTCGTAGTTCCAGTGGCAAGTCTACCCGACGGCCGGTGATTATTACCAACATTGAATTGCTGGGAGTGGTCTGGCCTGTCGAGTTGACACTTGCAAATCGCGACGAAATGGGTTTTCGTATGTTATTGGGACGAGAAGCGTTTCGCCAGAGATTTCTTGTTGATGCGGGGAAATCCTACTACGGAGGCAAGCCACTGCGCAAGAAAAGAACAAAGGCGAAGACCAGGAAGAAACCTAAACAAAAATAAATACTGAAGCGCTACAACTAATCAGGTACTGAAAGAGCATCGATGAAACTTGCAATTCTCTCAACCAGCCCGCAATGCTACAGCACCCGTCGACTGCGCGAAGCGGCGATGCAACGTGGATTCAAGGCTAAAGTATTGAATACGCTGAATTTCGCGATTGACTTGAAACAAGCGGAGCCCGATCTTTACTTTCGCCAAAAGCCTCTCTCCGATTACGATGCCGTGTTGCCACGTATCGGCGCATCAATTACCTATTTCGGTACTGCAGTCGTACGACAATTCGAGCAGATGGATGTTTTCTGTGCGAATTCGTCCTCCGGAATTTCCAACTCGCGAGACAAACTTCGAAGTCTTCAAATTCTGAGTCGGCATCAGATTGGTATACCACAAACCACGTTCGTTCGTGATAAAAAGGATGTGTTGCCAGCCATCGAACGCGTGGGAGGCGCTCCTGTTGTAATCAAACTGCTGGAAGGGACACAGGGGATCGGTGTGTTGCTTGCTGAATCGGTGAATTCGGCCAAAGCCATTATCGAAATGCTGCAAAGTCAAAAACAGAACGTACTAATTCAGAAATTTGTAGCCGAAAGTAAAGGTCGTGATATCCGGGCATTTGTGGTCGGTGATCGGGTTGTTGCTGCAATGCGTCGGGTTGCACAAGGTCAGGAGTTTCGCAGCAATGTTCATCGGGGTGGTCGTACTGAACCAGTTACACTCGATGAAACGTATTGTAAAACTGCTGTCCGTGCCGCTCAGATTATGGGACTTCGCGTTGCAGGTGTCGACATTCTGGAAGGTAAAAACGGACCACAAATCATGGAGATCAATTCTTCGCCGGGTTTGGAAGGAATCGAAAGATCTACTCAGCTTGATGTAGCGGGGGTCATTGTGGACTACATTGCTGCTCAGGTAGATTTTCCCGAGATCGACCTGCGCCAAAGATTGACTGTCAGCCGTGGTTATGGTGTCACAGAGATTCATATTCCCGAAGGCTCTGAATATGTGGGTAAGGAGATCATCCAATCAGGATTGCGTGATAAAGACATCAACGTACTCACTCTCTATCGAGGGACAATCGTCATTCCCAACCCACGATCAAATCGACAACTGGAAGCAGGGGATCGACTGCTTTGTTTTGGTAAACTCGAACTGATGCGTGATTTGATACCTGCGAAAACGCGTCGCAAAAGACGCCCAGAAGTTCAGGACCTGCCAGATTTGCCAGTCGCAGATGAAGTGCATGCAGAGTCAGGCGAATTCGCAACTGACTCGTTACCATTAGATAAAGGCTAATGCGCTTATGACGAAACCCCGCGAACGGAAGTCTGTTAGCGAATGGAATGGAGAATCTATTCAGGCTGGTGAATCACGTGATGTCAAACTTGCTGTCAGTGAGAGCTATAGCAGTATGACGGTGAACATCCCAATTCACATTCGCCGCGCCGTGGAAGAGGGCCCAGTGGTTTTCGTCACTGCGGCACTTCATGGCGACGAAATTAATGGTACCGGAGCAATTCGTGAATTAGTTCAAGACACGGATTTTCACTTACTGCGTGGGTCAGTTATCTTTGTGCCGGTGCTAAATCTTCTCGCCTTTGATCGTCATTCCCGTTATCTACCTGATCGTCGTGATCTGAATCGTTCTTTTCCTGGCACTGCGAATGGCAGTCTGGCCAGTCGCATGGCTCGGATTATTTTTAAGGAAATCGTTTCGCGTTGTGATTACGGCATAGATTTGCACACTGCTTCCGTGCGTCGTACAAACTATCCTAATGTTCGAGGCGACATGACGAATCCGGAAGTACAACGGATTGCTAAGGCATTCGGTTCCGAAATTATCATGAATGGTAAGGGGCCAGCCGGTGCGTTTCGCCGCGAAGCATGTAATAGTGGTTGTCCTACAATCATTATGGAAGGCGGAGAAGTCTGGAAAGTTGAGCCGGGGATTGTAGAGTCGGCAGTACGCGGCGTCAGAAATGTGCTTCGCGATTTGAAAATGCTGGAAGGGGAACCGGAAAGCCCTGATTATCAGGTCGTTGTTAACAAATCAACCTGGGTACGTGCGGAACGTGGCGGCTTTCTCAAGTTCCATGTTAAACCTGGAGATATCATTGAAAAAGATCAACCGATTGCCACCAATACAACATTGCTTGGTCGAGAACGCAGCATGTTGTATTCCCCATTTGATGCAGTCGTGATCGGCATGACAACCCTGCCTGCGATCAGTCCTGGAGAGCCCATTTGCAACCTGGGTATGCTTCCTAAAGGAACGAAACCATCGCAAGTTAGACGATTTCGGTCTGAAGAGGATGGACTTGAAGGCCAGGTTGTCGAAGAGCTTTCAACTAACCTGTTTGTTGTTGAACCGAATGAAGAAACGCACAATCAGGAACAGAGCGGAAACGTTGAGCCCAAGACCTTTCGAAGATAGTTAGATCACAAAGCGAGTTTTTACTGCTTCCGTCAACTTTATCTTCCGGTAAACAAATTTCCCAAAGACTTGTATCGAAAGCCGATCATTATTTGATGTGCCGTTAAATCTGCCGTGTAATGCCCGGCTGGAAAATTATTGGAGTTGAGTGATAACGACACAGCCGATGATCCGTAATCTATGTAACGGTAACCAATATCGATAATCCAACGCTCAGTTCGTTCCCAGGTGATCCCGCATCCAATTTGCCAGGCAAACTCAGAAAATCGTCCTTGTCCACCCAGGGTACCGTCATTCACGGATAGTCGTCCGCCATTGGCACCAATGCCGCCGCCGATGTAAATGGTTTTTGTTTCATGGACGGGAAAATCAAGCCAGAAGTTTGTCATGACACTCCAGCGATCATCGTAATCAACTTGATAGTTTGTGCTGGCACTTTCGGGTCGCATGCTCTCAGACATTAATCCCCCGAGATCCCGGAATGCTCCTTCCACTTCAATGCGAAGGGCTTTGCAACAGAATGGGATTCTGGCTCCCAGCGCCAGTCCAAAGTCATAGGAAACATTACTGTCCGTACCCAGATTGGGTACTAAGAAATTTGTGTTGAATCCCCCACTTTCTAAATGATTTAATGAGAGATAGTTGTTAGCCGAGAGGTAGAGCGTCGTATTCTCGGTCCAATCATCTAAATGCGATGCAGAAAAATATCCTTCCTCATTGAAAGGTTCCGTTTCCGCTGATGTAAACGCTTCCGTTTCACCTGTAAATCGATCTATGTCGTTAAAATACTCGAATTCACTGGCTTCGAATTCGCTGGCTTCGAATTCATCCGCTGACAACCTGCTGGCAGAACCCCAACCAGCGGTAATCGCAAGTAACGCGATCGTGAGAATTTTTGTCGCTCTCATCTTGTCCCCAATGACTTAATGATTCCATTCAACAGTTGTGACGAATTAGTGATGTGTTGTGATTTTTACGAAGGCATACAGTGCAGGCAACACTTACGATATCGGCTGGATTTTGAGGGACATAACTCTTTTTCTGATAAATCGGGAGCGGCGTTGTTCAGTTTCAGGCGGTTATGAGTCTTGGAGCTAATGTGTGCATCCATCTGGATTTTGGAGTATTGATTTCTGTACGAAATGAACGGCATGTTCAGAATAATCCAGTTTATTCAAAATGATTGACTGTCGGGCAAATGCAGGTTATACGGGTTGTGCCGAACGAAATGTCTGGAAATGCGATCGGCATGGGGTGAAGATTACGAATGGTTTTGGGGTCACATTGACAAAAACTGTGCAAGGGTGTACGTTTGGGTAATTGGTTTCGAGGAAACAAAGAGTTTTTCTTAAGTGAGCCTGTTATGCGAATTCCAGTAATCGAAGGCATCATTGATCGCCGTATACTGGCGAATTTTCGCATTGATCCCGAGGTCATGTCACGTGTGTTGCCTGCTCCTTTTCGTCCAAAATTGACAGGCGGTTATGCGATCGGCGGGGTCTGTCTGATTCGTCTCAAAAATGTTCGCCCACGCATCATGCCTTTTTCGTGGGGCATTCGTTCTGAAAATGCTGCCCATCGTTTCGCCGTCGAATGGGATGTGGATGGTCAAACGCATGAGGGCGTCTATGTGAATCGTCGCGATACTGATTCCTGTCTGAATGCACTGGCGGGGGGCAGAATCTTTCCGGGCACTCATCACCATGCCTCGTTTACAGTATCGGAATCGGAAGATCATTTTTCGGTTTCTATGAAGAGCAAAGATGGCCAGGCACAGATGAAAGTGGTTGGTTCAATAACAGATCGTCTACCGGAATCGTCTATTTTTGATTCATTAGCAGCAGCCTCTGAGTTTTTTGAACAAGGTTCGCTTGGGTATTCAACCAGTGATGCAGAAGGACGCTATGATGGCTTGGAATTAAGATGTCTGGACTGGAGTGCGGAACCGCTTCAGATTGAAAGTATCGAATCCAGTTTTTTTGATGATTCCCATCAGTTTCCTTTGGGGTCTGTTGAGTTTGACTGTGCCTTATTAATGCGCGGCATTCCGCATGAATGGCATAGCCGCCAGGATTTATGCTGTCCTGCAACCATAGAGACATAAAGGTACTCGTTCACTTTGTAAAGGCACACACGAATGGATTCCCTTGTTTCCCAGTCCTAGCGAGTTATCAAGCATGTCCATAGCGACTGAAAAAATTGAAAAACAAATTAAAACGATTGCAGTACTCTATTTTGCTTTCGCTGGTTTCTCGTTTTTAATGCTGATGTTATTGCCGCTGCATTATATGATGTTTCGCAGGTTTTCAACGATGGGATTTCCCGTCCCGGAAGGTCAACCAGATCCCATGGAAATGATGGCACCTATGATGGATGTTATGATCTATTTCTATATTGTGATGGGAGTTTTGGGAGTACTTTTTGTGATATCTACCTTCCTCACAGGACTGTTGATGTTGCAGAAAAAAAATCGGACAGTCTGCATCATTGGGGCTGCCATTGGTTGTCTATCAGCACCTCTGGGAACTGCACTTGGGATTTGGGCGTTACTTACTTTATTTGATAACAAAACAAAACTGCTATTTGAGACTCCCGTTGAGCTGAACGATCCCGATTTCCGGAATTGAGTCAAATGTGACAGATGGGAATCATCGGCTTGCGGGGGATTGATTGCTTTGTTCTATTTCTTGCGTGCTTTACGAAGTTGAACCTGATTTTCCTGCATGAAGGTTTCGCGTCGCTGATTGATGGCGATGGATTGTGAGGCGGTCTTCTGGCGGAGTTCAGCGAGGATGGCCGCGTGTTTTGGATTTGTGGCCAGGTTGGTATGCTCCGTCGGATCGGCTTCGAGATCGAAGAGCATTTCATAATCTGGAGCGCGGTTTTTGAAATCGACAGCGGCTTCCTTGAAGTTTACCACGCCATCATACATTCGAATGTACTTCCAGCGTTGTGTGCGGATTCCCTCCTGGAACGGAGTGTCGCGCAATGTGAATAGACTTTCCAAAAATAAATCGCTTCGCCAGGGAATTTCTCGACCTTCGACCAACGGACGCAGGCTGCGGCCTTCCATGAATTCTGGCGCTTCGATGCCGGCATAGTCGAGGATCGTTCTGGTGAAATCGAGACTGGAAACAAGCTGTTCGAGCTGTTTGCCTCGCTGCTGTTTCGGTACACGTGGGTCGTGGATGATACAGGGGATTTTTGATGCGAGGTCGTACAGCAATGCCTTACCTCCCATGCCGTACTCGCCCATCAGCAAGCCATGATCACTGCCGTAGATGAGTACTGTGTTCTGATCTAATCCACGTTGCTTCAACTCTGCCCGTAGGCCTCCGATAATATGATCGAATCCTGTGATCGTCTGGTAGTACCGAATATGATGCTCTCGACAGGTTTTGATGTTGTAATCGTAATCATATGTTTGGTTGCGGCGGCCCTTGTCCTGATCCTGGATGAATTTCGGAATGAAGCGATACGGATCGGTGCCGGTGTCCGCAGGTATTGAGATTTGAAGGTCGCGATAGAGAATGTCGTAGAACGGATTGTCTTTAAGCTTGGGATTCTCGTTGGCTGGACGGGCCATGGAATGCCACTCCGGGTAGTTCATATTCATCGACGTCGTTTGTGAGCCGTGCGGCACATTGAAGCTCACCGAAAGGCAAAAGGGTTTGTCTTCCGGAGTACTATCGAGAAACTTCTTCATTGCTTCGCCCATGATGGGCGTGATGATATCTGCTCTGGCATTGTGATAAGGTCTGGTACTTGCGCTGTTCGAATCTTTTGGCAGAAATTTCGTCCAGCCATCATGACCCCACCAAAAGTCAAATTTCTCCGGTGCCTTGCCTTTGAAGGTGTAGTACTCGATTCCAATCTTTCCAACAAACCCTGTGTAGTAGCCTCCCTTGCGCAATAGCGCCGGGTAGGACTGCTCCCACTGTTGCTCGGTTAGCTGGTAGGATGATGAGAATCCGATGCCGTGAACCCGTTCCGGCATGCCGGTGAAAATGGAGACACGGCTCGGGCAGCAGACTGGTGTTGCGATATACGTGTTTTTGAAACGGACGGAGTCATGCATCAACGCATCAAGATTCGGCGTCTTTACATAGGGATGGCCCATCGCGTGAAGCGTGTTGTCCCGCTGGTCGTCGGTGAGCAGGAAGATGATATTGGGCCTGGATGACAATTCAGCAGCAGACAGCGCGGCTAGCGGAGAGAGCAGCATGAGGGTGATGAGTGCGATAATCTGTTTCATTCGAACTTTCCGTTATTAAAATTCATTTTACTTTCCAGATCTTTACATCGTCGACCCATACTGTACTGGGAATGAGAAAGCTAAACCAGCGTTTCATCGGATGCGCAAAGCCCGGGGAGCGATGCCGGGCGATGAGTTTGTCGTCCAGGCTGAGGCGCATCTCATCACCTTCGGTGACAAGTACGAGGTCGTGCCAACTGTTGTCCGCTTTCCAATTTTCAGTGATCTGTTTTGTTTTGAGAAATGTATCGAGGTCGGTGGGAATCGGCTCTTTGCGGTCGCGGTAGTTTTGACGTTGCTTACGAATTTTGAGGTTCATGACGCCAGTTTTCCAATCCATCAGTGTCGCATTGTTCTGTGTGAGCTTCGCATAACAGAGATGGCCGGCATGAATGCCTTTCGTCTGGCGATCAACAAAGCCGAGCTGAAGCGACTCATTTCGGTTCAGGCCGGGAAAGCGGAACCGCACGATTGCGCCGCCGTCGGTGAAACCCGCTTCGTGATGAATGTGTGCGGCGTGTCCGGCTTTTTGCGTTGCACTGGCAATCTTGAGGATGCCCTCGTCGAGGTCTGCCATTTTGATCTCTGGTACCCGGTTCGCTGTGGCGCTGTTCCATCCATTGCCGATCGCCCTGGCGAGATTGCCATCTTCCTCGCGTTCGAACGCATCATGAAAAATCAGTGTGCCTTTCTCACGTAACCAATTGGCATCATCGCGGGATGTTGATTTTGCGGGTTCAGGTTTGGATGCTGATTGCCCAACGACATCAGCGGTCTGAATCGCTGTAAACGCCAGGAAGTGCAGGGCAGTTTTGAGCAGGATGGTGTGTTTCATGAGAACCGTTAATTAATTGACATTTCCCATTTGTGTTGAGAAGGGAACTCTTTCAGAAGAAAACCACTCTCTATCTTAACAATGCGTCGCTCCATATCCAGCATCTGGAGAACGATCTGGTATTTTCACCCGGTGGTTCTCTCCTTGACAGATTTGATCGTTTGTTGACTTGAATCTTCTTTCTGATGATAATGAGTCAAGCAGCTTAAGTTGATATTTTCCAATACCCGGTGATCTTCACATATTTCTCTGAAGCAGAGATTTCTCGATGAATCAAAAAAAGTCACGCTACTTAACGAATTGCGAAGGAGTTTCGCGTCGAAGTTTTGTGCAGGCTGGGTTACTCGGATCAGGAGGGTTGGGGATAGGCGACCTGCTGAAACTTAAAGCGCAAGGTGCTGTTAACAAGAAACAGCAAGGGACAAACGTCATTCTGTTTTGGTTAAGTGGTGGCCCTGGTCATATGGAGACATGGGACCCCAAACCGGAAGCGCCTGACGATTACCGTGGCCCCTTTGATTCCATCGCGACCAGCTTGGCGGGTGTTCAATTTGGTGAATTGATGCCAGAACAAGCGAAACTGGCTGATCATCTTGCCGTGCTGCGAACAGTGAATCATGGTTCCGGCGATCATACCAAAGGTAACCACTGGATGTTGACCGGCTTCGAAGGTCCTGCGTTCAATGCACCAGACAACCGTGTGCAAAGACGGCCTTCCATGGGCTCGGCTGCTTCGTTTTTACGTGGCCCCAATCAAGGGGGGATGCCACCTTATGTCGGGGTACCACATTTGCGTGGCGGAACTGACAATCTTTTTCACTATTCCTCTTACATCGGGGGAGGCAGCAATCCGTTTATTGTCAATTCCGATCCGAACACATCCAGCTTCGGTGTCAAAAATCTCACATTAGCCAAAGGCTTAACTTTAGACCGGTTAAGAAATCGCCAGAAACTTCTAGGTTCCCTGGATATTCTGTCCCGTTCACATGAAAAAACGATTCTTGATCTTGATGAACATCAACAGAAGGCGTTTGAACTGCTTTACTCAAAGGGTGTGCGGTCAGCGTTCGACATATCTGCAGAATCAGATAAACTGCGCGACAGCTACGGCAGGCATACTTTCGGTCAAAGTGCATTATTAGCACGCAGGCTGATCGAACATGGTGTGACATTCGTAACAGTCAACTGCGTTCCCTGGGATCACCACGGTTCATCTGGGCGCTATAAAACGGAAGAGGGGGCGCGCCTCTTAATACCACCGCTCGACAGGGCGATTTCAGGTCTTGTACGAGATTTGATGGATCGTGGTTTGTACGAAAAAACCTTGATCGTCGCGATGGGAGAGTTTGGTCGCACTCCACGCATGAATCGATATGCGGGTCGCGATCATTGGGGGAGAACTTTCAGTGTACTGATGGGCTGCGGTGGCATGAAGATGGGGCAGATCATAGGCCGCTCCAGTGCGCGAGGCGAGGAAGTGGTGGAACGCTCTATTACTCCGCAAGACGTTGCAGCCACCGTTTATCGACATCTGGGAATCGATCCACAAAATGTGATCTTTCGTGATCGCCTGGACCGCCCGATGCCACTGCTCGATTCGGGCGAACCCGTTTCTGAATTATTCGGCTGAACTAAACTGTTTCAGAAATGATAAGCCCCACTCTGATTGCTGCTAAACTTTTTCTTTCGGTTCAGGTAGGAAAACAGTTGCACTCCTGAAAATTCTAATAAAACACTCTCACAAAGTGTTTTTGATATCTGGATATCGTTGTTTTATTTTGTGGTTCACACTTGCTAACCGAAAATGGAACTAGAGAACAGACACATACATCCTCAAGAACAGAAATCAATATAAACAACAAAAGCGATAAAATGGCAGAATCTGAACTGATTCAATCGATCAAACAATTCCAGTAAAAACTTGTTTCAAAGTTCCAGGTTTTGACAAACTTCAAAGGAATGCATGATGCTATTTGCCGATTTGGAATATGGGCCGCTCACTGATCTAAGAGATCCAATCAAATCTATCGATGAATCGGCCAGTTCTTTATGAAACTTTATCAACTCATTTATGTCAGTAAGTGTAATTCACGTATGTCCAAATTCGAGTTGGAAGCTATTTTAAAACAGTCGCGGCATTTCAACGGAATTCAAGAGATCACGGGCATGCTGGTTTATGATCGTGGTCATTTCTTTCAGGTCTTGGAAGGCGAATATAATCAGGTAGAAACTCTATTCAGCAAAATCCAGGAGGATAAACGGCATAGTCGAGTCAATCGGATTCGTTCAGATTATATACCGGATCGATTTTTCCCAGACTGGAAGATGGGGATTTATAATTTGGAGGAGACAGCCGACCTCGATCACTTCAAGCTACGATCAAGCCTTAAAACGTTTCAAGAGACAAATTCCCCAGAGGAAACGCAAAATCTGGCAAAGTATGCATTGCAAACATTTATTAACCTGAAAGAGAATTCGTCAGCTCCTACTGCATAATTGAGTGTGAATATCTGAGATGAATGTTGATTGAGTTCCATGAACGTCCAGCTGATGAACAATCGGTTTGCTAGTGGAAACTCAAAGTATCAATTGTTCCTTGTTGGCAGAAACTGTTCCCTCTTTGTAATGCTTAGTCAGCGATGTCTTGAACAATTTGCACAGGGCGAACTTTCAAGACTTCTACGAAAATGGCGAAGATCGCGGGAATCACCATGAGTGTCAGCAAGGTTGCCACGGCCAATCCGAAAATCATGCACCATGCCATTCCTTCCCACAAAGGTCCGCCACTGAGGGCTAATGGTATGAGCCCTCCAATGGTAGTCGCTGTTGTGAGGAAGATTGGCAGCAAGCGTTTTTTGACGGTTGTAACCAGACAGCCACGAAATTCATCTCGTGTCAGACCTGCGATGGGACCAGTGCCATCGGATTGTTTAATCGCTTCCTGAATGGTGCTGTCGGCGAACTCAAAGAAAATGATGGCTGTATTCAGCACAATTCCAAACAGGGAGAGAATACCCAGTTGGGGCATAAAACCCAGAGGATTATCAGTAAAATAAAGACCGGGTAGGGCACCGATGAGTGCCAGCGGAAGCGTGGCAAGAATGATAATTGGCTTGGCGATGCCATTGTATTGAAACACCAGACAAAGCACGATTAAGAGAAATGAAATGATCATGCACAATGCCATCTGGTCTTCACTCTCGATGGATTCACCTTTTTCTCCGGCAATTTCGATCCAGAAACCGGCGGGCAGTTCACTTTGTAGTGTCTGCATTTCTTCGGATGCCAGCACCTCACTGATGATATCATTGGCCAGCACACCCTCATTCACACGTGCCCGGATTTCGATCATCCGATTCAAATCACGCCGTTCGATCCGCGCCGGTTCCCAGCGTGGTTCCAGCTTGGCAATCGATTCCAGTGGGACTTTTCCGTTTCGACCTTCTACAAATGCTGAGTCTAATTCGGTCAATGAACCTCGCTGGCTGGGAGGCAGCCTCAGATAAACGGGAATCTGGTGGTCATCCTCATTAAAAGTCGTCAGGTATTGGCCCGAAAAGTAGGCATTCAAAGTTTGTGCCACATCAAGATTTGTCACACCCGCCAGATTGGACTGGTCATTATCAATTTCCACGCGCATCTCGAAACCAGGAACCCCCGTTGTGTCGTGAACATCCCAGGTGGAAGGGTGGTTTCTCAGAATCTCACTTATCCTATCAGCCCAGGTCCGCAACACATTCAAATCTCCAAATCCGGGACGAGCTGCTCCCGATGCATAAACGCGTAAACCAATGGGGGCATCAACGGGTGGGCCCATCGCCAGTTCACGTGGAATCACCCGCGCGTTTGAGATAGGAGAAATACCCAGTTTCGAATCACCCGATTGAGCAATGGTTTTCACCTGAAGTGCTAATTCGTGAGTATATCTGGCATCGGTCGTACGAACCAGAATCTCGGCATAGTTCGGTTTGCGGGCTTCCGGGTTTCGGCCCAGATACCAGCGTGCGCCTCCGCTGCCGACCATGGTTCGCATTCCCAGAATACGTTGTTGCTCGTTCCCTTCTGCGTCCATTGTCGGGCTGAGTGTCTGTAGTAAACGTTCTACTTCCTGAGCGGCTTGATTTGTCTGTTCGATGGCCGCGTTTTCAGGTAACCAGACCTCCACAGCAAACTGGTCACGTAAATCTCGCGGGAAAAATTGAGAACCCACGGGCAGCATGATCGCCCCCACCAGTAACAACACAGACACACCCACTGTCAAAAACTTGAAGCGAATCGCTCCGAGTGCCAGCTTGCCAAAGCCATCCAGAAAGGGATTGCTGGCCTCGTCTGTTGAATTCTCAGGATTTGTTTTTTTACTCCGGTTATTAAATAGCTTCGCAGCCAGCCAGGAAAGTGGTGCCGTTGGTTTCAGCGGGTCTTTGGGGGCCCTGATAAACGAAGCAGCCAGAATCGAACAAAACGACATCGCCAGAATCCAGCTCATTGCCAGGATCACAGACAGCGTGACAGGCAGACTATAAACGTATTCTTTTTTGGTACCGATCAGACCAATCAGCATCGGTAGAAATGCAGAAACCGTTGTGAGCGTGCCCCCCAGCATGGCCATGGAAACCTGATTCGAACCAAGAATGGTGGCCTTCTGTGGTGACATTCCCAGCATTTGATTGGTGCGAGATTGATCACAAACCTGGACCGCGTTATCCACCAGCAACCCCAGCGCCACAATAATCGAGGCCAGTGAAATTTGCTCAAGATCCACTCCTAATGAGGGCAGCAGAGCCAACGCTGCAAATACGACGATCGGAATATTTGCCGCCATAACAAAGGCGGATCGAAAGCCGACAATCAGGTAAACAACAACAATTACAATTACGATGGCTTGAATTACATTGACGACTACGCCGCTGATCTTGGACTCAACATTTACTGATTGGTCTGAGACCGCCGTCACAGCCAGATCGGGTGGTAATGTCCGGTCAATTTTTTGCATGCGCGTGATCAAGTTCCGAACATCGTCACAGATCTCCGTTACACTAGCACCCGTTTTCATGGTAATCGCAACGACAACACAGGGCCGCGAGATCTCAGATGAAGTGAATCGCGATATTTCAGGCGGGGGTTCCTGATAGTCACGAATCACATTCAGTCCCAGGTCTGTAAGATAGACCGGGGACTGGCTGGAGGGAGTATCCTCATTTCGACCACTGACAAAGCTGGAACCCGACGTCGAGCCAACCACAATCGATTTTAATTGTTCCACCGAATCCAGTTCACCCGTTGGCTTCAACGAAAACCGACCTGCTTCGGTATCAATATCACCACCCGAGGCGACAATATTGCGGGCTTCTACCAGTTTTTGTAAATCATCGGTTGTCAATTTGAGCTGCGACCAGTTTCCGGCGTCGGTCTCTATATAAATTGCTTCCTGGCGTACCCCGTACAGATCTGCTTTTGCGACACCATCCACAAAACGGATTTCGTCACGAAGTTTTTGCGCCAGTATATCAAGCTCACGTAATGAGTATTCACTGGCAGCCGGGATTTCATCTGCACCCGGTGGGGGCACCTGATAAATCGCATGCAGCATGATGTATGTATCACCATACTGATCATTCACCATCGGTACGATGCCCGCTTCCGGCATCGTGACTTTCGCCACTTCTGCACGGACTTTATCCCAGACATTGGCAATCTCACTCTTGCTTGTGGTCTCTTCCGCGTCGATGAAAATCGTCGACAGTCCCACGGTGGTCGTCGAGTAGATCACATCGATGTCGTCAATACTGTCGAGCTCTTTCTCCAGCGGGTACGTGATGAGTTCTTCAATTTTCGAAGCAGGCACACCAGGCCAGGCTGTCGATACAGTACAGGTTCGAACGGTATATTCCGGATCTTCACGACGAGGCATGTTGAAATACTGTGAAACGCCCCAGAATGTCAGTAACGTTACCAGCACAATCACGATCGTGCGGTAGCGCATCGATAATGCGGGCAAATTCATGGACGCACCTCAACTTCTTCCACGATATTGACCGGTTCACCATCTTGCAGGTAGTGAGCCTGCCCCAAAACCACACGACTGCCTGTTGCTAATTTCTGGCCGCCTGCCGCCAGGACACGAATCAGCTTGCCCACGTTTTCAAAAGAGCTGATTTCGATCTTCTTCACTTTCTTCTCAGGGCTGACAGTAAATAAATATTTACGGTTTTTCTCAATGCGGACGGAATTCAGCGGAACATAAAACCCAGGTTGTGTTTCAATGCCTAATTCCACAGAGACAAGGTCACCGGGTCTTAATTGCCAGCGACGACGGTCTTCCAAGACGGTTTTTCCATCCCAAACGACTCCCTTTTGAGAGGGGACAGTGATCGGTCCCGTGAATAAAGCAGAGTCGAGGTTGAATTTCTCAGGAGTAGCCAGCTTCACTTCCTGAAAGGTCAAAAGCCCCAACATCTTGATTTGCTCCTCTCCCAGGTTGACTCTTACTTTATCCACCTGCAGTACAGGATTGGTTCGTCCCAGTGTCGTGGTCTGTCGATTCAGAATTTTGTAAAGAAATAAACCTTGTTTATCTTTTTGAATCGCATTTTCAGCAATATATTTTCGATTAGGATCCTGGTTTCCGAGACCGCGCACAATTTGAAAAATACTCGCGGTACGCGCGAAGGGAACATCTTTTAGTTCCGGGGGAGCCTGAGCTTTGGTTTTATTATTGCGGACAAATAAGGTGACGGTAAACGTCCGCGTTTCGGGGTCAGCGGTTGGATCGATCATATATACGAACGCCCCCATTTCGAGTTCACTTCCATCCTGCTGCCGAATGAAAACCGGGAACCGGTTTCCATGCTGTATGTTTCGGGCCATTTGGGAGGAGACCTCCACATCAACGCGCATGGGGTCCATCATTTGGACTGTGCAGACAGGCGAACCACGTTCTACATAAGCGCCGGGAATGGCATGTACCTGAGAAACCTGGGCGGGGTAAGATGAGAGCAGGCTGGTATCCTTCAAGTCACGATTTGCCTCAGCCAGATCTTGTTGGAGTCGATTCACGGTCGCCTCAATCGAAGCCAGATCGGCTTTTCTTTGTTCCAGCGTTCCCGTAAGTTGGTCCTTCGCTGCCGTCTTCGCGGCAAGTAGAGCGGTATATCGGTCGTATTCCGATTTGCTGATGGCCTTGGAGGCAATCAGTTGTTTGGAGCGAGTCATCTCAACGTCGGCCAGCACTCGTTCCGCTTCGGCGGCGCGCAGTTGAGCGGGGATCACACTTTTTATTTCCACTTTTGTCGCATCTCGACGCCGCAGCTCGGCATTCACCGATGCTTTCGCACTTTCAACTGCCAGCTCATAACGAGTCGGGTCCAGGCGGGCCAGCAGAGCAGGCTTCTGATTCTGTTTGGTATTGCTGCCATATAAAACACCCGAGACATCGGTTTCCGGTTCCACCACAAACTGCACCCGTCCTGCGACTTCAAAACCTACGTTTTCGGTTTTCCAGGAGGCAATTGAGGCAGTCAGCCGATTCCAACTGCTGGGCCGACTTTCTTTCAATTCGAATACCGTAACCGGGAGCGGGGCAGGAGTAGATTCTTGCTCGGGAGCCTTCTTGCACGAAGTTGAAAGAATCACACAGAGCAGGATTAACAGCAGGTAACGACGGATGTGGATTTTTGGTTGTTTTATCAAAGTCATTTCAACAATGCATCCTGTTCTTCATCACTTTTAAAAGATATCAAACCCTACTAAGTCCGAGTATAAATCGGGAATCTGCAGGAAGCGAGCAATTTTATCGGTGAATTAAGGTAGCAGGCCACTCTTACTACATTTTTGTAAACACCTTTTTAACATCTTGCTCGAAAAAGAAAATTCACTGCACGAACTTGCATGATTCACAAATGGAAAAGTAAGTGATTTTCCCTGATACATGCTGACGGATGTCTTTGGAGTTGGTTTTGTTGAAAATGACTGGGCTATGATCAAAAACAAAACGCCCCAGAGAAAATTCCCTGAGGCGTTTTTGAATTTTAATGGTATCACTTCTGCTTTAGTGATTATTGACAGTAATGCCGGTCCAGTCATCAGTGCGGAAGGGGGTCATGGGAAGTCCTTCTTTATTCTGAACATTGAGGATCGGGTTATTTGCCCAGCCATAGCGGACGGAAGCAGGCATTGCGACGGCATCGCTCCAGACTTCGATTTTGTCCTTGCCAAGAAGTTTTGCGTTGGCATGTACAAACTTCTTGTCCGCACCGGCAATGGTAAAGCCGATGGGTGTGTTGACGTCAAATAAATCCAGTCCGCCTCCTACATGATCGAAGGTGAGAATGGCTTTATTGCCTTTGACTTCCATCGATTTATACTGGGGGCTGCGATGAACAATCTTGACGCCATAATCTTTGGCGAGTGCCCAGCGGGCCAGTCGTTTACCAACATCCAGTTTATTTTTGGGATGAATATCGACTGCTTCACCGAGATCGATAATCACTGCTTCTCCCGTGTTGGGCAGTTTGCTCATGGTCATTGTCTGTGCTTCCCGTAGTTCAGCCCAGTCGCTATCGCCTGGTTCTTTTACTTCGGGGCGGAAGTCGGCCAACTGCACCCAGTAGAAGGGGAAATCACCCTGTTTCCACTCATCGCGCCAGTTCTGGATCATAAATGGGAAGAGTTTACGGTATTGGTAAGCACGGCTGGCATTTGATTCACCCTGGTACCAAATAGCCCCTTTGATGCCATATCCAATTGTAGGATGCAGCACGCCGTTATAAATATTGGACGGACGATGGTTTCCGGTCATCAGATTTCGAGGAGGACGTGGACGCCGTGGCAGAGGTTTGCCAGCAACTTTCGCTGCTTTGCTGGCGACTTTCCATTTTTCCATCTGCTTTTTGTAATTTGCCGACAATTTTTCATAATCGTATTCTTTTTCAAGCTTCTCCCATTTTTCCATCAATCCTTTGAAGGCGGGCTCTTCTTCCAGGCGCTTTCGATTGACCCAGGCTTCTGCAGAAGACCCCCCCCAGGCATTATCGATCAAGCCGATAGGCACGTTTAAGGTCTGATAGAGCTGTCGTCCGAAGAAATAGCCGACACCGGAAAAATTGGCGACGGTCTGAGGAGTACAGGCTTCCCATTTTCCAACAAAGTCGTCCTGTGCTTCCTGCGTTCCAACCTGCGGTACCGATATCAATCGGATCTTGGGATAGTTGGCTGTCATGATTTCCAGGTCGGCATCGGTCGAGGAAGACACGGTCCATGCCATATTGGATTGACCTGAGCAGATCCAGACTTCGCCTGAGAGCACGTCTTTGAGTGTGATCGATTCGTTGCCTTTAATCGTAATTTCGTAAGGACCACCTACTTTCAGGGGATCAATTTTGACTTTCCACTTTCCTTTTGCGTCGGCAGTCGTGCTGTGAGATTGTCCGTCGACAGAAACGGTAATCTTTTCTCCAGGGTCAGCCCAACCCCAAAGTGGATTTTTCTGTCCTTGCTGCAGGACCATGTGATCGCCAATGATGGCAGGAAGTTTGATTTTTGCTTGCGCCTGATTACCATGAAAGGCATTCAGTGTAACCAGCATCAGCAGAGTGGCTACTAATGATTTCGAGGACGGAAGATTCATTTGTTGTTCCTTGCGGGATGAGTAGACTAGAGAAGACGTATCATTAAGGGTATTCTGATATAGCTTGATCTTAGTGAGCTGATTTTTCAAGCGATACCTCTCAAATCGTTGACTCAAATCTTCTATTTCATTTGTTCTAAATTGTTATGGTGATTCATGAAACGGCTATTGTGTCTACTTCTTTTATTGGCAAGTTGTGCTTTTTCATTTACTTCTGTGCAGGCAGAAAATAATAAGCCTGATGGGAAACGTTACGTGATCATTCACGCCGACGATGCAGGAATGTCACATTCAGTGAATCTCGGCACGATTGAAGGTATGGAAAAAGGAATCGTTTCATCGGCGAGTATTATGGTTCCCTGCCCGTGGTTTAAAGAATTTGCTGACTATGCAAAAAATCATCCCGAAGGGGATTATGGGATTCACCTAACACTTAATTCCGAATGGAAAAATTATCGCTGGGGGCCGGTTGCTTCCCGCGATCAAGTGCCCAGTTTGCTAGATGAAGAGAATTATCTTTGGGACAATGTGGGGCAGGTTATGGCGCATGTGAATGTCAAAGACGCCGAAAAAGAGTTGCGTGCCCAGATTGAACGGGCTCGAAAATTTGGCGTACCGCTGTCGCATTTGGATATGCACATGGGAGCGGTAGTCAGTCGTCCCGATTTACTTCAAATTTATGTGAATCTGGGGATTGAATATGATTTGCCTGTATTATTTGTGGCGAATCTGGACCCGAAAAAATATGGTGCCATTGCAGCGAGAGCAAAAGAACTCAAAAGCGTCCTGCAGAAAAACGGATTGCCGGTCCTCGATGAGCTGCTTCAATTTTACGGAGAACGCGATTATACCAAGCGAAAAAACACCTATCTGGAGTCCTTGCGCAATCTCAAACCGGGTGTGACACAAATTATTATTCACTGTGGAATCGACAATCAGGAGCTCCAGAATATTACCAACAGCTCCTCTCGCCGCGATGGTGACCGCCGCGTCTTTACAGATCCTGAAGTCATGAAACTGATCAAAGACCAGGGAATTGAAGTCATCACCTGGAAGCAATTTCACAAGATGGCTCGAAAAAAAGTTGCCCCTGCCAAATAACCCTTGGGGAATTAGTCATTGTGTTCGATTTGTTTCAGCCAGCCTTCCAGGGAATAAGCGGGGTCGCCCTGTTCTTCTGGTTTAAGACACTTCAATTTCTCCCGATTCAAATACGAAAGTTGAAAATCGACGAGTGTTGCTCCCCGTTGATGCAATTGGGTTCCATACAACCGTTCGAGTTGTATCTGGTTCAAATCACACCAGCGGCCTGAGTTGATTGTAGGGAGCTTCTGAATCTGCTGTTTCGAGAGCAGGGGAGTGCCGAGGTGCTGGTGAATCCACAGCAGCGCATCTTTATGGATCATGTAAGGTCTGTGGCCTCCCTGAGATTCGAACCAGGCATACACTTTTCCTGATGCGCCCTGCGAATCGTAGATTTTTGCTGCTTTGGAAACAGCTGCCCGTGTACTTTGCCAAGCAGTGCCATCATCGTCTGAATCGATGATCCAATCGGCATCGCCGTTCATGACCATCACAGCGCAATCCGGGGCAGCCAGCGAGAGGAATTCTTCCCAGGTGCAGAGTTCTCTCAGTTTTTGGTTGGGGACTTTCGTGCAATATTTACTGCGGAGTGTGACATTACTGTAAGCCCAGCCGGAAACGATCGCCAGTTTGAGTCTTGGCTCTAATGCAGCCATCCAACTGGCGACGGCGCCTCCCAGTGAATTCCCTGCTACGCCAATTCTGGATTGGTCAACATCATCTCTCTGGCATAAAAAATCGATGCCGCGCATTGTATCAAAAACCAGTTTTCCCATAATGGGACGATTCGCTGCGAGTGCTCGTTCGTGGACCGCTTTCGGATCGTGGGCCCGTGTGCCAAGTCTGCCTTTGATGTTCCGTTCTTCTTCACCGAGTGGATCGATGGCCAGACAGATGAGACCCGCCCTGGCATATGCTAAGGCTGCATAATTGTACTGCCACTGGCTTTTGCTGCCACCATGTCCGTAGGTCAGGACTATTGCGGGTGCGGGTTTTGTCAGAGATTTCGGACGATAAAGCACTGCAGGTATTTTCGAACCTGGTTCGCTGGTGAAAACCCACTTTTCGATAACCGTACCGTCGGTTTCCAGTTCGCCTCGCTTTTCACTCTTGAGTGCAACGTTCGTTGAGGGAATGCCCAGCGATTTTTTCAATTTCTGCCTGGTTTGGTTTTTCCAGTTTGTAAACTCGGCGGGTTTCTTTTGAATGGAGGAGACAGTTTTCGTTTGAGGGCCATTCCAGTGAGCTGTGTTGATTGCGAAATATTTATTTACAAAAGGTGGCTTTTTACTTCTGGCGTACCAGATACGAAAGCTCCCATCTGGAAATGCCATGACTGATTGACTGGTGACATAGTGTGATTCCCAGGGACGTTCGGGATCCGGTTTAAATACGGGGTTATCCGGATGTCGATACCATTTGAGACCATCAATACTAACAGCAAAGCCGAGTGCCGTCGTGTTTTTGCGACTTGTCCAGTAACTCCCATACCACATTAGATAGACATCATCTATTTTCAGTACAGTTGGATAGAATAAACGCCCTGATTCCCATTCCTGATCGATTTCCAAAACAGGATCGGTCGTGACACGCCATTTTTTTCCATCCAGGCTGGTTGCATGTTTGATACACCAGGGCTCTTTTGAGACATCATTAAACCACATCTGGTAAGTGCGGCCCGTTTTCAGAATTGTTGGAGCATAGACTTGATTCAGCTCGGCCGGACTGGGAGCTGTCCAGTGAATTCCATCTTTGCTTGAAGTTTCGTGAAGTTGATGCAAGCCCGTCGGATCTTGAAAATCTGTCGAAGAAAACCACATTCGCAGCTGTGTATTTTCTCTCAAAGTTGCGCCAGTGGGTGCGCGAAGCAATGTGGGAGTCAGTATCGAATGTTTTGCATCTCCGAACCGAAAAACAGGGTTATTTGCCTGTTTTTGAAATTGAATGCCATCTGAACTGTGTGCGAGACCCATCTGAAATACACGTTTTTTGACAGTACCTTGAGAGCCACAATACCAGAGAGAGAATTGTCCTTTTTCAAAACTCACACAGGGGGCAAAGAGATGCGTATCGTCGAATTTATCCGCTTTCCCAAGCTCAATTACAGGACCTTGTGTGTCCCGATTCCAGCTTTGTGGCTTCAGCCAGCGCTGGAGTTCGTCTGGAACTGGTTCGGCTGCTGTCATCAGGCTGCCGAATGCGTGAATGATAAGAAGAAAAATACAGAAGCGGGAAGATGACAAAGATTTCACTGCTGACCTCATTTTTGGAAAACTGTATGAGAGCAAGTTCCTGATTATCGTATGGCAGTTTTGACTGAATCACAACGAATTCTTAAAAAAAGAATCTCTTGCAGACGAGGTGTCTGCAAGAGATTGATTCTGTCGTAAAGGTTTTTCAGTCTTTCTTTTTAGAAAGGTCAAGCTGGAGGACCGTTTGCTGTTGGGCGTTCAATGCAGCAGGCAGACGGTGTTTCACAGCAGGTGCGCTGAGATTTACAGCAGTCTTGGGCTACACTACAGCATTCCCGTTGCTGTTCGCAGCATTCCAGACCCTGTTGGCAACAATTTGGTTTTGAGTCTGATTTACAGCATTGCAGCCCAGCCTCACAGCATTTCATGTTGAGGTCACAACAGTTTTGGCTGGCAGATTGAGCGCCTGCTGAGGCAACCAGCACCATACCAGACGATAAAAGAGTCGCAGCGATTAATTTAGTAAACATAGTATTTCTCCAATTCGTGTGAATTAATAGGAACTTGAACTGATTTGAGTTTGAAAATTGCGAGATGCAATGTCAGAAAATCAGCAGATCCACACACAGAGAAGTACATGCAAGGGATGAGAATGGAAGAGCGTTGATTTTGAGTTATCGGGCAAGCCTGTTTTAAAGGTGATTGTTTCCCAATGTCTGTCGAAATGGAGTGCCGGTTGCGTTGGAATCAGGTTTGTTTTTCCCGAATTAGAAAAAACCTTGCCCATGCAACAGCGGCAATTTTCCGGCGCAATTGGCGAATCAGACTTTTCTGGAGAATGCTTTTGAGTTGTACAGCATAGGGAAGCCTCTGTCTGATTTTTCGAGATTTCCTTTATAGGGGAGGCGCAACACCACTCTCCCGGCAAAAAAAGCATTACCGATAAGAGCAGTAGTAAAGCAGTTTTCGAATTTTTCCGCCGCATCTGATTTTTCTCTTAAGATACAAATGACTGTATTGAAGCACCTATGTTTCATACGTCTGTCTGCGAGGTAATGTGTGAAAAATTTTCGAGAAATACTGTTTTCAGTACGTGAACTTAATCATTTGAGCTTGTGTCATTTTCAGGTGAAGAAAATGTAATTTTTTGCAAAACTAGTGCCGAAAGAGACTTTACAGCAACAAGATAAGAAGACAGAATACCCGTCCTCTTATTGGGGCGTATAGCTCAGTTGGTTAGAGCGCAGCTCTGATAAAGCTGAGGTCCGTGGTTCGAATCCACGTACGCCCATTTTTTCTTCCTTAAGAGGAAACCTCTATTTTTATAGCAGTTTTGAATTGTGAATGTGAGGTTTGTCTGCGATAGTATCTATTGTTGGCATTTTTTGGGGGACGTAGCTCAACTGGGAGAGCGCCGCCCTTGCAAGGCGGAGGTTGCCGGTTCGATCCCGGTCGTCTCCATTGTTTT
>Ga0055584_100000339_pt1 | contig 44066 bp, 35 predicted proteins | sample OSDHelmetaG_FD_58716 | JGI IMG/M metagenome (GOLD analysis project Ga0055584, IMG submission 58716) | Pelagic marine sediment microbial communities from the LTER site Helgoland, North Sea, for post-phytoplankton bloom and carbon turnover... | ecosystem: Environmental > Aquatic > Marine >...
AAAACGACACGCTTATTCGTTTGAACACATTGCTTTAAATGACTAGCAGCCACCGTTGCAGCTTCTTTTCCTTCTTCTACTTTGCCCGGACTTAAATCGCCTAAGCTTAATGATTTTAGTTCTTCTAGGTCGTATCCAAACAGTTTTTCGGCTTTATCATTTGCAGCAATATATTTTTGGCGATCAAAATCTAGAATAAGTACTGCTTGCGGTGAATTCTTTAATACAGAATCAATGAGTTTTAAATCTGCATTATTGATAGTCGAAGGTCCAACGTTGGCCTGTTTATTTCTTTGAATGATTAACGCTGTGGTGGATGGTACGGACACCATGCAGTACATATTTCCATTGAGTTTTAACGTTCGAAACTCAATCCCTGTTGATTTGTCATAGATAAACTCATCCGAACCTGATTGGAAAACAGCATCACAATGCTTTTCCCAATTTTCAGCGACTTCCTCGATGCTTAATAACTCATCAATCGAATCGTTAAATTGGCTTGAGAACGACGCATTTTGGTACACCGATTCATGTTCTGGATTTAAAACTATAATGGCATTCGGATTGGAATCAAACAGGGCACAGTATTGTTTGATAATCTCAATCGTCTCAACATTAGGTTGATAGAGACTCATAGGAATTTATTAATAATTTTCTTTAAAAGTAATATAGTAGTTGACCAAAGATAACACATTGACTATGTTAAAACCAGTAAAAAATGAAGAAAATTCAGTGAATCACGTTCACTTAAATAGACGGATTTACGGAAGTAAATGTCTCATGATATCCAAAGCAGCGATGGCCATTTTGTTGTTTTGATCAATTAACGGATTGATTTCTGTAATCTCTAAAGCCGCGACCTTAGGGCTTTCATACAAATATTCAAGTAGTGCTTTGGCATCTTCTAAACTCAAACCATTTGGAACGCTTGTCCCTGTACCAACACTCACGGAAGGGTCCATAGAATCAACATCGAATGAGATGTATATAAGATCACAATGACTCAAGTATTCAAGTGTTTCTTCGGCTACTTGCTCCATTGTTTTGTTCAATAAACGTGCTGGAACGTAGTTAAAAATGTCATTATCATCAATGTCATTCCACTCTGCGTCTTCCAAATCCCTTATAGCGATTAGGGCCAAATCTTGTGGCAACACCTTTGGATGAATTTTATTTTTACCCAAATGCGTTAAGTCATGCCACCCAGCAATTACTTCAGGTTCTGGTGTATTGATTGCATCGGATTCGTATCCTTCTCCTAGACTGGCCCCAAGTGGCATACCGTGCACGTTTCCTGATGGCGTTGTATAAGGTGTGTGTAGATCCGCGTGCGCATCAATCCAAATCACTCCCAATCTCTTTTTTGGATGAAAATCTTTGATGGCAGCAATGGTACCAAGCGCATTGCTGTGATCTCCTGAGACAATTACAGGAAATTTGTTTTGAGTAAAAAGTGGATGCAACACGTCAATCAACCGATTGTTTTGATCCACGATTTCTTTTATATACTTAGCATTTGGCGTTGTGATTGGCGTACACAACGCACCATTGAAAGTTTCTACCGTTTGAAAAGGGTATTTACCATAAACCGTATTGCCTGTCTGGTTGTCTTGTAAACGAACAGCAAATGGGCCTGTACCAGCACCTCTAGTCCCAGCACCAAGTTCAGATGGATTTTCTACTATTACGACGTCTCTATTCATTGGGTAAATTGACTAAGCCCTCATTTTATGGCGCTTTGTTAAAAATGGAAGTAAAATTTGATCCATTGGTTTTTGGATATCACACTCAACAAAGTCGATTTTATACTGAGTACATTTATTTTTCAAACTTGTATAAAAGGAAGTCAACTCCTTTTGGTAGTTTTCTTTCACCTCAGAAGGAAATAGCTTTACGCGATCTCCTGTTTCAATATCTTCAAAGGTATATGGCCTATCCTCAAACTCGAAATTCAATTCAGATTTGTGGTCCATTATATGAAACAAAATGACCTCGTGCTTATTAAATTTCAAATGCTGTAAAGCATCGAATAACGCTGCCTCATTGCCAGAATCAAACATATCGCTAAAAATTACGACTAAACTACGTTTGTGAATTCTTTCTGCAATTTCATGTAACACCATGGTTACATCCGTTTCTCTCTGCACAGTCGTTTCGTCGTACACATTGGTCAAACGTGTTAACAGTTGTAGGTGGTGACTTGCTGAAGACTTCGCTGGAATATGGTCGATGATTTCGTCATGAAACAGGGTTAAACCAACAGCATCACGTTGTTTCCGCAACATATGCATGATGGAAGCCGCAGCCACAATCCCATATTTAATCTTGTTCTCAGATTGATTTGGATAATACATCGAGGAAGAAACATCCAACAGTAGTTGGCATCTCAGATTCGTTTCTTCTTCAAATCGCTTGACATACAGTCTTCCAGTTCTGGCGTATAACTTCCAGTCGATATTTCGTGTGCTTTCACCCGTATTGTACTGTCGGTGTTCAGCAAACTCGACTGAAAAGCCGTGGTATGGACTTTTATGAAGACCAGTTATGAAACCTTCAACCACTTGTTTCGCAAGCAATTCTAGGTTCTCAATGCGTATGATGTCTTTATTTAAATCCATAAAAAAACGATGGTCACAAAAATAACCATCGTTCCTAGTATAATATTGTTGTCTTGGCTATTACTTATGCCAATTGAGCTTCTAGTTTTCCAGATATCGTACTCTTAGGTACAGCACCTACTAATTTGTCAACGACTTCACCGTTCTTAAAAACGAGTAAGGTAGGAATGCTTCGGATACCGTATTTCATTGGTGTTTCGCGATTCTCATCTACGTTCATCTTACCAATCTTTACTTTCCCATCATATTCAGTAGCTAATTCTTCTACGATTGGACCAATCATTTTACATGGACCGCACCATACCGCCCAAAAATCTACTAAAACTGGAACGTCAGAATTTATTACTTCTGCTTCCCAATTGCCATCATTAAATTCTAATGCCATTTTATTTTGTGTTTAATTCGTTAACAAATCTTTCCTGCAAAGGTATTGGTTCAACAAGAAACATAATATTATTGTTCCATAATTTGTTTTGATAGTGTTATAACGCCACCTTATTTGAAAAACTCACGCCTTCTAACCTCCGCAACCCTTCTGACTTACGTCATTATTTCGCTGTTTGGGTGCAAACCTGACAAAAACAGTTCTTCACCTAAATATTCGGAAGTGGAAATCCCGGTGGAAGAAGTTGCTGTCATTGACTCTTCCATGCTCTATTATGGTTTGAAATTAAACCGTGATTTAGACTTGATAGACAGCTTTAAGGTGAGAAGAAACTCAGTATTCTCGAATTTTTTCGACGATTATGAAACAGACGACTCGTTATTGTTTGAAGCCATAGGCATTGCGGATACGCTGTTCCCAATTAATAAGATTATTGCAGACAAGCCTGTGAATATGGTCTATCGCAAAATCAAAAAAGACAAAAGGGCTTCCCATTTGATATACCATGTAAGTGAAACTGAAAAACTCGTGTTGTGTTTCAAAGATTCTGCTTATGCGTATTTACACAAGGTGCCGGTCGACACGATTCAACGTGCAATTTATGCGACTATTGACAACACCTTGTACCACAGTATACTTGCTGCCAATACCTCGTACGAACTTGGCATCAAACTTTCCGAAGTCTTTGCCTGGCAAGTCAACTTTTTTAGAATAGATAAAAACGACTTTTTCAAAGTCATTTTTAATGAATACCAAGTTAACGGTAAGGCTATCGATATCGGAGAAATTAAAGCCGCCTTGTTTTATCGCAGAGGAGACTCATTTTATGCATTCCCGTATAACAAAGGAGGAGATGTTGGGTATTTTGATGACCAAGGCCAAAATCTTAAAAAAGCCTTTTTAAAAGCTCCGCTCAAATACAGCCGGATAAGCTCGCGGTATACCAAACGACGATTCCACCCTGTGCAAAAACGTTGGAAGGCGCATTTGGGAACTGATTATGCTGCGCCGAGAGGCACACCAATTAGAACAGTCGGAGATGGTAAAATCATTGCAGCAAGCTATTCTGGGGGCAACGGACGATATGTGAAAGTGCAACACAACAGTCGATACACCACGCAATATTTACATATGAGCAGGATTGCCAGTGGTATAAAAAATGGTCGATATGTCAAACAAGGTGAAGTCATTGGCTATGTAGGAAGTACGGGATTGGCGACAGGACCTCATCTTTGTTTTAGGTTTTGGGATAACGGTGTACAGGTAGACCCCTTCAAAATCAAGGCACCTCCAACAACGCCAGTATCAGAACAAAACATGGCAGATTTTACAAGTCAATCTGAACAATGGATGGAACAATTGAATGCGCTTCAGCTGTCGTCTGAAGCTTCGGAAACAATGACTAAAGATAGCGTTGACTGAACATTAACGCGTTTCTTCCGAATTCTACCCGGGATTCCATTTGGCAAAGAACGGATTACGTAAACCCAATAATCATCTGGTATTTGGTTATCACTTAATAACACCTGTGCGTCAATAATTGAACTGTCTGCTCCGACTACAAATTGAATAGTTGCTTCAACCGTGTCAAAGTCAAAGTTAAAAGTATCGACCATCATAGTTTTAACAAACCGTTTAATCGAATCAAGGCCGCCCACAAAAGTAGGTGGTACTTCACTTTCTGTATAATACGTATAGCGTTGTGTATCGAAATCAATTTCTGGATCGATATACGTAAAATTAAAATTTAACACCATTTGAGAATTTGCCACAACTCCGTTGTGTACTGCAGGATTCCATAAAGGCATGTGGTCGATAAATCGCTTCACTTCTTCTTCAAAACCCAAACCACTGTTGGGATACACGTATTCTTGAATCCGTACTTTACCGGTTGAATCTATTTCAACTACGACTCTAATTTCTCTAGTGGTCCTAGATTCGATGGCCTTGTCTGGAAATATCAAATTGGCTCGTAGGTACGCGTCATAAGCCTCATCGCCTCCTGGAAAACTGGCTGAAACATCGTTTTGTCCGAATGACAATATGGACATAACACACAAGCATATCAAACAAGTTAACCTTGTCATTTTTTTAGTATGATTTTAAACGTTGTGCGTTCATTCGGTATAGACTCTTTGACAATAATGGTTCCGTTATGATAGTTTTCTACGATACGTTTAACTAGGGATAAACCCAATCCCCAGCCTCGTTTCTTCGTAGTAAATCCGGGTTCAAAAACAGTTTTAAAGCGACTACTAGGAATCCCAACACCAGTATCCGATACGTATAAGTACAGGTATTTGTCAGTTTCTGTGATGGTATATGTAAGTGCACCGTCCCCTCCCATGGCATCTGTTGCGTTCTTCGTTAAGTTTTCGAGAACCCATGCAAACAATGGAACATTTAAATCACAGTATCCATCAGTAGTTTCATCGTTAATTGTAAAGGACACCTTACTTGATAATCGCTTCGATAAATAACCTACTGTTTCTCCAACCACTTGAGCCATATTCGTTTTTACCAAAATAGGTTCAGAGCCTATTTTACTGAACCGCTCAGTAATGAGCTCTAATCGACCAATATCTGTATTAATCTCGTCATACACCTCTTGGGATATTTGCCCCTCATTAGCCTTTATTAATTCCATCCAGGCCATCAACGAAGAAATAGGTGTTCCTAATTGGTGGGCAGTTTCTTTACTCATTCCAACCCATACTTGGTTTTGCTCCGACCGTTTCGAATAACTAAATGCATAATAACTCACCAATAAGAAAATGGTGATAATCATGAGTTGGGCGTAAGGATATAATTTGAGTTTGGTAAATAAAATCGAGTTTTGGTAGTAAATAATGATCTTTTGATCCTCATAAAGTCCTGCCACGATTGGCTCATTCGCCTGTTTCATGTCCTCGATTTCTTCAAGAATATAAATTTTATCCTCAGCCAATAAAGAATCAATATTTCGATGGGCGATGACTGATCCATCCTCTAACGTCACAATAACAGGAATCGAATTATTTGCGCGTATGACAGACAGCGCATAGGTCACATCCATCTCGTCTTCTGCTTCTAAAGTGGCAATTAATCGTGTTGCCTCCGCCCATAGTGCAACTTTGGTCCGTTCGTCTTCTTTTAAGTTTTTGGCGAGATTGTCGGTATACAGCAGAGACACTGCAACAATGAGCATTGCGACAAGAAAGAGTAAACCCTTAATAATCGTTTTTGTCTGGTACTTGTTAAATGCCATTCGCGTACAAAGAACGATTATTTTTAAGTTTCTTATATAGTCTAGCGGTGGAATGGACTAAAAAGAGGAAGTAAGCTTATTTTTGAGTTTTACTTTTCACATGAAATTCAGTTTTACCCATCACGATAAACAATACTCGTACGACAGTCGAGTTTTTCACGACCTCTCCACTCCTATTAGAAATGGGAATCACAACGTAAATGCCTATTACTTGGCAGACCCTCAATTTGAACCGTTTAGAGCTGGTGGATTCGTTGGTTCAGTGGCTGAAGGAGGTGCGTGTAACTGTGAGGACATCACTTTTAATGCACATGGAAACGGAACACACACAGAATGTGTGGGACACATCAGTGCTGATGGATATACCATTAATCAATGTTTAGATCAGTTTCAATTTATGGCTGCAGTAATTTCTGTAAAACCAGAAATAAAGGAGAACGGAGATTCAGTTGTGTATGCGGCTTCGCTTAATGATTTGGATTTAGACGGCGTCGAAGCGGTAGTCATTCGAACACTTCCCAACGATGAAACTAAGTTGGAAAAACGGTATTCTGGAACAAATCCAACGTATTTAGACCCTTCTGTTACAAAGCTTCTTGCTGACAACAATATCCAGCACATTATACTGGATCTACCCTCAGTTGATCGTGAAGAGGACGGTGGTAAATTATTAGCACACCACGCCTTTTGGCAATACCCAAAAGCTCCGCGAAATTCAGCTACTATTACAGAGCTTGCCTACATTCCGAATGAAGCGAAAGACGGCATGTACCTATTACATATACACATCGCTGCGTTTGAGTCAGATGCTAGTCCGAGCAAACCCATACTTTACCCTTTGACAGCAGTTTAGTGGACACAGAAAAAATACTGTATTTCTGTACGTCATTCACTTCATCGTTGGTGAATGCCTTTAAGCAAAGACCTAATCAACTTGATTCTGTTTTGGTTGTTAAGCTTGATGAAATAGGTGACATGATGTATACACTTCATTGCATTGAAGCCATCGCTCAACAGCATCCCAATGCCGCTATTGATGTGTATTGTAAGTCAATGAATAACGATTTGGTAAAACAAACAGGGGTTGTTCGAAACATTTTCAATGACGAAAATGAATTATTGAAACGGTATGATCTTCAAATTGATTTTAGGGGCAATTGGAAAAGTCTTTTGAGAGCGTTGTCAGGAAAATGCACGATGTACTTAGATAGAGGCAGCATTAGACTGAAGAACAAGTTCCATGGAGGTCAAAAACATGAAATAGAGACCAACCAAGAAACGATACAATGGTTGTTCCCTGATGATTATAATTGGTCGAAACCAATTCTTAATGTATCCGAACCTGACCAAGCTTTTGTTTCGTCGTTATTAGAAGAACAAGGTATACATAAATATGTGGTGATGCACTGCGGTGCAAGAGATGAAGCGAGAAGATGGCCAACAGATCGATTTGCTTCAGTGATAGACCATATACATGAGAAATATTCACTTAAGACGGTATTAGTGGGTTCACCAAACGAGCAGGAACTGAATGCCGAAGTATGTAACCAAACAACAAACGCCATAAACTTTGCTGGCAAAACCAATTTACTTCAATTGGGAGCATTGATGCGGTCTGCAAAGTTCTTTGTCGGAAACGAAAGTGGTCCATTACACTTTGCAATCGTTGAGCAAAAACCCTTGGTCGCTTTATTCGGCCCTGGTGTTAAAGATGTATTTTACCCATTATACCCTAACCAAAAAGTGATTCATCACTTGGAGGATCAGCCGACGGAAGCAGACAAGCAGAACAGTATTTTTAAGATTTCAGAGCAAGAGGTAATTGATGCGGTAGAGGGGTTGACCTTTTAAGCTTAAGTATCTAGATCTAACCTGAGAAAGGAAAACACCAGAGTCTTCTTCTAAATCAGTATCATGGAAAGAATGACTAGCCAATATCTCTTGTTTCAAAGGTATAAATTTGAACAAAAACACATACACTATATTTGCTCTGAAACCGTTCAAAACATATGACCTATAGATTCATACTTGCCACAATTTTCCTTTTTAATGTGTTGCAGTCCAGTGCCCAGCTTTATAAAAGAAATCAACGCATCTACAACCCAACGGTGTTTATCGATTTACCCGTGACTGAAGAAGCTAAAAAAGACTACCTCATGAATCACCAAGTTGATTCAATAGCCATATCCGAATACTTTTATAAGAAAAACGGCAATCGTAGAGCACATTATAACTTTACCAAATTTGATATAAACGACAAGGGACAGGTTGTGGGCATAGTCAGATTTGAAAAAGACAAACTATACAACCACTCCTTATATACCTACAACACCGATGGTGAAATCACCCAACATCTTCTCTACAATAAAAAAGGTGAAATTGACGGAAGTGCATTTCAAAACTTTGACGTTCACAAATTGGATTATTACGTGGTCAAAAAGGGCGATACAACCGCGCGCGTTATAAGAGGCAAAAAAGAAAACAACCTGCAATCCCGTGACTATTATTATCGAAAGGGCAAACTCAAATACAGCTGGTTAAATGAATATAACGACGAAAACAAGGTTGAACAAGTGACCATGTTTAAAGGCAACGGAAAGGTGAAATACGTATGGGATTACCGATGCAAAGAAGAGGGAGTTGAAATAAACAAGCACAAGGATACCACAACAATGTGCACCAGTATTACTGAAGAAGAAGATGGCACCACAACGTATGTGTACCAGTACGTGAACGACAAAGGTGAATTGTACAAATACATCAATCGCTTAAACAAAGCCGACAAGGTAACTCACTATCGTCGGTTAAAAGGCGTTGAAGAAGTGATTGAATATGAAATTGACTACGAATATGCGGATGACGATTCTTCAGTAATCAGCACGCTAACCAAGTCGTACCGCAAAGGAAACCTCTATCGCGTTTCAGATCAGAATTATGACATTGATGGATTCTTCATATCCCTTACAGTCACATTTTTTAAAAAGGATGAAATCACATCCACATATTCAACCAGCTTTGAATACAATGAGGCCGGATTACCTTTTAGGTATGTCACTGAGAACACAACAAAAAAGTACAAACGGGTCGAAGAGTATACATTTATTACTACCAAAACCTCTAGTTTATAGGCGGTTACGCAAAACTGTCCTAACTTACTGACAGATATCATAAAACTTTTTGGATTTTTATTTTTAATCAGTCTAAATAAAAATAATTTTGCCCCAACAAAAAAATGAAATGAGGCACTTATTCTTAACGACAATAATTTCCCTGTTTAGCCTAACCACATTTGCGCAAAATACTGATAGCGTATACAATACAAAAAACTCTGCTCAAACATTAATTGCTGGAAAAAGCGGCAACTTATTAATGGCAGCGTACGGCGAAGTACACTACAATCAAGGCGTCGCTGCAAACACAGTCCAAAATGGCAACCTAGATGTGCACAGACAAGTTCTGTTATTTGGATACAAGTTCAATCCTAAAACATCATTTATCACAGAAATTGAAATTGAGCATATTAAAGAAGTCTATTTAGAACAAGCCTTCTTAAACTATGAGTTGAAACCATGGATGAATTTCCAGGGTGGTTTGTTGTTAATTCCAATGGGCATCGTAAACGAATACCATGAACCTACAACCTTTAACGGAGTAGAAAGACCATTAATTGATAAAGTAATGATACCTAGTACGTGGAGAGAACTAGGGGCTGGATTTACTGGAAATCTAACTTCCGCTAACCTGCGTTACCAAGTGTTTGCAGTAAATGGACCAATGGGGTATGACGGTGATTCTCGCTTATCAGGTAAACAACCTATACGAAGTGCTCGTCAGAAAGGATCCGAAGCAACTATGCGCCAGCCAGACCTATCGACTAAAATCAATTACTATGGCATAAGAGGGTTAAACATTGGTGCGTCAGCATATATCGGCACCACGGAATCTACCCTATTTGACAACTTGCAGACCGACAGTGCACACCACGTTGCAATGGCAGACAGTTCAGTTGTAAATGTAAAGATGTTTGGTTTAGATTTTCGATATTCTCGTAAGCAGTTCGAAGCACGCGGACAGATGATTGTTGGCAGTTTCAGCAACACACCTGCTTATAATCAATTTGCCTCTTCTGATCTTGGAAGTACGGCATACGGTTATTATGCTGAATGTGGTTACGACATTAGTAAGCTGATTAAAATCAGCCACAAACTAGTTCCATTTGTGCGATATTCGAATTACAATACGCATTATGAAACAACTGGAGAAACAACTACCAATCCTTCGTACGAACAAACCATCATTACATCAGGTGTGAGTTTATTTTTAGATCAAGCATTTGTTGCTAAGGCGGATTTTCAACACTCTATCGGTGGAGACAAGGCTACCCAAAATCAATTTAACTTGGGTCTAGGCTATTGGTTTAGATAACACATGAAGAAAGGAATAATACTCATATCACTCCTTTCTTTTGGTCTTGCATTTGGCTATGCGGGCTTTAGCTACTTCCCGCAACACGTTTGTAAAAAAATGGAGAAAGCGGTTAAAAAATCCTTTGGCAAAGAAGCGGTATACTACTCCATCGAAACCGACGACAGTTTAAAGATGAACCACGAGGTGTATAAGGTTTTGGCCAAAGACACATTAGCTGGGTATGTAATGGTTACGCGCGCTTTAGGTTGTCAGCTTGGTGGCTGCGATAAACCAAAACAAGACAGCGTTGCATTTGAACAATTCTTCTTCATGACGGCCTTTAATCGTCAAAAGGAGATCCAACAAGTACGGGTATTAGAATACACCGCCAACCATGGCTATGAAATTGCGAGCAAGTCATGGCTCAAACAATTTGTCAAAAATGAAAAATTTGAGGTTGGTAAAAACGTAGATGGCATCAGCGGTGCAACCATTTCAGTGAATTCCATCACCAAAAATGTAAATGCTCAGCAATCGATTATCGAAACGATTGATTAATGCCTTATTTCCACTCTTGTCTGATTTTTACAATCGATTCAGAAATCTGGATCAACACATCGCTATGAATTGTCGGAGACTGACGCGCTAAATTGTAAGCATCAAACAACCGATTAATTAATTTTTCCGATACACCTGATTTGGCACCAAAACGGATTTTAAAATCTTCATCCAACTCATGCGTTGTAAGACCATAACGGTTTCTGACTTCAAACAAGAACATCTTCATTTTCTGATCCGCCATTTTTCGATGATTCGGATTAAGCCAATACAGACGTGCGATGGTTTTAGAAAAATCAATCGAACTATTAGTAATCGGGTCTACGATTTCAATGGCGTTGTACCTACGTTTAATGCCTACCACTAAAAAAACCAGCAATCCAATGAGAAAGAAGTAAAATGCCGTTTTGAGCGCTTTGTTGGAAAAAATGTATTCGAAGTAACTTTGGTCCGTAATCGTCTTCCCTTCTGCCTGTGCATTTAAGAATTGGAATCTAAGCTCATCAAAATAAATATGTTCGTAGGTCAATTCATCAAACATCGCCTGTGTATATTGAAATATTTCAGGCTTATCCAACTGCACATTCGTAAACAACACGGGATTTGAGTGCAGCAATATATGGCCTTTTCCAAACGCAATCTTTAACACATTTGGCCCTAAGTTTTCCGATGTTCCCAAAACACTTATTTCTGGATTTGGATAGGATTTGTCCAAAGCTTGATCTGACTTTGTGATAACAGTTTCCTCTAATACTTCTTCCTCCTCATACAGGTATGCTTCTTCTTCGACTTCATATTCTTCCTCCTCATATTCATCTTCATTTGCCTCCCAGGTATATGTGGTGGATAATCCATACACATCCACATCAATGTTGTTAGTGTCCACCTTAAAGCTTCTAGACAGAGCATTATGCCCATAGGTATAAATGCTAACTGGTGTGTTGTGTTGACGGTTCAGTTGAAAAATATCGCTTAAGACGACCGCTGAGTCGTATCTACTTAAGGCTAAATACGGTTCTTCTTGGCTGAGTTGAATGCCCCTTAGCTCCTTAAAGAATTCAAAATTGAAATTGTCCGCAATGATTAAAGCATCATTCCCTTCAGCCACAAAATCATACAAGGCCTGGGTTTCGGTTTTATCAATATCAAATTGTCTATTGTAGAACAAATACAGGCTATTCGGTTTTTTGTTGTCGGTTTTAGAAAACCGTTCTTCAAGCGGATAGAAATTGGAAGAACCCACGTCTTTTTTCAAATAGTCCAGACAAAAATCGCGGTCATACGGCAACTCTTCGCCACCATATTGATAGTTAAACTGCCAGAGCCTTCTATCTGAATCACCTTTAAATTTATTGCTCAAGAAAGCAAGAAATCCGACGATTAATACGATGACGATGATCAAAACTACATTCCCTCTGTTCATATCATCTCGTCTTTAAGTTGATTAAATGAAACAGCTATCTTTTCGTAGTCTGACAAACTCAACACATGTTCACCATACCAGTAATATTCATACACGATGGTGAGGTTACGAATGCGTTTGTGAAACTTGTAATCAATTAATTGATTTAGATATTCACCATTCGTATTGTACTTATGCCATCGAATAAGTCCAAGCGACTGGAGTCTTTCTAAGAGTAACAAGAATTCATATCTCAAACAGCGGTTGTAATTGTTTTCAATCGCCGCATGATTTAGTTCTTTTTCCAATTCAGTTAAGACCAGCTCCTCGGGGTTTTCTGCATCAAAAGTTTGATTTAGTACCACACGTCGTTTGCCCACTTGTATAACGCCTGCTTTGACCAATACCGTGATTAACAAGATAAACAAGGCAGCTATGCCGATGTAAATCAACACATTACCAAAGTCAAATCCTACCGAAGGTATTTTGGGTTCTTTAATAGTTGTTTTAGGCTTTTCAGGTTTCTCCTCAGGTTTCTTTGTTTTTTTAGGGGGAGGATAGTCATATTGCTCCGCCATTTTCGCCCAGGTGGTACTATCTAATTGCTTGGCGTGAGCGGTTGTCCCGTTAACGGAGAAACAAAATAGGAAACCAATGATGACGTAAATACTATTTCTCATTATGCTTCCCCCACCACTATGGCATTTATTTCACGTTTTAAATGAATGGCTTCATGTTTTTCTACCAGCGACAATACCATAAAATATAGCGTATAGAGATAGAAAGGTATAGTGGCCAGTATCACCGTCATATAAAGCCATATCTGGGCACCAATAGCAATTTTTTCTTTCACGTTCGCATCAAACGGCAGTAAATCATTCAATACATAAATGATAAACTCAGATAAAACGGAGTGAACCATCATTTGTACGAAAAACATCAGAACGGATACGGCTAACCATAGGATAAAAAAATGAAACACCTTACTAAAAAACAATTTCAGGATGACACCTTTATCTCCTTCATAATAGTGCCGAACTAACAGAATTGTAATTGCCAACGCAAGCATGAGGAGATACCCAAAACTGGTTGCGTACTTGATCGGGAAACCAACTTCTAAATAGTTGGTTAAAAACGCAGCCACTAAAACAAATAAGGCCACTAAACCATAATTGAAAACTGCCTTCCATGTGAGCCTAAGTTTGAAGGCATACCGCGCATTTACCATCAACAATATGAAGGTCCAACCGCCAAAAAACAAGAAGTTAAACATGCGGTATGTTTTGGTCTGAGGTAAATAACCACTGGTTGTGACTCCAGACTGAAAAACCTCATTGAAAATATTATTTAGCCACGCCATCGCAGGTGTCACGTGAAATTCGAAATACATATCGAATTTATAGTACAGTAACGCGGGATATAACAAACCAGCCAAAGCACACAAGGCAATATTTCTTCCAAACTGCTCTTTGTACGTGACAAATGAATCGGTTATTATTTGGGAAGTAGTCTTAATTTCCTTTTCTGAAATGGGTTTTGGTGGATGGTCTTTACGCAGTTTTTCATGCAATGGATTTGCCCCGTGTTTTCTATGTACCGCTGCTGGGTAGACGAAGAAATAGACTACTACTAAGACCAAAGACAATACGATAAAAAAGCCTTTTACCACATCTGGCATATACGTCATTCGTGTAACGAAACCTTCAATCACAGCCGCAATAAAAGTAAACGGTAGCACCATGAGTAACAGCTTTCCAGCGTTGCCCGCACTTAGTCGCCAAGATTGGTAACGCGTGTAATTCCCTGGAAACAAAAGTCCTTTGCCTGCTAGAAGTGCCACGCCACCCATTAAACCAATGGTTGAAATTTCAATGGTGCCATGAAGCCAAATGGTTAACAATGAATCTTGAAATCCACCGTGTTGGACGAAGAAGTATTGAAAGACGCCAACCATGATACCGTTCCTGACCAGCACCCATATGGCGCCAAAACTAAAAAACAATCCCAAGCCCAACATCATAATGTCGATTCGGGCATTGTTCGTTAATATCATTAAAAAGCCGTCCATTCCTGACCCGCCTGTATATACGTCCATAGCCTCACCCTTGGCAATATTGGCTTTGGTCATGGCTACGTATTGCTCACCCAACACAACCGAGGCAAATTCAGGGTTTTGCATAGAAGAATAAATGCCGATACCCATAGAAAGAATGAAAATCAGGAAAGAGACAATCATTTCTTTACGGGCCAAATACATCAGCTGTGGCACTTCAATGGTATAGAAGTTTTTAATGACGTTAAAATCTAGTTTTTCCCTCTTTCCAAGCTTATCAAATATCTTGCTGGCTAGATCATTTAGATAGACCCTAACTGATCGATTGGGGTAATGAGAAAGGCTATGACTTAAATCATCGGTTACTTGGATAAAGACATCACTTAATTCATCTGGGTCGTTTTCAGGTTGCGTGATAATTTTTTCGTAATCAAGCCACTTATTCTTATTTTGGTCGATGAATTCGGATTCCTTCATTTCAGACCGAAAAAGTAGATAAAATATTTAATGCGAACAATAGAAATTACCACCACGCAGAATGTTGTTATACAGGTAAAGCTAGCAACACTCATGGATCGGATTGTGGGTTTCATCCTGGATTTGATTATCATGACGGTGAGTTACTTATTGATTGTAGCAGGTATTTCTGAAATATTACATCTATCGAATCTTTGGGAAGATTGGGTCATTACCATTATTATCATTGCCTTTATGTTTTATTCATTACTTTTTGAGGTGCTGTTGCGTGGACAAACACCTGCTAAATTGATGATGGGTGTTAAGGTGGTAAAAACCGATGGCGGTCAACCCGATTTTATTGATTATTTCAGACGTTGGGCGATCCGATGGATTGACATTTGGGCTTCATTTGGGGCGGTGGGTATGATTTCCATTTCGACTTCTGACAAAGGACAGCGACTAGGTGACAAGATTTCAGACACCATTGTGGTGAAGAAAAAACAAACCTCGGGTTATCAGCTAAAAGACATTCTAAGCATCACGAGTACGGAAAGTTATCAGCCAGTTTACCCAGAAGTAGTTAGTGCAAGCGAAACCAATATGTTGACCGTAAAAAGGTTGTTAAACAGGCACCAAAAATATCCTAACATCGGCACCTATACGGATTTAATCAAACAAACAAGCAAGGCATTTGAGACCAATCTTGAGCTTAAACGCAAAGAGCGCAACCACGTTGCCTTTTTAAAACAGCTGCTAAAAGACTACGTGATTTTGACGCGATAAGTTTTATCTTTGTGTGAATGAATCGTTTGACCAAACTAATATTTCTAGTCATAATTTTTATAGCGTCAAGTCAGTATAGTACTGGTCAGCCAAGGAATACAATCAAGTTAAGTAATCATCAAATAGGGGTAAATCTGTTTCAATTTACAGACTTGGCTCATTATGATTTAAATGGCTCTGTCTCAGGAAACTTGTTCCCAAGTTTTGGGTTAACATATAAAACTCAAGTCAAACCACACACTTCTTTTAGGGCTTTTACAAGCTATTTCAGCAATTCATCTCACCATTTATCTGGAAATCGGATTAACGACGCCAGTTGGGATTACATGAAAGAAAGCCGCAAAGTTGACCTTACCTTGGGACTGGAACAACACATGTCGTATGGAAGGATTTCGTCATACATGTTTACCGATGTATTCCAGCAATTTGGTAATAGAAAGAGATATGGGTATAGTGTTAGTTTTGCTGTGCCATCCACATTTGATGACTCCTTCAACTTCTACCAACTCGGATTAGCGGCGGGTGTTGGCGTAAACCTCACACTCACAGATAAGTTTCACTTGAACATCGAATCACATATTCGTGGTTTACGAGAGTTTAAAGCGAATGGATTTTACGACAATAGACATAGCAAATACCAAGCGTATTTTAATCCAATGTCTCGACTTTCACTGAATTATCGACTATGAATTTGAAGTCATCTGTATTACTTCTTTTTCTTACATTAACATGGCAGGTCAGTTTGTGTTCGATCAAACCTGACAGTTTATCAAAACACAACATAGGTATTAATTTTTTGAGAATTACAGACTTGGAATTTTATTCTGGCTTTTCAGCTTCTTATTCTAATGGAATAAATTCTCCAACTGGTGTTTATTACCAATATAAGTTTGCTTCCCGATACAGTGGTAGAATTGGAGTACATTATGGGAGCAATTCCTACACACTTGAGAATTTACAAGTTTTTGATGGGGGCACAACTTTGATTCAGAACTGTATAAGTACGTCAACATTGACCTGGGTGTGCAATACCTTATTAATAGAAATGGACGTCTTCATTATTTTGGACTGTTTGACATCTATCAACGTTTCGGTAACGGTTCTGCATTGACGTTACGCCAAGGCTACATGACCGAATACTATTTCCACGATTACGATTATCATTACCATGAGTTGGGCTTTAACTTTGGCTTTGGGTGCAACATACCAATTTCAGATGCGATATCATTTGCCATTGAGTCTAACCTTCAAGTAGGTCAAGAAATAAGTTCAAATCGACCATCGGGAAAATTAGATTATACAATATCTCATTTCAATCCAATCTCTCGTTTCAGCCTAAACTACCGACTCAATCAGAAGAAGTCACAACACTAACCTCTTCACTATGGATCCATTTATTTATCAATTTGGGATTGTGACTGATGCGTGCAAGCTTAAAACTTCGGCTGCTTAAAAACGCGTCAGAATACTTTGCCAATTCAATGGCCACTCCCCCATCTCCAACGTAATTGGAATGAATGAAAAATACCGTTTGTTTTCGCACCAACACAAAGCCTACATGACTACTCAAACCAACAAAATACAACCCTGGTGTAAACGCTGATAAAGAATCAACAACGTTCATAGCCGCTACATACTGAAATTTAAAAATCGTATCTCCACAGCTCAAACTCAACGCTTCGTTTTGAGGATTTTGTTGGGCCAGAGTGTATCGATTTACTTGAAGCCCAATGTGTTTTAAAGTCGTGCTTACGAAATAGCCACAAGCCACATTTCCTTTATTGGGTGTATTGGTATGCCCATTAAAATCCCACGGCGTTCCATACCAATAATGAAACACCTTGTTGACCAATGTGGCTTCAACCAATTCACCCGCTCGCTTAAGGTTAGCCTCTCTTGCGGAATCAGATTTGGCAGCTTTGTGCAAGCTTAATAAGAAAGTCCTATCGTTATGCACTTGATGTAGATCTATGGTATAGTTTCCTGTGCCCAACTTATGTAAGTTATATTTTGCGGTATCTATTACATTCGAGTCGGTCCTCTCAGTTATCTCTACAACATCATGCACACGAGTTTCGGGATTGGATGGTTTATTTAATGACAAAAGAAGCGCTAATCCAAGCAAAACCAACAATCCAATTAAACCATATTTTAAGCGGGTCATGTCGTGATAACGTATTCGTTGTGTCTTTAGTCTAAGACCAATGAAAGCACTCTAGCCTGTAACATAGGTACTACGTCATCTTCAAACCATGGATTCATCTTTAACCAAAATCGGTTTCTGGGTGATGGGTGTGGCATAGCAAAATACCGCGGTAAATACTGTGTGTAGTTCGCTACTGTTTCTGTTAGCGTTTTCTTAGCCTGGTCGCCTAAATATTGTTTTTGGGCATATTGACCAATTAATAATACCAGTTCTATGTCAGGCATCAAAGCAAACAGCTTTTCATGCCATGCGTCGTAACATTCCGGTTTTGGAGGCAAATCTCCAGACTTCCCCTTCCCTGGGTAACAAAATCCCATGGGAACAATTGCAATCAAGGGGTTGTCTTAAAACGTTTGTTTGTCCATGTCCAACCACTTTCGCAGTTGGTCTCCACTTGGATCATTCCATGGTATGCCCGTGTTGTGGACCTTCGTACCTGGAGCTTGACCGATAATAACCACTTTTGCCTTTGGGTGCGCCCAAACAACAGGGTTTGGTCCCAAAGGCAAATGGTCTTTGCACAAAGTGCATTGTTTTATATCTGTTAATAGCGTTTGCAAAAAACAAACCTAACTATTCTTAAACACAAACTTCTTATTGGTATCTATATCCAATTCGATGGTATCGGTACTGCTAATCGTCCCTGCCAAAATCTCCTTAGACAAGTTGTTTAGCACTTCTCGTTGAATGGCTCTCTTCAATGGCCTTGCCCCAAAACTTGGGTCATATCCTATCTCTCCTAGCCAGTCCAGTGCGGCTTGCGACGCTGTTATGGCAATTCCTTGATCCGCCAGCATACGTTGCAATATGTTAAACTGAATATCCACTATGCCTCTTATTTCATCTCGACCCAGTGGTTTGAACATTATAAGTTCATCTATCCTGTTTAAGAATTCAGGTCGAATGGTTTTCTTGAGCAAGTCGAACGCCTCACTTTTGGTTTTAGCTTCAATCTCTTCTTCATTACTCCCGGTCAACTCAGCAAAACGCTCTTGAATTAAATGAGCGCCAATGTTGGAAGTCATAATGACAATGGTATTTCTAAAATTCGCGGTTCGGCCTTTGTTGTCGGTAAGTCGACCATCATCGAGCACTTGCAACAAGATGTTAAACACATCTGGATGGGCTTTTTCGATTTCATCTAATAAAATGACAGAATATGGTTTGCGTCGTACAGCCTCTGTTAACTGACCACCCTCGTCGTATCCCACATATCCTGGAGGGGCGCCGATCAATCGAGAAACCGTGTGCTTTTCTTGATACTCACTCATATCGATGCGCACCATGGCATCGTCTTTATTGAATAGGTATGACGCCAAGGCCTTGGCTAACTCGGTTTTACCAACTCCAGTGGTTCCTAAAAAGATGAAACTACCAATTGGTTTCTTTGGGTCCGACAAACCAGCTCTACTCCTTCTAATTGCATCAGATATGGCACTAATGGCCTCGTCTTGTCCAACAACACGTTTGTGCAATTCGTCCTCTAACTTCAACAATTTCTCACGCTCACTTTGCAACATGCTTTGTACTGGAATACCTGTCCAGCGACTAACCACTTCCGCGATGTCTTCGTTGCCGACCTCCTCTTTTACCAAGCTTGATTCTCTTTGCTTTTCACCAAGTTCAAGCTTTAGCTTATTAAGTTCATCTTCTATTTCTTTGATTTTGCCGTATCTAATTTCGGCAACTCGACCAAAGTCACCTGCTCTTTCCGCTTGTTCGGCTTCAAGTCTGAGGTCTTCAATTTTCTTTTTGTTGGATTGAATTCCGTCCACAATGACTTTTTCACTTTGCCATTTGGCTTTTAAGCTGTCGCGTTCCTCGCTTAGGTTGGCAATTTCGTTATTCAACGATTCCAATTTCTTTTTATCGTTTTCGCGCTTGATAGCTTCTCGTTCAATTTCCAGTTGTCGGATTTTACGGTCAAACTCATCAAGCTCTTCAGGAACAGAGTCAATTTCAAGCCTCAGTTTTGCTGCCGCTTCGTCAATTAAGTCAATGGCCTTATCGGGCAAAAACCGATCGGATATATAGCGCTGCGACAATTCTACTGCTGAAATAATCGCCTCGTCTTTGATACGTACCTTGTGGTGCACTTCATAGCGCTCTTTTAATCCACGTAAAATGGAAATCGCATCCGCAGTATCTGGTTCATCGACCAAAATGGTCTGGAAACGTCGCTCTAAAGCCTTGTCCTTTTCTATATATTTTTGGTACTCCGCAAGAGTCGTTGCTCCAATGGCGCGTAGTTCTCCTCTTGCCAATGCCGGTTTTAAAATATTGGCGGCATCCATGGCACCATCTCCACCTCCAGCACCTACCAAGGTGTGGATTTCGTCAATGAATAAGACCAATTCGCCGTCACTGTCTACCACTTCCTTGATGACAGCTTTTAGTCTTTCTTCGAATTCGCCTTTATACTTCGCTCCAGCGACAAGGCTACCCATGTCGAGAGAAAAAATACGTTTGCTACGCAAATTTTCTGGAACGTCTTCAGAAATAATTCTGTGTGCCAAGCCTTCTGCGATGGCTGTTTTACCAACACCCGGCTCACCAATTAAGATTGGATTGTTTTTGGTCCGACGCGATAAGATTTGCAACAACCTGCGTATTTCTTCATCCCGCCCAATCACTGGGTCGAGCTTACCATTTTTGGCAAGTTCGTTTAAGTCTTTAGCGTATTTTTTAAGGGCGTTGTAATGGTTTTCGGCACTCTGACTGGTGACTTTGTTTCCACCGCGTAATTCTTGAAACGCTTTTTTAATTTCTGATAACTTGATACCTGCATCCTTGAGTAAGTTGCCAATTTGGTCTTTTGAATCAACCAAAGCTAAAAATACATGTTCGATACTCACATACTCGTCACCCATGTCTTTCATAAAGTTTTGGGCTTTAATAAGTACGCGATCTGCATCATTACTGATGTAGTTTTTAGTTACCCCACTTACTTTCGAATATGATCCAAGAACAGCATCCAAAGCTTGTTCAATGCGTTTATCATTGGCATTCACTTTCTTGATGGCGTATTCTACTACATCTTCATCGACAAGGAAAATACCTTTTAAAAGGTGGCCCGTTTCAATGGCTTGGTTTTCGGCACTCATGGCTATTTCCTGTGCTTTTTGCACGGCTTCCTGCGCCTTTATTGTAAAATTATTTAGGTTCATTTCTTTGTTATTACATGAGGTAGATTACAAAAAACGTGAAGATTGTCCTTTTCTGACAGAATTGCGGATTTAGGAACAGTTCACAGGTAAACACCTGACATTTTTGCCGCACAACTGATTGATTTTAAAGTTTTTGCAGACACAATGGCACACGCACCTAAAACGTCCTCTTGATTCTCTTTAACAATAAAAGATCAATGCTGTAAGTTTGAATATAAAGTAGCCAACGTGAAAGTTCACATTCAAGAACCTTGTCAAGAAAACTGGAATCAGATGACACCTCAGGAACAGGGTCGTCATTGTGCTAAGTGCGATAAGGTTGTGGTGGACTTCACAAATATGGATAACCATATGATTCTGTCGCATTTTAACAGCAACAACAATACCTGTGGTCGGTTTCAACATTGGCAGTTGGAAAAAGAACTTACACTTCCCACCCTCCATAATCCATGGACCAAGTGCATCAAGAATGCGGCTTTTAGTAGTTTTTTGTTTGGTGGAGCGATTACAGCAAAAAGTCAGGACACCGCCCAGGTTGACACTGTTATTCAAACGACACATGTAGAACCAATTGATACGGTGTTTCAACCAACTCGTGTGGTCAAAGGGGTTATTCATCAGCCAGAGGATTCAATACATCGATTAAATGAATTACAGTTCTCGATAGATAGTTTTCAACTTTCGTTACCTGTAATATCCAACGAACTCTCATTTGACATACCAGATTCGGTTATAGGAAATTCGTTAACCATTTACGCGTTGTCCGACTCAACAAAAACGGAATTGGCATTACACATTTTCCAAAATGACACAACCACTTTTGAATTGGTATTTGATGAAGAGTGGACTATACAACCAAGTGTTCTGTGGGAATGGCCGGGTTACAAGAACACCTTTTCGCCAATAACAACGACCGAGACCTGGATTTATGGCGGATTCACAACCGGTTTTACTATAATGGAACCACCGATTGAATCGACACCTTTTAATAGCAGTTCGTGGATTCACAACAAAGTTTCAAATCCAGAGAACCACGTTACCATTGACCCAAAAACGGGTATTGGGAGGAAAAATAATGATTCCATTGAAGAACTTAAAATGCAACAAACTTCTAAAGCCTCAAAAGACCTTGTTGTCTACAACAAACGTAAATAATCTGTGTGGTGGTGGTTGTTGCCGATCCCTTTACTCCTCTTTTTTGCAGGGTATTATTGGAAGAAAAAGCAGTCGGAATTGATTGATTAAAATAAGCTGTATAACACCCATAAACGGAGAAACGTACGTACATTTCTTTCTTCCAAATTGTACTGTGTTCCTTGGTCACTAATTACATCTTGTGGCTGATAGTAGCTATCTGAAACTTCAACTGTTTGATTATAATAATAAGGAAGCCTTGGGTCATAAAATATCTGGCCTCTAAAAGTGGGTATTCGAGTTACAATTGTCGATAAATCAGCGGCTATTCGAAATCGCGGAGAAACGTAATAGTTCACATTGATACTTGATGAAAAAATATTTCTTTCCAATTCGAATCCATATATTTCTTCAGCATAGTCTTGGGCATTTGAAATTTTGGAGGCATGTACATTCACATTCCAAAACATGGAGGTACGCGTCGATGGATAAAATCCTAGTTGATACGAGGCTTCAAATTGTACGCTAGGCAAAACTTCTGTTGTACTTTGCTCGCCTAAAACAAACTCAATGGTTTCCTCAGTTTTTCGTTTCCCAACGGACAGGCTGGTATTAAAGCTGCTTTGCCATTTCTGCTTAAATGCTTTTTCATGGGCAAACTCTAAGGCAAAAAAGGCTTGGTAATAACGACTCAACTGCCTGTTTTTATTATAATTGACTTTCGAGAGTTCGGCTGATTGGTTGTCTTGATAAGCCATGGACGGATAAAAGGCCAAGCTTATCCTTCTGCCGTTTAATCGAATCGGCTGTCCACCAAACATCCAGTAGTCCATTGTGGTTGTAAAATAAGCGGCATCTGTTTCTGTGGTTAATTGATTGGCTTGAAGAAACGAATCAATCGCTTCTAGTTGATAGATTCTCTGCAGCCGCACATCGAAGAATCTCTTGTTACGTAGCTTTGAAACAAATGCAGACAACGCTAAGTAAGATTCTTGAGAGACATCTTGTTGAATTCGGTTCACCTTGCTCAACTCCTCGATCAGAAATAACGCTTGACGGGCATCTTCCACTCTTTCTAATCGGCCTAAACCAACCTTAACAGGTAAACCTACACTGGCCATATGGTTATTGTTTGATAGGCGACGACCAACCTCAATCCCATTGACGTGTGAATCAAATCTGTTGTATTGGTCGAACGAATAACTTCCCAGAAATTGATTTTCTATAAAACATTTGTCATTTACATACCTCCTGTGTACGTCTTTAAAGTTGACTCCTGTCTCCCATTCATAGTATTTGTTATCCCAAATTTGTCCGATAAGTGTTGGGTTATTAACTTTATATCGATAGCCCTTAAACTTGAAATTTACACTGGTTTCGCGTTGTAACGGACGTGTATTTAGGTATAAACTATAGTTCCCATTATAATTTATGTTCATGTTGTTTTCACCCCTTAAATCAGTATCGTCAGACAAACTTTTGTTTCTATTGGAGCTTTGGTTAAAATCTAATTGGTTTTGAAACGACTGGATTCGCACATCTGTTAGCTTATAGTCGGACAATTTGAACTTCGTTACTTGACCATTTGACTTATTGCTTGAAAACAAAATGAAACAACATATAACGGAAAGTTGGATTGATATTTTCATTGATTGGGATTGATGGAAACCAAAAGTACTACTATTTGCCTCAGGGTAAAATACCCGTAACGATTAAGCATAGGAATTGACAGATAAGTGATATCCACTTCAGGCAAAAAAAGAATTTGTCATTCCATTCACTTTCAAAACAAAACACCTTAATTTCGCCAATCTATGGAAGTATCCAAGCGACTACAGGCGGTAACAGAATCACAGACTCTTGTGATGACTAAAAAAGCACGAGAGCTTGCTGCAACAGGCGTTAAAGTGATTAACTTGAGTATTGGCGAACCTGACTTCGACACACCAGAATTCATCAACACAGCTGCAAAACAAGCCATTGATGATGGATGGACACATTACCCACCAGTGGCAGGATATCCTGAATTACGTCAAGCGATATCCACTAAATTCAAGGAGCAAAACAACTTGGATTACGCGCCTGAACAAATTATTGTCAGTGGAGGTGCAAAACACTCAATTACGAACGTCATTTTCTCCATTATTAACGAAGGAGATGAAGTCATCATACCAGCTCCCTATTGGGTGAGTTATCCTGAAATGGTGAAACTCGCAGGAGGTGTACCAGTTATTCTTGAATCCAACATCGATTCTGATTACACATTCAATATTGCGGATTTAAAAAACGTCATTACAGATAAAACCAAAATTGTCTTATTTAGCTCTCCTTGTAACCCAAGTGGATCGGTTTTTTCGAAAGCATTTTTAACTGAAGTTGCCAAAACACTTGATTCACACGACGACATCATAGTGATTTCTGATGAGATTTACGAACACATTCAATATGGCCAAGGACACGTAAGTATTGGATCCCTTGGTTTTCTAAAAGATCGCGTTGTTACTGTAAATGGTTTAAGCAAAGGCTTCGCTATGACCGGTTGGAGAATTGGCTATTTGGGCGCCCCTACGTGGTTGGCAAAAGCAGTTGAAAAACTACAAGGCCAGTTTACTTCTGGCACCAATTCAATTGCACAGCGTGCTGCTATTGAAGCCATTAATGGCCCGCTTGAAGAAACAAAAAAAATGAACGCTGTTTTTGAAAAGCGACGACAAATCATCTACGATTGTTTGGTGGATATTGAAGGTATCAAACCTAATTTCCCGTCAGGTGCATTTTATGTCTTCCCTGACATAAGAGCTTATTTTGGGAAATCATACGGAGATCACGTTATACAATCAGCAACTGATTTATGCTTGTTTCTTTTAAGTGATGCCCATGTATCTATGGTAGGTGGAGATTCATTTGGCAACCCAGAATGTATACGAATAAGTTATGCAGCTTCAGAAGCTGATATTCGTGAAGCTATGGCTAACGTTAAGGCATCCTTAGCAAAACTGGCGTAATTCCATGGCCGATTTAACATCCATTTTCGAACATTTTAACAACCTGAATGTGCTCATTGTGGGCGACGTCATGGTTGATGAATACTACGTTGGGGAAGTGACGCGTATTAGTCCAGAAGCACCTGTACCTGTTGTCTCTGTCACTGGAAGAGAACGGAGATTAGGTGGTGCTGCAAATGTTGCTTTGAATGTAAAAGCCATGGGCGCAAACCCTATTCTTTGTGCTGTTCGAGGAAATGATTCTGAAGGAGAATGGTTGTATACCCGAATCGCGGAATTAGATTTAGAAAATGAAGGTATTGTGGTGGATGTCAACAGACCCACAACGATTAAAACCAGAGTAATTGGCAACAACAAACAACTACTTCGAGTAGATCAAGAAGACTGTTCAGAAATCAATTCACAAATTGAAAAGAAAGCCCTTGATTTTATCAAAGCAAACTTAAATCGAATTGATGTAGTCATTTTCCAAGATTATAACAAAGGACTCCTCTCAAAGAAATTAATTGCAAACACAATTAAACTGTGCCAGGCAGCGGGAATACCGACCTTGGTTGACCCCAAAAAAGACCACTTTTTAGATTATAAAGGGGTAAGTTTATTCAAACCAAATCGAAAAGAAATTATCGACGGTTTAAAATTACAAAGTGAACTCACCAACAAAACGGAAATTGAATCGGCGGTGCATGTGTTGGCTAAAAAACTCAATACCGATCATGTATTATTAACGCTTTCGGAAATGGGTGTTGCCATTTTAGATGACGGAAACGTTCATTTCATTGACGCACACAAACGTAAAATTGTGGATGTTAGTGGTGCTGGTGATTCTGTTATTAGCGTTGCGGCATTGGCTGTGGCATCAAAGCTCACTTGGCCAGAAGTAGCCTCTCTTAGCAATCTCGCTGGTGGTTTGGTATGCGAACAAGTTGGCGTTGTTGCAATTGATAAAGAAAAGTTACTAGCAGAAGGTATTCGGATTGGGTTATAACGGCCGGTATTCAAAATCTCTTATCACAATTTCTACTTCTTTGCCGTCTGCCGGTCCTGGATTTAACCATGTTGCGATCCACAAATTGATGCGGGCATTCGTTTCTGAACCTGGTGCTGGAACAGTAACGGGAACCGACTTATTACCTCCTTCTTCCTTAACCCTTCCTGGAAACGATTTGTCAAACTCCCATTCCCCCAATAATTCTCCTTGACCATAAACGCTACCAGAATAACTGGCCCAAGAAATGGTTGAATCTGCCCAAGTAAATCCATGGGTTGTAACGCCTGTAAGTTTACCTAGAGGGTATTCAGGTCGATACATTCTTTCAGCATACAAAGTTCCAAAGTTTATCGGTTGAACACCATATTGTAAGGTGCGCAAATCAGATTTGTCACCCCATTTACTGATTTCGATATCAACTTCTGAGTTCGCGTCACTATAAAAAGTATTGTCATCCCAAGTAAATAGCCCAAGAACAATGTTTTCTGTGATGTTTTCTAAATCATCATCAATTGTAAAGATGTATGTACCATACCCCATGTTGTCGTCTGAAACTACTTCGGTGCTGTACCACTTGCCGTTGCGTTGAACAATTTTCATGTGAAGATATCCGTTGCTGTCAAGCGTTATGTCGCTTTCGTTCCCAGAGAAATAATTGTCTCCAGGTCCCCATTTGCTTGTCTCGTAAATTTTAACTGTCCAGTCCAATCCCGCAAATCGGATACTGTCTCCTACCCTACCAAAAGATTCTGTATTGACAGATGTGTCTGGTCCGGGTGGTTTTGATTGTTTACAACCAACGAGGAGTAAAATGCCAAGACAAATAGCCGATACATATGCTTTTGAATTATTCAATATCTGTTTGCTTAAAGGAAATGTTACCCCAGAAGGATGGGTTTTTATGAAAACCTTCTACTCCATCACTGTTCCATTTCGATTGATGAATTCTTTTGGTTCCGTCACCGTTATTGATGGCTACTTCTAGATCAAACAACTGGTTAGGTTTTAATAGTCCTATGTTAAAATGTGAATATGGAATTTTCGCCTCAAACGAATACCCAGTCTGAGTTTTCTTGTACTCTATCAGTGCTCCTTCAATTGCTGTCTTGGATTGATAGTCCCAGGCCAATTTTTCGGCACCCATTTTTAGACAGAAGTGTTGATCTGAAAGCAGTAACTGTTTCCTTCTGCTATTGGCTTCTGGATTGGTACTGATAGCAATTTCTACACCATCGCCGTTCCAAACCTCATCACCCGAATTGGTATTCAATAGTGGCGTATCGTCCAAAATCTCACCACTTATAAATAAATACTGTGGTGACCCTACAATAGCAATCTTGTTGCCATCTACGTCTAAACGGTTCTTCCAACATGATTCATTTAACAATCCATCCACTGTAATTGAATTGTCGTCGTAAAAATTAGCTTGATACGTTTTATGTAAACTTCCCTTAAATGGAACCACGGTCATCTCATCGAAATACACATTTCCAGCAGCCTCAAATTGTATAATCATTTGTTTGACGTTGGTCTCATCTGCGCCAAATTCATCCCAACCAAAATCGTTTAGTGGAAGAGTGATAGTTGCCCAATCTTCGCCGTCGTTATGTACGATGTACTTTGCCGCAAAACCAATCCAGGCTTGTTTACCACCATAGTCTTCCATTGCAGCTGCCAACGGAAGTGACACAATTTTGCCTCCGTCCGTATACGCTTTAAATTGAATGGCTGCCTTATTCATAATCATACTGAGGTCTTTTGGAGCCCAGCCATCCCAGCCTATCCCCATTCCTATCCAGTCACAACCTCCTTCTTGTTTATCCCATTTTAAGTGGATTGCGCTTGTTCCAGCATACTTTGTTATTGGACTGTTTTCAACTTCAATGCAATTCACATTTGGTGTAAACCACACTTCAGAATTGAGTTTGTCCTTAAGTACAGTTAAGGCATAAAAATTTTCAATATGTGCAGGCTCTGCCGTATCTGATGGTGCATCGAATAAAGTAGTTGGTTTCAAAGAAACACAAGCCGAAGACAATAACATTATACCGCAAAGTGAGGTTAAAGTTTTATGCATGACTACAGTTTTAGAGGTCCATCAGTAGTAAATATCACATAATCCATTAAAGCCTGTGAATACCCGGATGCAGGATTGGCTAAAAACAAACACGACAGGGTATGTAATTTATCAGGATTATGTTGTGCGTTTCCTTTTGGTGAAGCTGGTTGGCCGTTCTCTAACGACACCAATTCTGAATATTTAATAGAAACAATTTGCCAGCCTGGTTCAAGTTTGGTTAACTCCAACGAGTACATATCTTCATTTGCCGTATTAAAGTTACCGTCTCCGTTTTCATCTTCTTTAAATTGAAAAAGCACCACGCCATTTGTTAAAGTATCTGGACGATATAAAGCGACGTTAAAGAAAACATCATTCGGGTTGTTTGATAATCCAAAATTACTAGAGGGCATGGCGGTAGCTGGAAAATCAATAAGGCCTATCAACCAATCCCAATTCACTTCTCCACCCATGTCAAAATAGTTGCTACCTTGAGGCACAGTTTGGTCGTTGGCAATGCGGAAAGTCATGTTGGCGCCGCTTTGCGCAAAAATATTCCAACCAGGATTGATTCCACTTTCAAAATCTGCCACAACTATTCCTGTAGGTGTTCGAAGTCCCGTCACATTTACTGTTGTATTCTGAACAGAACTATCCGCTTCAGTCCATAATTCAACCGAACACAAGCCTGTTCCAAATGATGGAAAGACGGTTGTTGATCCGTCCCACATTCCGTTTTCTTCGTTAATTAAACTTGATCGACCTTCTATAACCTTAGTTGCATCAGAGGTACTACTCTTTATGGTAATTGTCCAAGAGGTTATCGTCGAAAATCTTGCCGTAAAATACACCGTTTCATTCGCAGCGAAGTCTACATCTACTTGACTGGCTTTAAAGTCTTCAAGCACCGTAAAGTCTCCATATAAGTCATTAAGACTTGGTCCTTCTGTTTCCATGTTTCGCTGACACCCTTGGGTAATCAAAATCGTAAACACCGTTAAAATGCCAACAACATATTTTATTCTATTTATTGATTTCATTTCTGTTCGTATTAAAAGTACATGCTATAAACAATTCCAAATTGCTTAAGGTCAAAACTTGGTGTGTCCTGGTTAGACGCATCCTCATATTTCAGCTTTTGCCAAACAACGTTAAGGTGATTCTTAGTGTCAAATGAGTAACGTAGCGCTAATAGCATTATAGATTGTTTCATATCTGTTTCGAAGCGTTCAAAATCCACAATTTGGCTATAGTCATTCCTAGTGTTTAACAACTCAACTCCAGAAGCGTTCATCATTCGGTAGCTACCAATGATGGCAAAGTTTTCAGATATTCCGATTTTCAATCCTACATCTATCATGGTAGATTTTAAATCAATGTCGGCTGTATCGAGTTTAACATCTCGCTGAGTGTTCTGATTCGTCAGTCCAATACTCAATTCAAGCGGATGTTTATACGAAGAAATAAGTGTATCCAAACGAATCAAAGCCCGAAGATCTAACACATTAAAATCACGTAACACATCAGTGCCTTGGCCAACCACTTCAGACAACAAACGATATGTGCCATTTACTTGAATCAACTCATTCTTCATAGTATGTGCTGCGCTTAGAGAGAAACCTTTTCTGTTTGGTGTTGCTTTGCCATATGGTTGAACGTTGTCATACTGAGGAGCGTAACGCTGTAAATCCATCGACAGGGTTGACTGATACAAAGACGCGTCTTGCATCATGTCCATTTGCGTAATAGGTCTCACCACCTGATCGTTACCGTAACGGTTGAACATCTGATTTTGTGCCCCAAAATCAATTCGTCTACTTTGCGCTCCGATGCTTCTAAATTGAGGCCCAACGTTGATATAATTGACGCCAAGGCTCGGTAGCTTCTTTCCACGCGTGATTTCTAAGTCAAGGTCGTAAAAGTAATCCCTTAAGCCTGTGGCATTAGGGTCATTTAATGTGTACATCTCAGAAATTCCACTCTCTGACTTAAATTTAAATTGATACGCCTTGAGTTTTTGGTATGCGTCAACAGTCCCGGTAATTACTGGATTATGAAATGCTTTATTGGAACGTGAAGTCCCTAACACGTCCATCATGTCTACATAGTTCATTCCAAAGGATAGCTTTTCACTTTGCAAAAGCGTAGCGTTTCCTCCAAAAAATATCCTTTCGCTTGTTTGTCCAAAATCCGTCGGGCGGTTTCGAAATAAGAAGGTGTTGACCTGAAGTTCCTTTACTAAATTAGAAAACTCCAGAGTAAAATCAACTGCCGCACCTTGTTGCCTCCACGTGTTGTCAGATGTATAAAACATGTCGCAGTGTACCATGTCTCGATAGATCTCCAATGCCTCAGATTGATGGCTACTTAATTCTTCTTGGTTGTTATAAAAGGTATACGGCGATAGTTTGTAATTAATGTCTCCTAATTGGTATCGGACAGCATCATTAACCAATCCTTTGAGGTAAAGTTGTCGCATGTCGAAAGTGACGCCAGAACCCCAAAAGCCTCCAAAATCATTGCGAACACGCACCATTCCGTGGACAAACGTGTTCTCATTAGGACGGGCATTGATGGCGACATCAACCAAGGTGTTCCCTGAATTGAGGTTAGTAGGTGTAATGGTATCTCCATCCGTTTGAATTGAGTTCTGTTGAAAAACGCTTCGAGCTGCTCCTGATGCCCAAACTTTCTTATTTTGTCCTACTGCCATTGTTGAACAAATGCTCAGTAGCAGTACCGTTATATATTTCATTTGAATCATTAGAATGTTAATTTAAGTTCAACAACTGTTTCAGTTCCATTAAATGCATCTCTTGCAAAATTTCTGTCTTCATAATGAAACCATCTGTGACGTAAAAACAATGCTGTATTTTTTGATAAGTCGTAGTCTATACCAAGTCCAACTCCCCAACCTCTTTGATTTCTAGGTGCGCCCGTAACAACATCTAAATCCGTTTTATAGTTAGCGATAATGCTTTCATACCCTAAGTATGAGGCAATGACACAGCGTTCGTTGTATTCGTAATACATTTCTAGTTCGTTGCTGTAATGGCGCAAGTATGCAGACTCAGAGAATATCGTAATCGGCGATATGAAATCTTGAACTGAAGAATACCTATTTAACAAAAACGCGTAAAATCGTTTTAAGCCAATTTTTCCAGAGTATTTGGCTTGTAATTCCATGACGTTAAATTTCTTAGCCACGAAGGAATCGGTCAATTCAACGACTTCATACACGTCTCTAAAAATGACATTATAACGTCCATATGCCCCAACATTAGTCGGAAAATTCCATCTCCAAAAGCGAGACCTTGTGAGTTGATTCACTGGATGTCCATAACTAATTCGATTGCCAAGTCCTTTCAACTCGGCTGAGATTCCATTTGCAACAGAGAGTTTTAACTTCTTGATTGGAAGTTCGGCATTGATGTTGATACCCTGTCTATTGTTAGTGAACTGACCAATAGCGGTAAGGGCACTAGCAAATGGCGCTAGTACAGCACTCGACCCAACGGTACCAGCCGCAAGCGTATTGTTACTTGCTTCTTGAATGGCTGAATTCCAGAAAATAGCATTGTTGTTTATGACGTTTGGACTTACTCTGAAATAATGGAGTTCTACAGGGACTTTGCTAATTTTTTCTGTAAAGTTTAGTTTGAAATTTATCGCTTCTCCGTATGGCAAGCTGTGAACTGGACTGTAATAGCGACCGCCGCCAAATTCTGATTTTATGGTTATGCCTTTTGACACCTCCGTTTGAAATTGAATGGTAGAAATATCAAATCCAATACTGTTTGTTGCAAGACTATCACTAAAGGTTTGGTTGTGAAACGTATTAAAAGAGATAAAACCAAATGGTGTCACCTTGCTAAGCTGTCCGCCATAGGAGAGGTTGGGAATGGTCAAAAAACCACCGTTTAACTCTGTTTTCCCATAAAGTGCTTTTAGGCTCAGATCACCTGGCAATTGTGTGGCTTCTACAACTGTTCCTGTAAAGGCTCTTTCACCCCAACGTGTATCTTGGTTAATATTACCTTGATTATAAAACTTACTATATCTGTCCGATACGTTACCACCAACGGGATCCCAAGGGTTTCTTTCGAAAAGAATAAAACGGTTATAACCTGTAAACGCTGACAACGTAAAATCACTTAGCGACACCCAATGTATGCCCCCAGTTTTGATACCAAAGTTTCCTATATCAGTATCAAAATTGCCATATAAATTGATTCCTAGTAACAGTCCAAGGTTCGTTGCAAAACGCGTACCTGTCAATGGACTGTAAATAGTTGGCAAATTCGTTTGACTCACCTGACCCTGTCCATAGGTTTGGTTTATCTGTCCATCTAAAAATTGAAAAGCATATAAATCAAAACCCCAAGCTGTTTTAGCAGAAGGACGGCCCGAAAAATTTAGGGTCAGATTAGGTAACTGGCTATCATCCCCAACAAAAACACTTTTCTTAAGCGCTGTGTCGTTATTAGCTTCATTTAAAATTAGATCGCCTTTGTGAGCGGTGAACGTACTAAAAAACCGATAAGTTCCACCTACTTTGAACGTGTACAAAGCATCTTCTGGTTTCTTTGGGTAAACGCCAATAGAGGGTTTGATGGACGTATCGAATTGTGCATTCCAATTGGACTGCCATCGTCTAAATGAATCTATCGCCTCTGCATCAGGTGGCGATTGTCCATAGTTCATTAGCCAGCCTAAAAGACAGCAGACCAATGCGATAAGTTTTTTTGATTTTATCATCTAAATAAATACCATAAAATGAACACTGATAAGACTAACATAAATGACAGGACGGCATTCAAACTCGGCTTCTGAACTTTAAAAGCAGCTTTATCCCAAGTAATGTCTTCCAATTGATGAAGCGGCAAAGCATCTTGCTTTTTTGAGAAGAGGTATAACATGCCAATACAGCTTACAAACAACAGGAATGCGAAGTGTAAAAAGTTTATTTGCGTAAACGCATAGGAAGCGCCGCTTAAACTGTCCTGAGATAATTCAAGACCAAGTCTTAATACACCAATTAATGCGCCAATAAGTAACGTTATCTTGGCAGCTTTGGGTGTGATTTTTTTACTTAGAATACCGACTAAAAAGACCGCGGCAATTGGAGGAGAAATATACGCTTGAACACTTTGGAGCTTCTGGAATAATCCACCTTTAATGAACTCCATTAAAGGAATCCAGGCTAACCCAAATCCGATCAAAACCACGGTAGCAATTTGCCCGATATACACCAAGTGCTTTTTACTCGCCTCAGGTTTGTATTTACGATAGATATCCATCGTAAACAGAGTTGAACATGAGTTAAACACAGATGACAAAGAACTCATGAGAGCAGCAAGCAAACCTGCGATTACCAAGCCTTTAAAACCTGTTGGTAAAACCGCTAAGCTTAAAAGAGGTAAAGCCGCGTCATAATTCGTCGAACCGTCTGGCTTTAACGGAAAAGTAATTAAAGGATCATCTCCAAGAGAAAGAGCTAAAGCGATTACACCAGGAATGACAAAAAGAAACAAGGGAAGCAGTTTCAAGAATCCTCCGAATATGGTTCCCCTTCGCGCATGTCTGATGTTTTTAGCAGCAAGTACTCGTTGTACAATGAACTGATCTGTACACCAATACCACACGCCTAAAATAGGCGCTCCTAATAAGATACCAGTCCAAGGATAATTTGAATCGCTCATGCCTCTCCACAAACTGAGAGAATTTTCTGGGACGTGTTGCACCATGCCGTCCCAACCATCTAAAGACTTTAATCCAAAATACGTTAAAGCAACGGACCCGGCTATCAGTACCACCATTTGCAGGAAGTCGGTATAAACTACCACTTTCAAACCTCCAACCAAAGTATAGAGACCAGTAAAGACTACAATCAATAAAGCTCCAGTCCAGAAGTTAATGCCTAACAAGGTGGTAAAAACTATGCCACCTGCTGCGATTGTAACTGAAATTTTGGTTAGGACATAAGCCACAATTGAAATCCAACTGAGGTAGTTTCTTGCCCAAGGACTGTAGCGTTTTTCTAAAAACTCTGGCATTGTAAACACGCCACTTTTCATGTAAAATGGTACGAAAAACCAACCTAAAACAAGAAGCATTAATGCAGCGAGAATCTCGAATTGTCCAGCAGCGAAATCGCCTTTTGCACCAGCGCCTGCAAGTCCAATTAAATGTTCTGAACCGATGTTAGATGCAAAGAGCGAAGCACCAATTACCCACCAACCTAAATTCCTACCTCCTAAAAAATAAGACTCCGGACTTCGTGATTTGTGCGACAACCGTTTCTTTAGATAAAAGAATAAAGCGATGCCAAAAACACTTAAAAAGTATAGTGCAATAACAGCTAAATCCAGGTTGCCTAAGTGCTTGAACATATCAACTAATACTCAAAATTGAGCGTCCGTTTCTTTAATTTTATAGTCGTTGTGCTGTTTGGATTGGGTTTGACGTAAAATGGGATATTGAAATATGCCATATTTCCTTGCTGGTCATAGGCAAAAACAAAAACCCGATAAGCACCTTCGGTCTTTGGCGCTTCGAACTCCATGCTGTTTTTACTTTTGGATTTGATCACACCCGGAATGCTTGGAGGTGCACTTTCCGCATCTCCTCCTGACTTTACGTCTGTACTTTCAGATACGACCTGCCAGTCAATTTTGAGGTTGTCTTTATCTGGATCTGAAAAATCCGCCGTAACTTGATACTTGTTACCAGCCATCAGTATGTTGTCTGGAACAGTTTTTCCGTCAAACAATAAAGCGAACCCATTTACCTTGGGTGCTTGGTTGACTGGTTTTGCACCTCTCCAGTTTTGGTGCAATCTATCTACAGACTCGGTACTTTCTCCAGACCGACCAAACATACCATACCATGTTGCCGTTGTTTCTTGTTTTTGACCCCATAGAAACACGTATGAACCGATGCACTTTGAACTGTCAGCATTGATATAGTTATTACGCTCTTCGTAACTATCTGCTTTTTCGCTTGAATTTTGCTCAATAGGTGCACCCCATTTAGTTTTAGGTGTTTCCCAATGACCATTTGGTCCCCATTCAGCTATTAAATAGGGTCCTTGCCATCCGAATCGTTGCATATCATCAACGGCTTTCTTTAGATCACCGTAGGTGTTAATTCCATAAATGTCTATATCAGGAGCGTTGGCCATAATGAGTGCCGTTTCTGTTGAATCATAACCTGCAGTCACTGTTGTCGTCGGGTGATTAGGATCTTCCCTATGTACCATAGCAGCAATGTCTTGAACCGCATTCCAAACCTTGGTATTTGTATAAAATAAATCTACTTCATTTCCGATTCCCCACATAAGTAAAGCTGGGTGATCCTTAAACTCACGCACTTTCCTTGTAAAATAGTCCAGTTGTTTTCGTACCGCAGCAGTGTCGTTATAATCGAAGCCATGGCGCTCGTGTTGCACCCATAAACCCATAGTTACTGTAAGTCCACGTTTGTGGGCTTCATCAAGATATTTCTGTGCGTTTTCTAAACTCCAAGTTCGAATTGAATTTCCACCGATTTCAACAAGTTTATCAAGATTGGTTTGTCCTCCTGCTCCACGAATAAAGTAAGGTTCGCCATTCCTGTACAACCCCCACTCATTATCGATCTTTTTAACCTCAACCTTGACCGGTTGACCATTAGCACAAAAGGATTGAATTAAACAAATTCCAATAATGGCTACTGTTTTATAATTCAAAACTGATTTCATTATTCTTTTTGGCGTCGTAACGTTTCTTATCAAAGTTGAACAACTTGGCAGGTCTGTGTGCTACATTGGACTCCACTTCGTTAAGAGGAGTAATCAAGTCCATACTTAATATCTTTTTCCTAAAATTGGGCTTATCAAACTGCTGTTGCAAGAGAGCTTCATAAACGCCTTGAAGTTCTAACAAGGTGAACTTTTCAGGTAATAGTTCAAACCCAATTGGTTCGGTTCTCACTTTCTTTCTTAAGTTTAGAAGCGCTTTATGGATGATTTCTTCATGGTCAAATCCCAATGCTGGTAAGTCATTTATATCAAACCATTTTACCTCTTTTGCCCATGTCGATGCAATAGGTTTATGGTTATCGCTGCGTACTAGTGAATAATATCCTACTGTTATTACACGTCCAACTGGATGCCTATCCACACTTCCGAAAGTATGAAACTGTTCGAAGTAAATATTCTCTAAACCAGTGAGGTGTTGTAATATTCGGTTTGCAGATGAATCCAAATCCTCATCTGGGTATACAAGATCCCCGGGAATTGCCCAAGAATTCATGTAAGGCTCGGCACCTCGTTGAATTAATAAAACTCGTAGTGCTTTGTTTTTATAACCGAAGATGACACAATCCGTTGAAAGACCAAAGTGAAGGAAATCCGAAAACGGGAGGTTATTTTCTGATAGAAAATAGAAATCTGGATTTTTTCTGTGCATTTTGGAGTGTTTATGCACAAATGTATAAAAAAAAACTTATAGTACTTTTTACTTTAAGAATTTTAAGTTTATTTCGATTGTCGGTGAAATTACAAATAATTTCATGACAAATAATTAGAAAAAAATAATTATGAAAAGAAGGAGTCCTGTTATAAGCATGTTCGCCATGATTGTGGCCCTAGGCGGCCTTTTAATGGGCTTCGACGCATCAGTAATTTCTGGCGTTATCAAGTTCATTGAACCCGAATTTGGCCTAACTAAGCTCCAGCTGGGTTGGTCGGTGGCTTCATTGACTTTTACAGCGACACTTGCCATGCTAGTGGCTGGTCCATTAAGTGATCGAATCGGTCGACGTACAGTTTTGCGATACGCTGCCATTTTATATGCCGTTTCTGCTTTGGCATCGGCACTTGCGCCCACGTACACATTTTTAGTGATTGCCAGAATGATAGGCGGCTTTGGGGTTGGAGCTTCATTGATTCTAGCGCCAATGTACATTGCTGAAATGGCTCCAAAGGAAATCCGTGGTCGTTTGGTATCTTTTAACCAACTTAATATCGTAATCGGTATCTCACTGGCCTTTTTCACCAACTATCTCATTCTTAAATTAGGGAAAAGTAATTTGAACTGGGTAAGTACTTGGAAAATCGACGAACACAATTGGCGGTGGATGTTGGGTTTGGAAACGATTCCTGCCATACTCTATTTCTGTGGTTTGTTTTTTGTGCCTACTAGTCCGAGGTGGCTGATCATGAAAGGACGTTACGACGAGGCTAAATTAGTGCTCAGCAAATATGTGGAACCTAGTCAGGCAGATAAGACTGTTGAAGAAATTAAAGAACACATTGCACTAGACCAAAACAAGGAAAAAGTGAGTGTTAAAGAGCTCTTCGTACCTGCGATGCGCTTGGTGTTAATGATTGGCATTGTCGTTGCCGTTCTGCAGCAAATTACGGGGATAAACTCAGTCTTTTTCTACGCACCTATGATCTTTGAGCAATCGGGTATTGGCACAGACGCATCATTCATTCAAGCCATACTGGTGGGCGTAACCAACCTTGTATTTACCATTTTGGCTTTACTATTTATCGACCGACTTGGTCGTAAACCGTTGTTAAGTGCAGGCGTTGCTGGCATGACTATTTGTTTGTTTCTTTTGGCCTATGGTTTTAGCACAGCCACCTATACCCTTTCGGCTGAATCCATTCCAACTCTTGTAGAAAACGTTGATCTATCTGCTTTAGACAATATTGCTGGCACAACGTACAATTCGGATATTGAATTTAACGAAGCCTTGGCCTCAGTATTACCTTCCGATGTGGTAGCGGCACACAAGTCCGAAATCATAAAGGCATCAATTCTTATGAATCCTAAATTAATTTTAGTTGGCATTCTTGGATTCGTAGCGTCCTTTGCTATCTCGCTTGGGCCTGTCATGTGGGTGCTTTTCAGTGAATTGTTTCCGAACAGAATTCGCGGGATTGCAATATCATTTGTTGGCGTCATTAACTCATCAGTTAGTTTAGCTGTCCAATGGATCTTCCCATGGCAATTAGAAGCACTAGGCAGTGCGGGCACTTTTGCTATTTACGGTGCCTTCGCCTTGATTGGCTTGCTCTTTATTATTCGAGTTATACCAGAGACAAAAGGAAAATCATTAGAGGAGTTGGAAGAACAATTGGTCAAAGCATAATGTCTTATATAAAATGTGACATATTCCCAAACGAGCAGGGATTAAAGACTTATCTATTCGGCTTTAACATCTTCATCCTGTTTGTCTTTTTGGGGTGTAAAACAACTAGAGAGAATCAGAACGTTGTTTTACTTGAAGCTGAAAGCTTTGACATTAGCAGCGACTCCAACGCTTTAAAAAACGAAAAAGTACTTTTATCAGAAGGGCATTATCTTCAATACACCATTGACATTCCAACTGATGGAAGGTATGAAATTGAAGTTATGGCTTCTTCGGGAAAAGGGTCAGTTTGGATTGAAGATTACGTCGACAATACGGACGATCGCGTGTACAATATAACTGGTGATATTCATTTCGAAACGGATAGATTTCAGTCAAAGAAAAAATATGGTTCTCCCCTGGCCAAAGGTTTACACCCTATTAAGGTTCACGCTAAAAATGGAGATGTACAAATAGATTGGATAAAATTCACTTTGATGATTGAACGTGATTCAATATCAAAGGTTATTCAACAAAAAATGAGTGGTGATACTTGGGAATTAGTTTGGTCTGATGAATTTGACGGAATAGGTTTACCAGACACGACTAAGTGGACCTATAACGTTGGTGACTGGGGATGGGGTAATAACGAATTACAGTACTATACGAAGGCAAACTCACTGAACACGCGTATGGAAGATGGGCACTTGATAATTCAGGCGCATAAAAACAATGGAGAATGGACTTCTGCACGATTAACCAGTCAAGGGAAGTTTAGTTTTCAGTATGGGAAAATTGAATTTAGAGCCAAAGTACCACATGACCGAGGCACATGGGCTGCCGGCTGGATGTTAGGCTCAGCATATGTTGATGAATTGTCGTGGCCCTATTGTGGGGAGATTGACATTTTAGAATGTGTAGGATATGAAATTAATGATAGTTCTACCAACGGATTGAACCATGCGACTTGCCACACACGTAAGTATTACTTCAAACAAGGAAATCAAATTGGTAGTGATACCACTTTATTGGATATGACTAATACGTTTCATACGTATGCCGTTGAATGGTATCCAAATGTGATATATGGTCTGGTTGACGGCAAGCGATATTTTGTTTATGATAAAAACAAAGACGCTTTAGAATGGCCATTTAATAATCCTCAAGACATTATATTAAACCTGGCAATAGGAGGAGGATGGGGAGGTGCCAAAGGACTTGATTCAAACATGAATTCACCAAAATTTATCGTTGATTATGTTCGGGTTTACGATTTAAAATAAGTTCAAGATGATAGGTATAAAATCAGCTATGCTTGGGTCAATCACAGTAATGTGTTTAGCCCTAAGTTGTGATCATAGCGATTCTGGAGATATGTCTCTAACGATTCTACAAACGAGTGCCGACGGCGACAAATTGACGATTATCCACCCGGTTAAAGACGCGGAAGCAATAACCGATACCGTTGTCATAAACTCTACTGTAGAATTTCAAACAATCACAGGATTTGGTGGTGCATTTACCGAATCTAGTGCCTACGTTTTAAACAAGTTGAGTCCTAGGACAAAACATCAAGTGATGGCTGCCTATTTCTCCGATTCTGGCGCACAATACAGCTTGACAAGAACCCATATGAACAGCTGTGACTTTTCATTAAATCATTACAGTTATACGCCAATGATTAATGATACCACGCTTGAGTCCTTTAGCATATCTGAAGATACTGCTGATTTAATACCCATGATTAAGCAAGCACAAGCCTTGTCGACCTCTGGTTTTAAAATTATTGCGTCACCATGGACAGCTTCTCCGTGGATGAAAGATAATAACCACTGGTATGGAGGCAAATTGTTAAAACGATACTATAAAACTTGGGCGACTACATTTGTGAAATATGCCGAGGCATATGCAAAAGAAGGAATACCTATTTGGGCTTTCACTGTCGAAAATGAACCATTGGGAAACGACGAACATTGGGAAAGTATGCATTTCACACCTAACGAAATGGCTGACTTTGTAAAAAACCACCTTGGCCCTCAATTGAAAGACAATAACATACCAGCACGTATTTTGGTATACGATCAAAACCGCGGCCCGGAATTGGAAGAATGGGCCTCTGTCCTTCTAAATGACGACACCTTAAAACCATATATTTATGGCACTGCTGTTCATTGGTACACAAGTACGAATGATTGGTTTCCAGCATCTTTACAACACACGCATAATTTGGCGCCAAATAAATCTATCATTCATACAGAAGGATGTATAGACTCTGAAGTACCGCACTGGAATGATGATGCCTGGTACTGGGAAAAAGAAGCGACAGACTGGGGTTATGAGTGGGCGTCACAAGAAAATAAAAAATACCATCCTAAATATGTACCTTGTTATAGATATGCAAGAGACATTATTGGCTGCATGAATAACTGGATTGAAGGCTGGGTAGACTGGAATATGGTTCTGGATAGATCTGGTGGTCCGAATTTAGCGCAAAATTGGTGTATCGCTCCAATAATCGCCGACACAAAAAACGACGAGGTGTACATAACTCCCCTATATTACGTACTAAGTCATTTTAGCAAATACATTCGTCCAAATGCAGTTCGCATTGGGGTAACTCAATCGACAAATAAGAATTTACACGTGACAGCTGCCCGGAATGAAGATGGTTCAAAAGTCGTGGTATTGTTTAATGAGTCCGAGAATCCCATTCATTATCGGTTGGATATTGACGGCCACAAGAAGCAAATATTAATCAAGAAAAAAGCGATTCAAACCATCTTTTTAAAACCATAGTTGTTGTATACATAACAGAAATTGATAAAGTAAACGATGTCAATCGAAGAACTAGAAAGTCCATACATAACAATAAACGGGGAACAATTTTATAAGTTCTCAAATTTTGACGCGATTAGGCCATTTTTTATGACCATTGTCAGTCCTAGTGACCATTGGTTATTTATTGCCAGTAATGGTGGATTAACCGCAGGACGAAAAAATTCGAGTGCGTCTCTCTTCCCGTATTACACAGATGACAAAATCATTGACCTAGCTGATATTACTGGTAGCAAAACCATTATTCGAGTAGAAATTGGAGGTAAACGGCACATTTGGAAGCCGTTTTCTGATCGCAACTGTGGATTGAAAGTAGAACGTAACCTGTACAAAAACAGGGTTGGGAATAAGGTTGTTTTCGAAGAAGTCTCTATTGAAGCTGGATTATCATTTCAGTATATGTGGACTTTTTCTGAAAAATATGGTTTTGTCAAACAATCCAATTTGAAGAATTATTCAGCTCAGAACTTTGAAGTTGAGATACTTGACGGAATTCAAAACATATTACCATCTGGTGTTGATTCTGGGCTTCAAGAATCGCGAAGCACTTTGGTTGATGCATACAAAAAGAATGAACTAGACCGAGAATCTGGACTGGGCATATACTCGTTGAGTGCCATGATAGTTGACAAAGCTGAACCTAGTGAATCATTGTCATGCACTACAGTGTGGTCTAAAGGATTAGAGGCCACAAATCACTTGTTATCATCCGTCCAACTAAAGCAGTTTAGAAATGGCAACGACATTATTAATGAACACGATGTAAGAGCTGAGAAAGGTGCCTACTTCGTTCATTCCAATATTAACTTAAAATCTTCTCAGACTAAGACGTGGTGCATTGTGAGCGAGGTTAATCAGTCACATACTGATGTTTTCAACTTAAGAGAAAACATCATCCAAAACGCTACTCTTTTAGAAAATTTGGTTCAAGACATAGACCACAATACTACTGGACTGAGAAAACTAGTGGCTAAAGCAGATGGTTTACAGAAAACGAATGATACGTTAAGCACTGGCCGACATTTTTCGAATGTGTTATTTAACATCATGAGGGGTGGCATTTTTGATGACCAATACGTCATTTATCGCGATGATTTTGTGCCGCATGTTGAGATAATGAACAGGCTGGTGTATGAAAACAACGCAACATTCTTAAATGATTTGCCTGAAAAAATCGCACTAAACGCCTTTATTCCTTTAATTGTTAAGCAAGATGATACTGATCTTATAAGGCTGTCGCATGAATATCTTCCTTTGTTTTTTAGTCGGCGTCATGGCGACCCAAGTAGGCCTTGGAATTATTTTTCGATTGAGACCAAAGACGACGAGGATCAAAAAATTAAAAAATATGAAGGCAATTGGAGGGACATTTTTCAGAACTGGGAGGCTTTAGCTCTTTCATTTCCAAGTTACACTTTTGGCTTTATTAGCAAGTTTTTAAACGCAAGCACTATTGATGGTTATAACCCGTACAGAATTTATAAAGAAGGTATAGACTGGGAAGTAGCTGACGAGGACGATCCATGGTCTTATATTGGATATTGGGGAGATCATCAAATTATTTATTTATGTAAACTATTGGAAATTGGTGAGAGTCATTTCCCCAACCTATTGCGACAGACTTTAACTGAGGATCTATTTGTGTATGCAAACGTACCCTACCGCATTAAAGAATTTAACAACATTGTTGATAATCCCAGAGACACCATCGAATATGATTATAAAGTTGCGAACAATATCGCTGTAAAGGTATCTAAAATAGGGGCGGATGGTAAGCTTTGCTTGCATCGAGACGACACGCCTGTAAGAGCAAATTTGGCAGAAAAAATAATCGTCACCTTATGTACCAAACTGTATAATTTCATACCTAGTGCTGGTATTTGGTTAAATACACAAAGGCCAGAATGGAATGATGCTAATAACGCATTGGTTGGTAATGGTACATCAATGGTTACGCTCTATTACATGCGTAGATTCATTGCATTTTTACAAAAATCAATCTTCATAGATGGCTCGTCCACGTTTGTTATAAACCGTCCTGTCGCGAGACTAATACAGTCGCTTTACGATGTTTATGCAAGTGAACTAATACACATGAACAAAGGATTTACTGATTCTGAACGATATGAATTTGTAAAAACATGTGGTGATATTGGTGAGTATTATCGCCGACAAGCCTATGCTGGCTTTAAGGCTGAAAAAGAGACGATTGATTCAAAAATAGTCACAGATTTGCTTTCAATAAGCTTAAAATACATTGACGCAACCATCCAACAGAACAAGCGAAAGGATAAGTTATATGAGGCGTATAACGTGATCAATGTGGGTGACGCAAGAATTTCTGTTAGTAGTTTATATGAAATGTTAGAGGGGCAAGTTGCGATATTAAGTTCTGGTAATGTTGAGGCAATTGAAGCATGTGACATTTTGAACAGTTTAAAAGAAAGTAAAATGTACCGCCCAGATCAGTATAGTTACTTACTTTATCCCGATCGACAGTTGCCGACGTTTTTAACCAAAAATACGATACCCAAACACTCCATAGATCAAAGTGAATTATTAACAGAATTGGCAGCCGTAAAGGAAACTAGTTTAATTGAAGTGGACGTGACGGGTCAATTCCATTTTGCTGCAG
>Ga0055584_100000340_pt1 | contig 44023 bp, 31 predicted proteins | sample OSDHelmetaG_FD_58716 | JGI IMG/M metagenome (GOLD analysis project Ga0055584, IMG submission 58716) | Pelagic marine sediment microbial communities from the LTER site Helgoland, North Sea, for post-phytoplankton bloom and carbon turnover... | ecosystem: Environmental > Aquatic > Marine >...
CTTGCATGTGTTAGGCTTGCCGCCAGCGTTCAATCTGAGCCATGATCAAACTCTTCAGTTAAAAGTTTTTGCACCATTAAAGAATACAAGACATTAATGATGACTATTCTTTTGTCCTCTTTTCAATGGGAAAACCAATGAAAAGGAGGATCTGACTCAATAAATAAAACAACTGTTGTGAGGCCTATTAATTAAAATAAACCTCATGAATCAACGTAGTTGTTTACCTATTTTGTCTACGTTTTTTTACGCAAACACGTCAGGCAAACACCCACATCTATTACTTGATCGACTTGTTAAAGAGCTTCCCCAATTGAGGAAGCGCGCATTATACAGATACAGCTAGAACTAGCAAGGGTTTAAGCGGATTTTTTTTAGTAGTATTTAGGCCCTATTTTTGACCTTATTTTAAGACAATAATTCTACTTTATAGCAGCTTATTTCAAGAGGACAAATTTTCTTACAACAGGGTTATATTTTCGCAATATTCTATACCCCAGGCAAATTGAAACTAATGAGCCATAAAGAACTGCATCGAAATAGCTCGAGCGAACCACCCAAAGAATATGTAGAACGGCCAATATATTGATAGCATAGACCAGTCTATGCAGTTTTTTCCAGTTTCGACCCATTTTGCGTTGTGCTGCTTTAAAGGAGGTCAGTCCTAGAGGTAATAGTAATATGAAAGCTGCGAACCCTATAGTGATATAAGGTCGTTCAACAATCTCGCGGCCTATATCAGCCCATTGCCATTGTAATAAAAACATCAAAAACACAATCAGATGCAAACAAACATAAAACAATCCAAACAAACCCACCATGCGTCGATAATTCCATAGCTGCGGCATATTTAACAAATAACGCAAAGGTGTAATTGCCAAGGCAGCTACCAAGATACGGATAGACCATTCTCCAGTTGCCAATGATAAGGCCTGGGCGGGATCTGGCCCTAGTATATTCTCACCATTAAGCGCTAAATAAACCGCATAGAAATAGTAAAGTGCCGGCACCAACAGCAATATAAAGACGATAGGTTTTATAGCGAGTTCAGGCTTCATGAATAAAGTATCTTAGGAATTAATTGAACAATTAGTGACTTTTATCGACAGATGTTCAGCATGGCTAGAAACAACTCTCAAACTGACTTGGAAACCGACTTAGAAATAAGTCCTGAGATCCATACCTTCATATAAATGCGCAACCTCTTCAGCATAACCATTAAATAATTGAGTAGGTATTCTACGGTCGAAAAGACCAGAGGGTAAACGCCGCTCTGTTGCCTGACTCCAACGTGGATGACTAATCTGTGGATTTACATTCGAGTAAAAGCCATATTCATTTGAAGCGTAATCATTCCAAGCAGTATTGGGCATATCCTGCCTGAAATTAATCCTCACTATAGATTTAATGCTTTTATAACCATATTTCCAGGGTACAACCAGCCTTAATGGCGCTCCGTTCTGCGCTGGCAATATATCGTCATACATCCCAACCGCCAATATGGTCAATGGATGCATTGCTTCATCCATGCGCAGCCCTTCTCTATAAGGCCAACCTAAAGAAGACGTTCGAGCGGCCTGACCAGGCATCTGCTCCGGATCGTATAAGGTTTCGAACTCAATAAAACGTGCATTAGCATTTGGCTCGAAGCGATTTATGAGATCTGCCAGAGGGAAGCCTATCCATGGAATTACCATTGAGAAAGCTTCGACGCAGCGCATGCGGTAGACCCTCTCTTCAAGAGCATGAGGCTGCAGTATATCTTCCAGATTATAGTTTCCTGGCTTATTAACTTCTCCGGCAATCTCCACTGACCAAGGATCTATTTTAAAATCCTGAGCTCTGTTGGCCGGATCTCCCTTACCATTGCCAAATTCAAAGAAGTTATTGTAATTAGTTGCATCTTGAAAAGGTGTTAAAGCTTCCTCAGTATTGTATGGGCCGTTTGCTGGTGCATCACTTCTGCTGCTTACTTTATCGACTAACCAGTCAGGTTTAGCAGCCAGGTTAATTTCTGCTGGCGCCCTGGCTCGCAAGCCATCGGCTTGTGCTAGCGCTGTTGGTGAAATTAATCCTGCACCTAAGGCTCCAGCACCCAGTGCAATATTTGCAGAACCCATCAAGAATTCACGACGATTCTTATAAACATAAGCAGGTGTTATTTCAGAGGCTGGAATTTCTTTTTTGGTTTTTATTAGCACCTAACGTATCTCCAAATGTACTTTAAAAGACATTAATTCACATTATTCTTAATGATTAACTCTTAGATCCATGCCTGCATACAAATGTGCAACTTCTTCAGCATAACCATTAAACATTTGAGTTTCTATTCTGCGGTCAAAAAGGCCTGAAGGTAAACGCCTTTCAGTAGCTTGACTCCACCGCGGATGGCTCACTTCAGGATTCACATTAATATAAAATCCATATTCTCTGGCGCTAATATCATTCCAGCTAGTATTCGGCATTTCACTCGTAAAATTAATTCGCACAATAGACTTGATACCTTTAATTCCATATTTCCAAGGCACAATTAATCGCAAAGGTGCTCCATTTTGCGCTGGCAAAATGTCGTTATAAACCCCAACACCAATTAACGTTAATGGATGCATAGCTTCATCCATTCGTAAAGCTTCTTGATAAGGCCAGTCGATAGTAGAAAACCGTGAGTTCTGTTCAGGAAAACGGTCGTTATCCACCAGGGTCTGAAATTCAACAAACCGCGCATTGCCAGTTGGCTCAAAACGACTTATCAAATCTCCCAATGGGAAACCTATCCATGGGATAACCATTGACCAGGCCTCAACACAACGATGCCTATAAATTCTTTCTTCAAAAGTATGCGGACTAAGAATATCTTCAAGTGTATAAATGCCAGGCTTGTTAACTTCTCCAGTTATTTCGACCGACCATGGCTCCATCTGAAAGTTTCTGGCATTATTTGATGGGTCTTGTTTGCCTGTGCCATATTCATAAAAATTATTATAATTGGTGACATCCTGATAAGGCGTTAGCATTTCATTAGTAGTATATGGCCCTGAATTAGGCACTGGCGTCGTATTTGCCATTTTTTGAGCTAACCATTCTGGTTTACTAGCAAGATTCAACTGTGCTGCACTACGAGGCGCCATGATTTGAGCAGAAGCAGTTGGTGATAACAAACCACTTGCAGTCACCCCTACGCCCATTGCAACATTGGCTCCCTGTTTAAGAAATTGCCGACGATTTTTATAACTGGATTCAGACGTGATTTCTGAAGATGGAATATCTTTTTTTGTTTTGATAATCATGCTGTTACCGTTTAACTAAGTTTAAAGTTCCAAAATTTGTATCAAGCCATTAAATTAACTTTTAATAATTTGTATATCTTTTCTACGAACAACTTATATTAATAGACTCAAATTATAATAAATATTACAAATATCTTAGATTATTTTCTAATTATCTTAACTGGCGCCTTCATCTATGGCATCAACCTTCTTCGATTTCTTTTTTCGGTATTGGTAAAAGGTCAAGACTGGGCCAGACAAGGCATAAATAATCGCTATCACAAATAACACAACTGGCGGATCCCAAGACACTATTACAAATAACAAGATCACCATTAAGATGACAAAGAAGGGTACTCGATTTTTAAAGTCCATATCTTTAAAACTAAAGTAATGAACATTCAACACCATTAATAAACCCGCTATCATCGTTAAAATGGCTGTTAACACAGAAATAGGTGCTGTAACTTCAACATCATACCTAACACATACCCAGACCATAGAGACAACTAAGCCTCCTGCTGCAGGACTGGATAATCCGACAAAGAATCGTTTGCTGACTGTGCCTAGCTGCACATTAAAACGGGCTAACCTTAAAGCGGCACATGCAACATAAAAGAATGCAGCCGTCCATCCGAGTGTGCCAAGATCAGATAAAGCCCAGCTAAAACAAATTAATGCCGGGGCCACACCAAAGGCCAGCATATCCGATAACGAATCGTATTCAGCGCCAAATGCACTTTGGGTATTAGTTAGTCTGGCAAGTCGCCCATCCAAACCATCCAGGAACATAGCAGCCAGTATGGCTATACAAGCATTTTGAAATTCATTATTCATGCCCGAGATCACAGCAAAAAATCCCGCGAATAAAGCCCCTGTAGTTAACAGATTAGGTAAAAGGAAAATGCCCTTGCGTCGAACTTTTCGACCGTCCTCGCTTACTTCTTCCTCGTGATCATCAATTAATAAAAGAGATTCAAACTCTTGCTCAGTTTCTGAGACGCCATTTTCATGTTCATTTTCAATAGTCATGACATTATTCTATGCTTCTGTAAGACATTTAGCAGCTTTTTTAAGCATAAGCATTTTACCCCCGCCGCTTTTTTCTTTATGATTGCCCCCCTAAAATTTATCCCCTTTTAAAACCTAGTGGAAATTATTAAATGAACTACTTCAATACCTTGCCCTTACGCCTACAACTTGAACAATTAGGAAAATGCCGTTTTATGGACAAATCTGAGTTCAGTGGCGGTGTCGAAAAATTAAAAGGCAAGAAAGTCGTTATTCTTGGCTGTGGCGCACAAGGACTAAACCAAGGACTAAATATGCGTGATAGTGGGCTGGATATCTCTTATGCCCTTCGTGCTGTGGCTATCGAAGAGAAGCGCCAGTCATGGCTTAACGCCACTGAAAATGCCTTTAATGTAGGAACCTTTGAAGAATTAATTCCAACTGCCGATTTGGTGCTGAATTTAACACCAGATAAACAGCATAGCCCTGTTGTTGACACAGTAATGCCGCTAATGAAAAAAGGGTCTTGCCTAGCTTATTCTCATGGCTTCAATATTGTTGAAGAAGGTATGCAGATTCGTGATGACCTGACCGTCATTATGGTTGCACCGAAATGCCCTGGAACTGAAGTGCGAGAAGAATATAAACGTGGCTTTGGTGTTCCGACATTAATAGCTGTTCACACAGAGAATAACCCTAAGGGTGATGGCCACGAAATTGCCAAAGCCTATGCGGCTGCAACTGGTGGTCATCGTGCCGGCGTATTGGACTCTTCCTTTATAGCTGAAGTTAAATCTGACCTGATGGGCGAACAAACTATTCTTTGTGGCATGCTACAGACCGGATCCATACTTTGTTATGACCGTATGGTCGCACAGGGAATAGAGCCCGCCTATGCTTCAAAGCTGGTTCAATATGGCTGGGAGACCGTTTCTGAAGGGCTTAAACAAGGCGGCATCACGAACATGATGGACCGACTATCTAATCCTGCCAAAATTAAGGCTTTTCATCTGAGTGAAGAACTTAAAAATATCATGGCTCCATTATTCCAAAAGCATATGGATGACATCATGGATGGCACATTTTCCAGCACTATGATGAAAGATTGGGCTAATGATGATATTAATCTTTTAAAATGGCGTGAAGAAACCGGCCTTAGCGCCTTTGAAAATTCCAGCATCGAAGGGGCTCCAGAAATTTCAGAGCAAGAGTATTACGATAACTGCATTCTTATGGTTGCAATGATTAAAGCCGGTGTTGAATTATGCTTTGAAACACTCACTTCCGCTGGTGTGATAGCAGAGTCTGCTTATTATGAATCTCTTCATGAGACGCCACTTATAGCAAACTTGATTGGTCGTAAAAAACTCTATGAAATGAATAAAGTTATTTCTGATACTGCGGAATATGGTTGCTATTTATTCTCTCATGCTGCTGTTCCACTTCTGGCAGACTTCATGGCAAAAGTTGACACTGACGTTATTGGAAAAGCCAAGAGCACAAATGATAATGGTGTAGACGACCACGAATTAATAGCCATTAACGCTGTTATCCGAAACCACCCTATCGAGAAAGTTGGCGCACAATTACGTTCTTATATGACAGCAATGAAAAAGGTCGTGTGAGAACTACTCAAACGGATAAAGATTCTTCGGGTCTCTGAGGGGTCTTTAATCCAACCGCAATACAGCTATAATTTTTCAAGCCTGGGAAAGTCCATTCCCTTTGCGTCCCAATACAATACAGGCAAGTAAAACACACTAAAACCTTAATAGGCGGACTGTTTTCAGCTCAACTTGTTTTTAACAGTACTTACATGTATCGAAATACATTGCATTATTACATGCAAGTGGACTATATTTTAAATATATTTTAAGTGAAATTTATGCTTATTCCCTTAAAAACAAACTAAACTCAAGAAGAAAATAATCGAACATCAAGGAGGTTATACACATGAAAAAAATAGCAAAACTTGCTTATTTATTTGGTGTTTTACCGCTTGTGTCTTATGCTCAGTGTGGGCTTGAATGTGATCCGACATCTAGTGCAATACTTATAGGCGGCATTGAATATCCAGTTAATTGTTATCTAAACTCTCAAAAGGTATCTCAAAACCCAGACATTGCCACAGAAAGCATGTTAGAACCCTGCGATTTTGCTATTACCTTTGTGGATATGAAAAAAGATACTCTTGCCGCTACTTATACTAACCGAGGCGTAATACATATTGCTTTAGGAAATTATGACGGTGCATTTTCCGATTTTAATATTGGTATGAATCTATTACCGGAAGCTGCACAAATTATGGTCAATCGCGGTAATGCTTTCTACCATACAGGGAATTACCAAATGGCAATTGAAGATTATAACCAATCTATAGAGTTAGGTTATGCTGATTTTGCTGATGTTTATTTAAATTTGGGTAAATCCTACGAGCGTATGGGTAACATAACGCTCGCTCAACAAAATTATCAACAGGCGATTGATTTATCACCTAATCAAGCTGAGGCGCGCAGCCTACTTGATGGCTTATTGTCGCAATCAGACTTTTAATCTATTGCTTTTTTTCCTTTCCAAATTTTTTAAAAAATTAGAGACTTAGCACTTTATCTGCACGAGAAATTCCTGATACACCGGTACGAGCCACTTCAAGAATTGAAGTATCTCCCAGCGCAGAGATAAATGCGTCAAGCTTGTCACTAGTTCCAGCTAACTGGACTACATAACTAGTAGGCGTGACATCCACAATTTCACCACGAAAGACATCGGCTAATCGCATGACCTCAGCACGTTGAGCACCAGAAACTTTAACTTTAATAAGCATTAATTCACGTTCAATGTGACTGCCATCAGTTAAATCAACCAACTTCACTACATCCACAAGCTTGTTTAAATGCTTAATGATTTGCTCAATTTTCCGATCATCACCAATAGTAGTCACAGTCAATCGAGATAAAGTAACGTCGTCCGTAGGAGCTACAGTTAAAGAGTTAATATTGTAATTTCGTTGAGAGAACAATCCGACAACACGTGATAAAGCGCCGGGCTCATTCTCCATTAACATGGAAATAATTCGTCGCATCAGGTCCTCTCCGTTTTACTTAAAAACATTTCACTCATCGCTCCACCTTTGACCGCCATGGGATAAACATGCTCGTTCTGATCGACAGCGATATCAATGAATACCAGTTTGTCTTTCATAGCAAAAGCTTCTGCCAGTTTTTCTTTTAACTCGCTAAGTTTTTCAATGCGAACCCCGACGTGCCCATAGGCTTCAGCCAATTTGACAAAATCAGGCAGTGAATCAGCATAAGTACTGTGTGAGTGACGACCACTATATTGCATATCCTGCCACTGCTTCACCATGCCTAAGGCTTCGTTATTTAAATTAACAATCTTGATTGGTAGCTCGCACTGTTTACAGGTTGCAAGTTCTTGAATACACATTTGAATACTGCCTTCTCCAGTCACACAGGCAACTGTGGCATCCGGGTAAGCAAGCTGTACACCCATGGCGGCCGGTAAGCCAAAACCCATAGTCCCTAGGCCACCAGAATTAATCCAGCGTCGGGGTTTATCAAAGTGATAATATTGAGCGGCAAACATTTGATGTTGGCCAACATCAGAGGTCACGTAGGCATCGCCATTAGTCACTTCATACAAAGCTTGAATAGCTTGCTGAGGCTTAATCAATTCTCCTGCAGATTCGACCGCTAAACAATTTCGCTGCCTCCAGTGCTCAATATTTTCCCACCACTGTTTCAGGGCATCTGCATCTACCTTGTCTGAAGAGGCATTAATTTGGTCATTCATTTCTTTCAGAACTGCTTTAACCGGCCCAACAATAGGCACGTGAGCAGTTACTGTTTTAGAAATAGATGCGGGATCAATATCGATATGTAAGATAGTTGCATTTGGACAGAATTTACTAATGTCAGAATTAGTCACTCGATCATCGAAGCGAGCACCAACGGCAAGAATGACATCTGACTCATGCATTGCCATGTTGGCCTCATAGGTTCCATGCATCCCCAACATGCCCAAAAACTGTTTATCAGTCGCCGGATAGACACCCAAACCCATTAAAGTATTGGTAATGGGATAACCTAATGTTTGAGTTAATTTTGTTAGTTCCTCAGCTCCTTCTCCTTGAACCACCCCACCACCAGCATAAATAATTGGTTTTTTGGCAGACATTAAAACTTCTACAGCTTTTTTGATCTGACCGGTATGACCTTTTTGAGGCGGCATATAAGAGCGAAGTTTGACGGTTTCCGGATACTCATAAGGAAATTTTTCCGCAGGATCAGTGACATCTTTTGGGAAGTCTATAACTACAGGACCAGGACGTCCGGTCGTCGCAATATAAAAGGCTTTCTTTATGATATTAGGGATATCAGCAGCACTCTGAACAAGAAAGCTGTGTTTTACAACGGGTCTTGAGACCCCGACCATATCAGTTTCCTGAAAGGCATCAGAACCGATCGCATCACGAGTGACCTGACCAGAAATAACGACCATTGGAATGGAATCCATATATGCCGTAGCGATACCAGTAATTGTATTTGTTGCTCCAGGACCAGAAGTTACTAATACTACTCCTGGCCTCCCGGTAGCACGAGCATAACCATCAGCAGCATGGGTAGCACCTTGCTCATGCCTAACTAAGATATGCTCAACTTTATCCTGCCGAAATATTGCATCGTAAATATGCAAAGCAGTTCCACCAGGGTATCCAAAAATTAAGTCAACACCTTCATCATGCAGGGCACGAATCAACATGTCTCCACCAGATAACATTTCCACCTTCTTGTCCACCTTATCGTCCTCTTTCAATAACATCCCGCTCAGCGGGTAAAAATACAGCAACAAAAAATCTACAAACCCTTAGTATTAAAACCATCGGTTTATAGTACTTGCATACTGATACTCTGAAATTGGAGAGTTCTGGTTGAACTCCTACGGCCCTATGCGTGATAACGTCTTAGGGAAACTGAACAAAACCTTGCGTCAGGTTTAAAGCATTCAGTCGGGTCTTTATGGGGGCTGTCACCAAGATTCTATAGAATCGCTTGGGACTTGCCTGAACCGAAGGGTAAATCAGTCAGTCGTTCCACCAAATCCAGGCCGCTATTATGGGAATTATCTGATAAAAGTCAAGAAAAATAAGGCTATCTACCAATTCTAGCTTGCAAGCATAATTTGTTTCTCTTATTCTTCTTCGCTACTTTTCCTGGGAAATTAAAACTTATGAAACTCAATATTTACCTTAAACTCTGCCTTACCATTGTTCTTTGCACATTCACCGCACAGGGTATTGCTCAACCACCACCAAGCCCGATTGAATTGGTTCAAGTGCAAGATGATATTTATATGATAACCAACCCTTTTGTCCCAGGGAATATCACCATTATGCTGACCGATGACGGTATTCTTATGGTTGATAATAAGTTTGCTTGGGACTATGACAACGTCATGGCCATGATAGCGACTGTAAGCGATCAACCTATTAAATACGTTATCAATACGCATTTTCACGGCGACCATACCGGCGGCAATGAACAAGCTCAGCTTGATGGTACAGTGGTTGTAGCTTCTGAGAATGCTCGCCTTAAAATGATTGAAGATAATATGTCTGGACTACCATCAGTCACTGTTGATGAACATGCCTTTGTTCATTTAGGCGGTAAAGTTGTGGAAATTTTCCGCTTTGGGCGCTCCCATACTGATGGTGATGTTGTCGTTTATTTTCCGGAACACAGCCTGCTCGCAGCTGGTGACATGTTTACCTACGGTGCAGATGTTCCGCAACTAATTGATTATTCAGGTGGCGGCAGTGCAAGAGCATGGACCCGAACTCTTGATGAAGTACTCAGGCTGGATTTCGAAACTGTGGTTCCCGGCCACGGACCTGTAACCAACAAGGCTGCTATGGCCGAATTCCGAGACTCAACTAGACGTTTGAGCTTAAGGTCTCAGGAAATGGTAAGGAACGGTAATTCCAGAGATGAAATAGCCGACATGCTGCGTAATGAATTTAACTGGGCTGATTTCACGTTTGATGCCAGCTTAGATGGCCTAATTGCTGAGTCACAATAAGTTATAAGTAGCAGCCTAAAAAAAGCCTGCTTAAGCAGGCTTTTTTACTCTTGTATGTTTGCTCTAAAAACGAAAATTGCGTGAATATTTAAGCACTAACTCAGATTCACGCAATTGGACACCTCTAAAGGCACCATCCAGAGAATCCATATTGTAATTTAACACCAGGTATAAATCTTCTCCAGCTCTTGGCGTCCAACGTAATCGACTATTCAAGCCCACTGAATCTGAACCATTATCATACTGCATCAGACTGGCCCAGGACCAACTGGCGTTAAAGGCAATATTCATATCCAGACTGATCAATCTGCTAACAAAATCACCTTCCGGCATTTCAATATCAGCGAGTTCATAATTAAATTCCATGGACAGATTACGACTGGCTGTCCAGTTAACGCCAAATTTGACTTCACGGCGCTCCCCATTGTAAAAATCGCCTTGCTTATAAGAAATATCTGGCGAAAAATCGCGTTGATTAGTTGTGTTAAGAGAAATTTCATAGGAATTAAATCCGTATTCCCCTGCTGGAATAATAATTCCAGGTCTGATCTGAAAAGGCAATTGCAAACCTTCAGTTTCCTTGCTTACCTGAACTTCGAGCTGGTCACCACTGTTGGTAATTAAGGTTAAAATTCGCCAGTTAATGCTCTGGCTTTGTAACTCACCCGTATCCAACCTATCAGTCTGTGCAAAACCAATAAAAGAGAAGTTATTTCGTATCAGGGGATGATTATCAAGAAAATATCGCCAGTTAACAAAGCCAGATACTTGCTCAATCCCGGTACGATTGGCAAACCCCATCGCCGGGTCAAATTTGTCACCTAAATAGCTGTATCTCAGTCTGCCACCAAAACCGGTTCCTGATGTCGACAATGCAGCTTCTGCACTATAAGCCTTATCATCTCCTTCTATACCCTCTGTATCGGTTTGTTGATACCAAAAATCTCCAGTTAAAGTATGAATATCAGTAAAACGAGTATTCCGATAATTAAAATCAGCACCTACTAAAGTACTATCAGTCGCACTATTAGGGTCACCCTCCGTCAAGATTACGCCAACCCTTGATTCTGAAAGCACATTTGAACTAACTCGGCCAACAAAAATATCCTGACCATCAAGACCTAAACGATCACCTTGCTGAACCATTAAGGCCCCAATATTAACATTCCCTACTCTGCCCGCGACTTTGCCACCGACCTCCAGATCAACAGGACTTCCTGTTGCTGAATCCAGCCCAATTCGTCTGGAATAAAATGGAATACCATTACTATTTCCAAAACCCCCACCACCTGCACTGCCCGATAATCCACCAAAAGAAAAAATTTCAGAATCCTGTAAAAAAAAATCTCTTCGTTCGGGGAAAAACAATGAGAATCGCGTCAGGTTTACCTGGCGGTTGTCTACCTCTGTAGCAGAAAAATCGGTGTTAAAGGTTAATGCTCCAGTTAAGTTTGGTGTAAATTTATAAAACACATCAAGTGATGGATCATACCTATCTTCGCTAGTATTCGCAGGGTGATTCTCAGCCTGTGCAATCGTTATTGAGGGGACAACATCCAAGCCAACCCCTTGGTTGATATCTCGAATTCCAGTCATCAAGCCGGCAGTGGAAGGATTGTTATTTCTGTTGAAAGATGACCATGCAATTTCTTCATTGTTACGAGGTATTTCTCGACCCAGGCTAAAACCCCATTGTTCAGAATTCGGATCAAAATTTAAAGTAGTAAAGGGGATGGCTATTTCAGTCACCCAGCCCTCATCATCAATACTGGAATCAGTCTCCCATATCCCATCCCAGTTCCAGTTGACTGAACCAGGCCCTTCAAACACTGCATCTGCACGAATACCATTTGGATGACCAACAAAGCGAAAACCGGTTAAACCATTATTAAAGGTATCGAGCACGACAAATATCTGGTCATCACTGCCCATTAGTTCATTATCATGAACCAATGCTCTTGCTCTGATTAGTTCTGGATTAGTATCGTAGAGTCTTGCAGCTATATAAAAGAAATTTTCACTATAGGTTACGTAAAACTCACTAGCTTGTGATGGTTGTCCATAATCAACAGGGTTTATCTGATGGAAGTCAGTAATAACAGCGGCTTGAGCCCAAATTTCATCATCAAGCACTCCATCGATTACGGGACTTAAATTTGTACGAGGAATGACAACCTGTTTACGATCAGAATTAGTATTTGTTTGAACAGGCGTATCTACTTGTGCAAGGGATTGAACTGGCAGCAAATAAAGAAATAATACAACTAAACTGATTAACCCTATGAGCTTGTTTTGCATGTTTTTCTGCCAGTAAAGGTTGATTCAATTTTTGAATAGGCTGGAGTGTTAAATTTACAATTTGGACAAATGCTGCAATCAGTACTCAAGCGATACTAAAAGTTAAAAAATCCAGCAAAACATACTTCGATCTTCACTGACATTTTGGCTCAATGCCCCACAAATATTCTTGTTAGATTCTACACTGACTGTAAATATAAAGAATGCAAAGATAATGAATCCACCTGTTTGAACCTAAAATTAGATAGAAGAAAAAAACATAGAAAAACTGATTTACAATACATTACATGAAATATCTACGGCTTGAGTAGATTCAGCTAATAAATGCATTTCCGCCCCATCCCATGTGTAATAGCCACTTTTTAACCAGGCAGGCATATCATCACCGAAATCTTCAATAGTAAATTCATCCAGTGGGCTTGTAATAATTAGTGAACTATCCGCTTGAAAGCAAACACCCATACTGGTGGTAAATGGAAAAAAAACATCACCATTCAGCACATCAATTACCGCCACCATCTGACACATAGTGCCGCAGCCCCAATTAGTCACAATATAATGACCAGCGAAATTGGCAGGCTCGTTAAGGGAATATTCGAGTCTTGTTTTAAAATTTTCAGCATCAGGATGGCTGGTAAAATTTATTGCACCCAACACAGTATCACTTTGCGCAACCGGATAAGCTTCAAATTCTGGTTTAGCAGCAGCGGCTTCTAATGTTGTAGCAATATCTTCTGCCTCTTTTAAAATTCTTAGAACATTACCACTCCAGATCATGGCAATTTCATCTTCCGAATAACCGCGTCTTACAAGCTCTATCGTGACATTAATAGTCTCATCTGCATTATTCCAACCGGCAATCCCTCCACCACCGCCAAAATCTGAAGATATGCCCACATGTTCAACACCGATCAAATCGACTGCATAATCAATATGGTCTACCAATTCACTGACTGAAGCTGTTCCCCTGCCCTCGTTAAGGTAATTATCAAATGCAACAATCTGTACCACCCCACCATTAGCTTTAATTGCTAATAGTTGTTCATCATCCAGATTGCGTGGATGCACAAAAATACCGTTTACACTGGAATGCGATGCAATTATTGGCGCCCGAGAGTGATTCACGGCGTCCAGCATGGTTTGCTTTGAAACATGAGATATGTCAACCAAAATCCCCACACGGTTGAGTTCTTCAACGACACGATGGCCATATTCACTCAAGCCTCCATGCTCTTCAATTTCGTCATTTAAACGTTCCTGGGCTTGCGCGGAATCACCAATATCATTATGTCCGTTATGGACCAGCCCCATATAACGGGCCCCGCGCTGCCTGAATTCTTCAATCAGGCTTATATCTTGGCCAATGCTAAAACCATTTTCGACGCCTATCATTGCCACCAGTTTTCCCTCAGCGTGCAAGGCACTTGCTTCAGCAGCTGTAGAGGCAAAACCGATTTCATCCGGGTATAGCTCAACCATACGATGGATAGCATCAAATTTATTTAGGGCGTCTGCTTTAGCATCAAGATAATTCATATTATTACGTTCTTGTTGCCCGACGTAGACAATAAAAAAAACTGTATCAAGGCCACCATTACGCATGCTCATTAAGTTTACTTGCGCTTCAGCATCCAATGGATCATGTTCACTAGTGGCAAAATTTAAAGGAATATCTACATGAGTATCTAAAGCCATTACCCGATCATGTATCGCCCGTGCTTGAGCCATTAACTCATCCTCACTGGCCGCATAGGTCATAAAAGAAGTAACGATTAACGCTAAAGCTATGAATGTTTTTGTCATAAATCTCTCTTTTAAAACTTACTCTTTTAGAAGCGTAGCGAGTGCCGAAGAGGCGAGGCAAAAAAGCACGGAGGGAGGGAGCGTATAACTAATACGTGACCGACTGAGTACTTTTTTAACGAATACTCTTCAAGCGTAGCAGCTTCCTTCCCTTAGTGGGTCATCGAATAGATGACATAATTCACCGCAAACCTATATGCCATCGCCGTCATTGGCTGAGGATAACCTGGTGTATCTGCATGCTCCCAGGCATCACCCAAATCCATGTTGTGATTAATGGCGACCATTAAGCGACCATTATCATCATATACACCTCGATAAACCGGTTCGTAGCCATCCTGTTCCCATGTCACACCCTGACTCAATGGACTGATGCCTGGAATCTGGATAGTAGGATCAAGATCGTAAAGTACATGAAAAACTTCATCATCTACTGGAATATCGACTACAGGACGGTCAGGGAAAATACGCTGCATCGTCGACATAAAACCATTCCATTGGTAAGTGCCATGAAAATCATCAACGATCAGGAAGCCTCCTTTTAAAAGATATTCTCTAAGAATAGCTATTTCTTCTGTATTGAGACGCCAGCCTCCAACTTCAACTGCATAAAGAAAGGGATAATCAAAAACTTTACCCTCTTGTAAATTAATCCAGGGAGCACCTTCTTGTGGATTTCTCAAATCGACCAAAGAGCCATCAACCCGAGTCAATCGCGTCAAGCCATTCATGAAGTAATGATCGGCTTCTGGCATGTCGGTCATCCAGCCACCTCTGCTTCTGAAGCCATCTGAGCCATATATTAAACGGGTAAAATAAAACTCTGCGCCATCAGTATCACGAGGCATAACAGTAGTGTAGCGTGAGTTGCTAGTTCGAGGTCTAATCTGAGCCAATAATGACTCGACGCTGACGACATTAACTAGCAGAATCAGACCAAATAAAATCAATTTATTAAGACAAGGACGCTTGATATTCAATTTCTGTATTTTGCTAAAATTCATGAAACTAATATAAACCAGCTGTTGCTAGAAGGAAACACTCGTATGTTATCTAAAACTAACTAAAATTAAGTGCTACACCTATATTTTCATAGTGTTCGCGTTCTTGCTCAAGACCAGCCAAAGTAAGTGGATGCTGCTTTAACCATCCGCGGCGAAATTTGAGTTGGTAGCCTAATTTGGTGTTAGTGAGTTTAGGCAAGTAATCCATATCTTCTCGACGTCTATGAAAAAGTACCGCTAAACGTAGACAAACCAATAAAGGGATAAATGCAGCAATTGCCGGCTCATCCAGATCTTCAAATTTTTGCTGATAAAGGCTTTTGCGGTGAGAACGCACAAGGTTGGCTAAAATATACTGCTCATACCTACCGAAGCCAGCCATATCGTTATGTCTTATGATGTAATAACCATGGTGATGGAAACCCGCATGAGAAATACTAAGCCCGATCTCATGTAACTCTGCAGCCCATCGTAAGATTTTAGTACGCGAAACCCCGGTCAATACAGGGCTTCGAATCTGTTGCCATAATGCGATAGCCGTTCTTGCTAAGCGTTGTGCGTGGTCAGTATCAACATTATATTGTTCTTGTAAGTTCTTAATAGTGTCACTTCGAGAGTCCTTGTCGCTAAGACGACCGATAGTATCAAACAATAACCCTTCTTTAAGTGCTGCATCACCAACATGCATTGAATCCAACTGCAACTGATCAAAAACAGCTTTAAGTATCGCTGCGCCGGCGGGTAATACATCCCGGCGTAATTCAGGAACATTGTTTAATATCTTTTTATCATTTACCAAGTCATCAAATAATTGATCAAGCGAGCTTTTGCTGATCACTGCCCCACCATCTGTAGGTAAAGTTAAATCAGCAATAGCTCGAACCGTTCCCGAAGTCCCAAATACTATCTGCCAGCCAGCTTTTAAATAGTTTTTTCTTAATACTTCAATTTCAGAGCACGCAGCCAGATAAGCTTTATTCATAAATTTACGCGTGATTTTTCCTGATGGGCTTGCATATCGCTTAGTAAAACTGACACAACCCATATTTAGACTCTCCATTAAAATGGGGTCGTAATCTTCACCAATAATAAATTCAGTGCTACCTCCACCTATATCGACTACTAAACGCTTACTATGATCATTCAACACAGAATGAGATAAGCCAACATAAACCAATCGAGCTTCTTCATAACCTGAAATGATCTGGATAGTGACCCCTAATAGCTGCTCAGCTTTTTTAATGAAAGACTTAGACCGACTAGTCGCCCTCAGGGTTTTTGTTCCTACAGCTCGAATTTGATCAGCGGGGATATCCCGCAAGCGTTCGGAAAACCGATGCAGACATTCAAGGGCGCGCGTTTGAGCGGCAACACTAAGATGCCCATCCTGTTTAACACCACGGGCAATCTGCACCATTTCTTTTTCTCGATCAATAATTTCCATCTGCCCGTTTTGAATGCGGGCAATAACCATATGAAAACTATTTGAACCAAGATCTACAGCAGCAAAATATGGTGATTCGGAATTTAATTGCACAATGAATATCTATTATTAAAAATGTATATTGGGGAAAATAAGTAGCTATGGATCAGTCTACACTAATCTATAGCCTTAATAGAAATGTCGTTTTTAGACTATAGTGTTTATATATCTTATAAAGTGAGCTGCTTCTAAAGTGGATAATCAATGACTATTTTAAATAAAAAAATTGTAATAATTATTATGTCTATTATTCTTATCACTGGGGTAAGTGTTGTTTTATTAACTAGAAACACTTCCTTACCAACATTAAATACCCAGTCCCCCTGGTATCAAGATGGTCTAGAGACTGTCATGAAAGCCTCCAATAGAACCATGATTAATACCCCTGGCGCAGCTAAGAATATTATTCTCTTTGTGGGTGATGGTATGAGCATTACTACCGTTACCGCTGCGCGGATTTATGCTGGCCAACAGAACAATCAAAGTGGCGAAGAATCCAGTTTAAGCTTTGAGCGCTTCCCATGGACTGGCTTATCTAAAACCTATAATACTAATCAACAAACAGCCGATTCTGCCGGCAGCATGACCGCTATGATGACAGGAATTAAAAGCAAGGCAGGCTTTATAGGTATTGATGATCAATCTGAAAGAGCTAATTGTGAAAGTTACCTAAATAGTGAAAATTCAGACTTAATGACAGCCTTAGAATTAGCTGAAATCGCTGGTAAAGCAACTGGAATTGTCACTACAGCTAGGCTCACTCATGCTACTCCCGCTGCTACCTATGCAAAATCGCCGGAACGAGACTGGGAAGGAACAACGACTTTGGATGATGATGCCCTGCCCAACGACTGCATGGATATTGCAAGCCAGCTCATCAATTTTACTGAAAGGCTCCGAAATACTGTTCAAATCGATGATCAATCATCTAATGTAATTGATGGTATTGATGTCGCTTTTGGTGGTGGGCGCGCAATGTTTTTTGATGAAGACCCTGAAAGCCTCGTTGGCTTCTCCGAGGGTATCGATGAAGGCAGACGTGAAGACGGCCGAAATCTCATCAGTGAGTGGATAAATCAGGGAGGTGTATATGTCATGGATCAAAACAGTTTCGGCAACCTTGCTGATCAAGAAGATCGTAATATCCTGGGATTGTTCAACCCTTCACATATGCGGTATGAAGCTGATCGTCATAATGATGCAGCAGGAGAACCTTCACTGACTGAAATGACTTTAAAAGCAATCGATCTGTTAGAAGAAGATAATGATGGTTTTTTCCTTATGGTGGAAGGCGGCCGTATTGATCATGCCCATCATGATAATAATGCTTTTAACGCACTTAACGAAACAATAGAATTCTCTAATGCGGTAGCCGCCGCCTTTAACACTACAGACCCTGAGGAAACATTGATTATTGTTACTGCTGATCATAGCCATGTAATGACCATGGCGGGTTATCCAACTCGTGGCAACCCTATTCTAGGAAAAGTGATTGGTAATGATTCCGCTGGCAATCCTGAAACTGAAGCAAATCTTGATAGACAAGACATGCCTTACACCACGCTCAATTATATGAATGGCAGAGGTTTTGCTGATTACGCTGACAAAACTGATGGCTCCTATGAAAGCCAGGAATTGGCAGAAGGTCAAGAATCGCAGCCCTTTCCACGTAGAGTGGATATAGGCAATGTAAATACTGAAGCGCCAGGCTTTCATCAGGAAACTTTTATTCCTCTAATCGAAGAAACTCATAGTGGTGAAGATGTTCCCATCTATGCAACAGGACCCGGCGCTCATTTACTCAGCGGAAGCATTGAGCAAAATGTTATTTTTCATGTAATGAATTATGCTGCTAATCTGGAAAAATTAGCTAAAGAGGCGCTTTGATATAAAATTTAATCAGTAGCAACAATTTCGTAATTTAAGGTCTCAACCTTATCTAGCACCCATTGCAATCTGGTTTTGGCAGGCAACCAGTCTGGACTGTGCTCTAAAGATTTTCCATAATCTCTAATGGCTTGATCCCAAAGATTCATTTCCTCATTGATGAGGCCGCGAGCAAAATATACTAGGTGCTTGCTTTGAACATTCAACTCTAAAGCGTGATTGTAGTCTGCTAAAGCCAGATCAAACTGTTTTTCAAAATGATAAACGATACCGCGATTGATATAAATCTGACCTAAATCCGCTTGCAGATTCAGTGCTTCTTCATAGTCTGACAAAGCCTCAGCTAGTAAGCCAGAAGCGGCATATAAAATGCCACGATTAACAAAAGTTGCTGCGCGATCATCGTCAGGTAGACCCACTTCAATCAATGCCACATTGCAAGATTCTAACATGCTACTAGTCACTTCAAAGCCTTCAATCATTGCCACCGAAGTTGCACCCTGATAACAATCAAGTGCAGAACTATTTTCAGTCTCCACCATAGCACTTTGAGCAAAACTCAAAGATGGAAAAACTAAAATTAGTACAAGTTTTTGAATTAGTTTAAGTCTAAGATCAATCATGATTTTTGGTGATATTCTTGGAAATTTATCTTTGAAAACAACAAAATAAGAATAGAACACCATTGCTATAAAAGTAAGTAGGTAAATATGGAAACAAAAAGGAGTATTTAATTGAAAAGCCCATGGAAAACCTTAAACAGTAAAATAGTTTATGCAAACGCCTGGATTAGTGTGCGTGAAGATCAAGTGATAACACCACACGGAGAATCTGGAATCTACGGAGTCGTAGAAGCTAAACCAGCTATTGGCATTGTATCACTTACAGAAGATCTCTTTACTTATTTAGTTGGGCAATATCGATATACGCTCAATACTTACAGTTGGGAAATTCCGGAGGGTGGTGCTAAAGCAAACGAAAAATTGCTGGACGCTGCCAAACGCGAATTGCTCGAAGAGACCGGTCTAAGCGCAAATCATTGGACCGAGCTTGGTGAGCTATACACCAGCAATTGCTTTACTAACGAGCGTGCGTATATTTTTGTCGCAGAAAATTTAAGCCAAGGTTTAGCACAACCAGATCCGACTGAACTGCTTGAAGTAAAAAAGCTATCATTTATAGACGCTTGGCAAATGGTGCTGAACCAAGAAATTAAGGACTCACTAACAGTAACCGCACTGATGCGAACTTATCACTTACTTCAACAACAAGGCAGACTGTGATACTTGTGCAATAAAGGCTTATAAAATAATAGTTATTTTATTTCTGAGTAAATGTAAGATTGTCATTATCTAGCTCTACCAGAATCGTATCACCTGGCGAAAAATCTCCAGATAAAACGCTTTGAGCCAATGGGTTCTCCAGCCAAGTCTGAATTGCTCTTTTCAATGGACGTGCTCCATATACCGGATCAAAGCCCAACGCTGCTATTTTATCCAAAACGCCGTCTGCAAATTCGATTTTTAGATCATTATCCTGCAGGCGTTGATCAAGTAGCTGCAATTGAATTTTTGCAATGCCTTTAACTTGCTCACTTGCAAGAGGATGAAACACAACTATTTCATCAATCCTATTGATAAACTCTGGCCTGAAATGATTCGTGACAACATCAAGTACTGCACTCTTTACTGATTCATAACTAGCATCAGTGTCAGAATCTGCACTCATTAATTCTTGGATTTTGTCAGAACCAAGATTAGAGGTCATAACTATTACAGTGTTTCGGAAATCTACTGTACGGCCATGTCCATCCGTGAGTCGGCCGTCATCAAGCACCTGCAATAGAATATTAAATACATCGGGATGTGCTTTTTCAATTTCATCAAGCAGTAGAACCGCATAGGGGCGACGCCTTACAGCTTCAGTTAGATACCCCCCTTCTTCGTAACCAACGTAGCCAGGGGGGGCACCAATTAATCTGGCTACCGAGTGACGCTCCATAAATTCTGACATATCAATACGCACCATAGCGTCTTCAGTATCAAAGAGGAATTGTGCCAGCGCTTTGCAAAGTTCAGTTTTCCCGACACCAGTTGGCCCAAGAAAAAGAAAAGACCCATTGGGTCGACGTGGATCAGATAAACCTGAGCGTGAACGTCTCACCGCATTAGCTACCGCGCCTACAGCTTCATCTTGCCCAATCACTCTCTGGTGGAGAGCTTCTTCCATCCGCAATAACTTTTGCTTATCACCCTCCAACATTTTAGAAACGGGAATACCTGTTGCTCTAGATACCACCACAGCTATCTCTTCATCCGTCACTTTATTACGCAACAACTTCATTTCTATATTGTCTGAACTTGCAGCAACTTCCAGTTGTTTTTCAAGATCAGGAATGATGCCGTATTGCAATTCTGACATGCGTGTTAAATCTGAAGCACGACTAGCTGCTTCCATATCGATTCTGGCTTGCTCCAAATCACTTTTAATTTTCTGCGACCCTTGCAAGGTTATTTTTTCTGCGCGCAATATTTCATCTAAATCAGCAAATTCCACTTCTAGTTTTTTGATATCTGACTCAAGTTTTTCCAAACCTTTTTGAGAGGCTTTGTCTGTTTCTTTTTTTAGTGCCTCACGTTCAATTTTTAATTGAATTAAACGCCTCTCGAGACGATCCATCTCTTCTGGTTTGGAATCAATTTCCATTCGAATCAAACTTGCTGCTTCATCAATAAGGTCTATAGCTTTGTCAGGCAGCTGTCTGTCAGTAACATATCTCTGTGATAATTTGGTGGCCGCAATAATCGCTGAATCAGTTATGTTCACACCATGATGCACTTCATAACGTTCTTTCAGTCCACGTAAAATTGCAATGGTATCTTCCTCAGAAGGTTCATCGACAAGGACTTTCTGAAAGCGCCTTTCTAATGCGGCATCTTTTTCAATATATTGCCTATACTCATCTAGAGTAGTCGCCCCTACACAGTGAAGTTCACCACGAGCCAGTGCCGGCTTAAGCATATTACCTGCATCCATGGAGCCTTCTGCTTTACCCGCGCCAACCATCGTATGAATTTCATCAATAAATAAAATGACTGAACCTTCTTGTTTGCCTAGCTCGCTAAGGACTGCTTTTAAACGTTCTTCAAATTCACCACGAAATTTTGCACCAGCAATCAGAGCCCCCATATCAAGTGACAAAATACGTTTACCTTTTAAACCTTCCGGCACTTCGCCATTGACAATCCGTTGAGCTAAACCATCAACAATAGCTGTTTTACCTACGCCAGGCTCTCCTATTAAAACAGGGTTATTTTTAGTGCGGCGCTGTAAAACTTGAATAGTTCGCCGAATCTCATCATCTCTGCCTATAACCGGATCTAATTTTCCTTCTTCTGCCTTAGCTGTCACATCAACTGTATATTTTTCCAAAGCCTGATATGACCCTTCGGATTCTGGATCGCCACCAGCGTCACCACCACGTAAGTTTTTAATCGCATTTTCTAGGGCTTGTTTCGATACAGAAAAAGAATTTAGAAGTTTTCCCAGCTCACCTTTCTCTTGCATAGCCGCAAGTAGCACATTTTCACTGGAAATGAATTGATCATTATTTTGTTGAGAAATTTTGTCCGCAATATTTAATAATTTAGCTAGTTCTTGTGAAAGATTCACATCTCCATCGCTATCAGGCACCACTGGCAAATCGTCTATAATTGCCTGCAAACCTTGTTGGACTTGCTTTATATCGAAGCCTGTTTGCATCAATAAAGGCTTAATAGAACCACCTTTTTGATTTACTAGCGAAGACATTAAATGCACAGGCGCAATCTGGTTGTGATCTTTACCTACAGCCAGTGACTGAGCATCGGCTAAGGCCATTTGTAATTTATTTGTAAATTTATCCATCCGCATAGTGATTACCTTACTATTTAAAATCCCACACTTTCATTGTCTATTAAGTGGGGGTGGAATGGATTGATTCAAGTCAGTAGGGCTTAATTTAACCAGATTAAGCTGGACAGACGCCCAGCATCTTTGTCACGACGATAAGAATAAAAATTAGCAGGATCACAGTAAGTACATAGGCTTCCTCCGCTAATATTTACCACTCCAGCCGAATGTAAGCGAGCTTGTGCAAGCTTATATAGATCAGCCATCCACTTACCTGGTTTTTCCCCGGGCTTAAACGCAGAGCTAATAGATTTATTTAATTCGGGATCTGATTCTTGTAGGAATAAAGCTCTAACTTCCTCTCCGACTTCAAAATGACATGGCCCAATTGCTGGCCCAAACCAAACTACAATTTGCTCTCGCTTAGCCTTAAATTTATCCAGCGTATTTTCTAAAACACCAGCAGCTAATCCACGCCAACCAGCATGAGCTAATGCAATTTCACGGCCTTGTTGGTCGCTGAAAAAAACAGGAAGGCAATCCGCAGTGTGAATCCCACAGATGACATCAGGAACTTGAGTATAAATAGCATCGGCTTCTGGGATTGTATTTTGAATATCAGAATTTAAATGGAACACCTCAGTACCATGCACTTGTTGTAGCCACTGCACGCTTTTTTGCTGAAGATAAGCATCTACATCATGCTGTTTAGTTGACACAAATGCATTAACCTTAGTTGGCACCGACCAGTCAGCTTTTATAAGACCTTTATTGTTCATAATCCTCATTTAATACTGACAGCAATTGCAGCATGTCTTGGGGCAAGTCTGTTTCCCATTCCAAAAATTCCCCAGTTGCTGGATGTTTTAATCCCAATTTCCATGCATGTAAAGCCTGCCTCTTAAAATTTGTAATCATAGCAATTAAGGTAGGACTTGCTGCTTTTGGTATTTTAGGTCTCCCTCCGTACACCTGATCTCCCACTAAAGGAAAACCAATATGTGCTAAATGCACTCGAATTTGGTGTGTTCTCCCAGTTTCCAACTTCACTAAAAGTTGGGTATGTGCTCTAAATTTTTTTAAAACACGATAATGTGTAAGCGCATGTTTACCGTTTTGCTCCGATACAACGGCTCTTTTGGTTCTATGCACAGGATGCCTACCTAAAGGAGCCTCAATGGTGCCGCCAGCAGTCACTAAGCCAACTGCCACAGCCTGATACTCTCTGCTTATTTCTCGTGCTTGAATTTGTTCAATTAAAAACCTATGGCTATCCAAGTTCCGTGCCACGACCATTAATCCACTGGTCTCTTTATCCAGACGATGCACTATGCCGGCGCGTGGAACATTTCCTAATTCTGGGTAATGATGAAGTAAAGCATTTAGCAAGGTTCCTGAATAATTCCCTGCTGCCGGATGAACAACCAAACCAGCAGCCTTATTTATTATTAAAAGGCTTTCATCTTCATACAGAATATTTAGCGGTAGAGGTTCAGCTTGCCATTGTTCTTGTGATTCCTGATGAGCCGATAGTGTAATTAATTCACCACCTAACAGTTTTTGTTTATTTTTGGCTTGTTTACCGTCTACCAACAAACTTCCATCTTTTATCCAGCTTTGTAGACGCCCTCTGGAAAAATTGGAAAACATAGCAGAAGCTATCTGGTCCAAGCGCAAGCCTGCTTGGTCATAACTAACTTCTCCTTCAAAATAAATCTTTTTCATACTTTTACAGTCTATTAATGGTAGATGATTATCTTAATTGGACATAGTACACTGCGTCAGCTAAATTTCGAATTATCGAGATACATTTAAACTTAAAGATAGTGATTAAATATATTAAATATAAAGACCAAAACACTGTGAAAAAATATCTACTCTCTTTTTTGAGCATTATCGTCATCACGCTTACTGCTTGCGCCTCAGATGATGAATTTGCAGCGTCTACCGAAGAATATATATATAACGAAGCTGTTGATGCACTTCGAAACAATGCTTTTAGTGTTGCTATAGCAAATTTTCAGCAGCTAGAAGCTTTATTTCCTTTTGGTCAGTATGCAGCCCAAGCTCAAATTGAACTGGTCTACGCTTACTTCAGAGCTGGTGAAGCCGAGTCTGCACGCGCCGCCGCTGATAGATTCATTCGCCTATACCCAGATGATGAAAATATTGATTATGCCTATTACATGAAAGGACTAGCATTTTACACTGAAGATGCCAGTATTCTCGGTCGCTTTCTCCCTACTGACCCAAGTAAAAGAGACCCAGGAAATGCCAGAGAATCTTTTACAGACTTTGCTCAACTGGTAACTCGCTTTCCAAATAGTCCTTATGCTGCAGATGCTCGTGCTCGAATGATTTATTTACGTAATTTGTTGGCCGATTATGAGGTGCATGTTGCAGAATTCTATATTGAGCGACAGGCATTTCTTTCGGCTTTAAACCGCGCAAAATATATCGTTGAGAATTATCAGGAATCACCTGCAGTTCCTCGTGCAATGGAAATTATGACTGAAATGTATCTGCGCTTAGGTTTAAATGATCTCGCCGACAGCAGTTTGAGCATACTCAAAGCAAATTACCCTGATAGCAATCAACTCAATGAAAATGGGGATTTTATAGTTTCTACTCAAATCACTGACCCATCTTTATTGTATTCAGTGACTTTCGGTTTATTAGGGTCCAACAAGCGTGACACCCCTCTTGCTCCTACGCTTAGGCCGCGAAGTGCAGATACTGCTTTAGTCTTCCAAGATGTCGCTGAACCACAAGTAGTAGAAGAAAGATCACTGCTTAATATACTGACATTAGGGATGATAGGAGATTCAGGAACTGAAGAGATACAAGAAGAAAACAATGAGGATGAAACTACAGAAAATTAAACTTTTTTATCTTTGTACTCACCCCAGTAATCATTTACTAAAGACTTCATTTCCTTCCGCATTAACATAATCCCCAACAAATTTGGCAGGGTCATAAGCACAATAGCGACTGCCGCTATATTCCACACAAGTGTTGTATCTATGAATGATGCAATAAAAAAAGCAAAACAATAGAAAATTCTGTATGGCAGCACAGCTCTGAAGCCAAATAAGTAAATAATTGCCCTATCACCGTAATAAGACCAGGCTATCGCTGTTGAAAAAGCAAACAGAACCAGTGATAGAGTAACGATATACCGGCCGTTTTCACCAAATATACCGAAACTAAAAGCTGTGGTAGTCAAAGCCGCAGAATGCAGTAATGACTTTCCGCGTAAACTAATTTCAGAATCAAGAATCACGCCATCAACAATTTCAATTTGCCCGCTATATAGCTCGTCAGAACTTAAAAACCTGACGTCCTCGGCAAAAGATCGCGCATGTACTACTGTGAATTCAGGGCTTAGAGCAACACCATTGACTACGTTTACACTACCTGTAAAGAAGATCACGTCATCTGAAGCTCCGTTTGCCAAGAATTCGGCAATTTGAATGCGTTCGTTTTCATTTTGTTCGAGATAAATACCATCTAACAGCATTAAATCCGCAGTTTGAAAATCATTTTCAAATTTTTGTGTCCAGGCACCTGAGGATAAAATAACCAGACCAGTAATTGTGCAGATAACCAAGGTATCAATAAAAGGCTCCAACAAAGAAACCATACCTTCAGAAACGTGTTCTTCAGCTTTTGCAGAAGCATGCGCAATAGCCGCTGAACCTTGGCCAGCTTCATTCGAATACAAGCCTCTACCAACGCCACGATTAAAGGCAAAAGCAAAAGTAGCTCCCAGAAAGCCACCAGTTGCAGCTGATCCGCTAAAAGCATCACGAAATATATTAAGAAAAGAAGGAATAATATTGCCGTAATTCATAATAATCACAGACAAAGCTCCAATTAAATATATCGTCGCCATGGTTGGGACAATGGTTGCTGCCACATGCGCAATACGTTTGATGCCACCGACTATCACCATCCCCAATAACACAGCAAGCACTCCTCCGGTGATAACTGGCTCTATACCAAAGCTTGCATCGACACTACTTGCGATATTATTTATTTGCGGAAGGTTGCCTGTGCCTATCGAGCAAATTACAGTTGCTATTGCAAAAAACATCGCCAACCAATGCATCTTCAGACCGTGCTCCATGTAATACATTGGACCACCAGACATGGTGCCATTAGCCGCTTTCACTCTGTATTTATGTGAAAGGCTAACTTCCACCATCTTTGTTGCCATACCTAGAAATGCAGTCATCCACATCCAAAATAAAGCCGCCGGGCCACCTATATATATAGCTAGACCGACACCGCCTATATTGCCGGTGCCTACTGTTCCGGAAAGAGCTGTTGAAAGCGCCTGAAAGTGAGTGGTATCACCGGGGTCATCAGATTTTTCATATTTACCACGCAGCACCGCCCATGCATGGGTAAAAAATCGTACTTGAGGGAAACGCAGGTAGATAGTAAAAAACAGGCCAACTCCCAGTAATACAAATGGGAACCAAGGTGATGAGCCCAGATAGCTGTCTAGTGTTAAAAGTAATGAGTTAAAGCCGTCCATTGGCCAAGCATGTTATAACTTCGCGTATTATTTAACAAACTGAAACATGAACTATTTTGGTTAAAATGAAACGGCTATGCAGGTGACTCAACTTTTGTCTGTATGGAGTCTTTTATTTCTTCATTAACAACTTGGTTAAAGACTCTACTCCAGGTTTGTTTTCCAAAATTTCACTTACACTAAGTCCATCTAATTCATGCGGAAAAACTATCCATTCTTCAGATTTATAAAGGTAGAAGTCAGGAACTCTTAAAGTTTGATTATTTTTAGGCTTGAAGTACGGCGTGGCTACTTTAATTTCAGGAGTATTCTCACCGCATTCATCTTGTAAGTCATGAATAGTCTGATGAATGCTTTGGCCGCTATCAAATACATCGTCGACGAGTAACAGCCTATCTCTGGCTGTTAAGTTTTTAACCAAATAATCTAAACCATCTACCTTAACTTTAGCTGCTCGTTCATCAATACCTGTATAAAGCGATGTCCGTATAGCAATGTGATCGGATTCAATGCCAAAATGGCTAAGAAGCTCCTGAACTGCGATTGCTACGGGAGCTCCACCACGCCAAAGGCCTACAACATAATTAGGGTTATAGCCGCTTTCTAGTACCTGAATTGCCAAACTAAACGAATCATCAAGTAATTGCTGGGCGCTTATATAGCGTTTTTTCACTTTATTTCCTGAAATATAATAGATACAGCACCAATATAATGGCACTGATTTTATGTCGATTCATACAGGATATCTAATTTCATACAACAGTTATATTTCTGAGTTCATAAGGAGTCTGAAAAAAAATCCCTGTTAGGCGCCGAATAGTTCAGCTAGAATTAACCATCAAAAATTATCATCTTCAAAAAACCGTATGACATATTGCATAGCCATATCTGTAAATGCTGGCATCGTTTTCTGCTCAGATTCTAGAACCAATGCCGGTATTGATCAGATAAGCACCTATAGCAAAATGTTTAGTTTTAATGCAGAACCTGATCGTCAGTTTGTTTTATTATCCGCAGGGAATCTTGCTACCAGCCAATCTACATTAACTCAATTGCGACAAGATATTAGCAAAAATGCTCCTGTAAACATGAATACAGTCTCTACCATTGGTGAAGCTGCTGACTATATTGGCAAGGTATACCTTGAGCAACTGGAAAAACATGGAGGTGCCTATAATGATTTCGAGTCGTCTTTCTTATTAGGAGGCCAAATAAAAGGCAGCCAACATCGAGTAGTAAAAATTTATTCGGCTGGAAACCACATCACAAGCTCTTCAGATACTCCTTACCTACAGATTGGAGAAAGCAAATATGGCACGCCAATCTTGGATAGAATTATCAATCTTGATACTTCACTGGAAACGGCTGCACTTTGTGCATTGGTTTCCATGGACTCAACCATGCGCAGCAACTTGGCAGTAGGCCCTCCAGTTGAAATATTGCTCTATAAAAAAGATGACTTCGTTCTCAGCAGCTATAATCGCTTTGATGAAGACAGTGAATATCTCAGGGAATTGAAGAAAAACTGGGATCAAAAATTGAAAGAAGCTTTTAATCTGCTTCCTCCTCTTGCGTGGGCTACTAATTGGGAAAAAGTTTCCGAAGATAATAACGGAACTATTTAAGTCTTTAATATAGAGCCTAGATTTTGACCGATGATTAGCTCGCTAAAAAACAAAATATTACAAAAAATTAGTCATTATCCTGGATTGTTTCCGGAGCAAACCAGATTCTAGTGATTTCTTCATGAATATCCGCAATAGAAATCTGCAATTCATCAATAAATTCCAACAAGCCTTTTTCCAGTAAAGTTTCCACATCAGCTTCACGAGAAATTCGTTTAACGCGTGCAACGGCCCTTTTTACATCTTCATTCTTAGGCAACCTTTCCAAGTTCTCTACCAAATCAGACAGGCAAAATCCGATTGCGCGAGGAAATTCTTCATCCTGAAGCAAAAACCGAACAACGAAATTTCCGCTGACACGATTATGCACTTGCTGTCGGTAAGCCTGAAATGCTCCTAGACAGCGCAATACATTAATCCAAATAATATTCTCATAAGGTTCAATAATAGTCTGGTGTTTCGTTTTTTCAGCAAATGCGGGTAGTAAATTTATCGACCCAACATCAACCAAACGACTTGTCATATCTGCACGCTCTAACTTTCTTCCCAATTGTATAAATGAATAAGCATCATTGTGGCTCATGCTACTGACAAACAAACCTTCAATCTGTTGTGAATTTACCAATATTTCTTCTAAGAGATTATAGCGAGTTGCCCTTCCCATTCTTGGGTTAATATTTTCTTTGACCGTATAGTAAAGCGCATTCACCTGCTCCCAAATTTCAGAAGGAATAATCTCACGACTAGTTCGTGCATTTTCTCTAGCCATCACCAAACATTCGAAAATAGAATTTTGATTCTTGGCATCAGAAAATAAAAAATTTACAACAGATTTTTCATCATAGCTCTCATGATGTTCTTTGTATCTTTCATGGCTGCCGCTAATATCTATCAAAGTGCTCCAGTCAAGCTTGGAGCCCCGAGGCAAATCAAAAAGCATTGCAGAATAAATTTTCAGTAAGCGTGCGGAATTCTCAGCACGCTCTAGGTAACGTCCTAACCAATAAACTCTTTCAGCAACACTCGATAACATTCTTTAAATACTCATCGCTTAACTATCAATCCCTTAATCCCGGACTATCCAGGTATCTTTACTACCACCACCTTGTGAAGAATTAACCACATAAGAGCCCTTGACCATAGCAACGCGGGTCAAACCACCAGCAGTTACATAAGAACTACCCGCTTGCAAACAAAAAGGCCTTAGGTCTATATGACGAGGTTCCATTGAATGTTCGCCTAACACCGGTGAAGTTGACAGTGCAATTAAGGGCTGTGCCATAAATTCTCGAGGCTTAGCTTTTATTTTTCGAGCAAACTCAGCACGTTCTTTTTTAGTTGACTGTGGGCCAATCAACATACCGTATCCGCCGGACTCATTGGCTGGTTTTACCACCAACTTGTCAAGATTTTGAAGTACATGCTGGAGTTGTTTTTTATCGGTACATAAAAAGCTTGGAACATTCGGCAAGAGTGCATCTTCATCCAGATAATATTTAATCATCTCTGGAACAAAAGTATAAATCACTTTATCGTCAGCAACACCAGCACCAGGCGCATTCGCTAAACCCACATTACCTTTCAACCAAGCACGCATTAAACCCGGCACACCCAAAGCAGAATCCGCATAAAACACTTCAGGATCTATGAACTGATCATCGATGCGTCTGTAAATTACATCAACTGGGGAAAGTCCTTCAATTGTTTTCATGAAGACGTGATCATCTTCAACGACCAAGTCACTACCTTGAACTAATTCGCAGCCCATTTGTTGAGCCAAAAAAGAATGTTCAAAATAAGCAGAGTTATAAATACCCGGTGTTAGTACGACAACCTCAGGGTAATCTTTTGGATCCGGGGAAATAGCTGCTAAGGTATCGAAGAGCTGACTTGGATAGTCAGTTATTGGGTGGATATCATAATTCTCAAATAATTCAGGGAAAACACGCTTTGTTACCGTCCGGTTTTCAAGCATATAAGAAACGCCAGAAGGCACTCTTAAATTATCTTCCAACACATAGAATTTGCCATCAGCATCACGTATTAAATCAGTGCCGCAAATATGCGCCCATACTTCATGAACTGGCTTCATCCCCTTACATTCTTTAAGATAGTTTTTAGATTCTTTTACCAGTTCTTCTGGAATGATTTTGTCTTTGAAGATTTTCCCATCGTTGTATACATCGTGGATAAAACAATTCAAAGCACGTTGTCGCTGCTTCAAACCATCACTAGTTGGATTCCATTCTTTCTCTGTAATAATTCTAGGAACTAAGTCAAACGGCCATTGACGATCAATATTTCCTGCCTCACTGTAAACAGTAAATGAGATTCCCATGCTTTTGATTGCATGTTCAACAGCAGCCTTACGCTGTTTTAGTTCATCATGGCTGAGAGAGGCGAGATACTTGGTTAGAATTCTGGCTGCTTTGCGTGGATACCCAGGAGAGCTAATCAGCTCATCATAAAATTTTCCAGGATCATATGACTTCCAATTAATTGTCATTCAATTTTTTAAAACCTAAATTCTTATTACACAGAAAAGCATCAATGAAAAAGATTATGATGCGCTACAATTTATTAAACACCATCATGCCATACATTATTTAATTAAATCTAGCACTGAAATCTATTAGCTAAAAATAACTTTTAACGTAAGTTATTAAATATTTCAAGGTGAAAGAAAATTCAAACTCTTAACTATTAAGAAAACTCAATAGTTTCATATCGAAATATCTGCGTGCTTTCATCCCAGCCTTCAGGGTCTAAACCAGCTTTACGTCTTAATTCATAAATAAAGTCTTGAGCTTTAGGAATTTTCTCCCAAACGGATGGTAAGTAAGTAGCACTTTTCCCCTCTTCTTTAAGGATAATTCCATCACTCCCCGGTCGCAATTGTGTCAGTAATTCTTCCTTGCTGCTGACTTGCATATTTCGTGCTGCGGTCAATATAGATATATGTATTTCAACATTCTGAAACTCATTTAACGTCAGTGCAGCAAAGCGAGGATCTTGAAATGCTGCAGCTTGAGCATTATGAATTACATCTAAAATTAAAGGACGCTGGGGGCTTAGACTACCAATACAGCCACGTAATTTACCATCAATGCTTAGCGTGACAAAGGTGCCTTTCATTTCCAACAACTGAGGCGGAAACAATTTAAGATTAATTTTAATATCTTTATTCCCTATTAGGGTCTGCATAATTGCATCTCGAGCGACTTGCAACATGCTCTGTCGGTTTGCCAAGCTATAATCGTGATCTTTTTTCACCAACTGCCCCGCATTAATCACAAAGGACCCATAACCAACTACACGGTCTTTGGAGCCAGCTGTATCTCCTGAATTTCTTAAATCAATTTTTTCAACTTTCATTCCATGACGATTAGCAAGACACAAAAGACCATTCAATGGCTTACAGCCACAAGCCTCACTCCCAATTATATTATCCTGTAAGGAAACAATCTTTTCTGAAGTTACTGAGTCCAGACGTTGGGCTTCAGTATATTCATGATAATGGCTAAGGTCTGAACTAATCACTATCAGAGTCTCATCTCCACCCCAGAGATGTTCCAATTCGAAGGCCACATCTTCTTTACTTGAATCTCCAACCACCAATGGTATCAATTCAAAATCATTAAGCACTCTTTGCAAAAAGGGCAAATGGACTTCTAAACTGTGCTCCTGGATATGAGCTTGATCCAGAAAACTGACGTCACTCATCGCTACAAGAAATTTAATGCTTTCAACAGATAAAGTAATTTCACCTAAAGGTGTTGAAAATTTATCAGCAGAACTAGCTGCAATACCTTTAAAGCCGACTTTATGAGAGGGGCCTAATAAAACAACTTTTGTTATCTCGTGTTTACGATTTTTTAATCTGCTATAAACTTTAGCTGCTACAGCGCCTGAATAAATATAGCCGGCATGAGGAGCGATAATGACTTTAGGGCAGACTTCTTCACTCTTTTGCGTATCTAGCAGCGTATCGATTGACATGATTAATTCATGTCGGTCGCTGGGGTAGAATGTTCCCGCCACTGCTGATGAGCGTATAGTAGTCATAGCATAATCAAATTATTAAATATAAAGCTTGTATAATCCTAGCATGATGGACGCAACTGTAAAAACTCGATACTGGCATAAAACTAAAGACAATCGAATTCAATGTGATCTGTGCCCACGTGCTTGCAAGTTACGTAACGGTCAGCGTGGGCTTTGTTTCGTCCGTGCCTGCGAGAATGATGAAATTGTTTTAACCAGCTATGGCCGTTCAAGTGGTTTTTGCATTGACCCTATTGAAAAAAAACCTCTCAATCATTTTTACCCTGGCTCACCAGTTTTATCTTTTGGTACCGCAGGCTGCAACCTTTCTTGCAAATTTTGCCAAAACTGGGATATCAGCAAATCACGCCAAATGGAATCAATAGCAAGTTCTGCCTCTCCTGAGCAACTAGCGCAAACTGCAGCAAAACTAGACTGTACGAGTATCGCCTATACTTATAATGATCCCGTTATATTTCATGAATATGCAATAGATGTTGCTCAAGCATCCAAAGAAAAAAACATTAAAGCTGTTGCCGTTACTGCTGGCTATATATGCCCGAAACCGCGACAAGAATTTTTTGCCCATATGGACGCCGCAAATATTGACTTAAAGGCTTTTTCAGAAAAATTTTATTACCAACTTTGTGGCGGTAAACTAGCAGATATCCTAGATACTATTCTTTATGTGAAACATGAAACAAATACTTGGTTAGAGCTAACCACCCTATTAATACCCGGTGAAAATGACAGTGCCAAAGAAATTGATGCCTTATCAAGCTGGATTATGGATAAATTAGGGCCTGATGTTCCTCTTCATTTCACAGCTTTTCACCCAGATTTCAAAATGCGTGAGAAGAGTAATACTTCACCACTGTCTTTGACCGCATCGAGAGAAATTGCGCTAAGGAATGGCTTACATCATGTTTATACTGGCAACGTAAGTGATGCAATAGGTGGCTCTACCTATTGTTCAAACTGCAATGCCTTGCTGATAAAACGAGACCGCTACCAACTTGATTATTGGCATCTTAATCAAGCTGGAGAATGTAAGGAGTGTGGTAGCAAATTGCCTGGCCATTTCACTGAACAAGCTTGTACTTGGGGCCCAAAACGACAAATTGTCAAATTTACTCAGGCAAGTACAGAGTAGTTATTCTTCAGCTTCTGATGCAGCACGGTCGGCGGCTCTATCTTCACGCAATTCTGCTTTTTTAGCATCAATAGCTTCAAAATCAGCTGGAGTCATGAAACTTCTGATTACCATTTCAATTTCTGGATTTGGGTCAAGTCTTAAATCAATAACACCCAAGGCAAGGTCCAAAGCTGATAAATCAGAACCTTGAGCATACATATCTCCACCTGTTGCATTTGGCAACAAAGCAGTAAAATCTACGCCGTTATCTCCCAGATACTGAACTATTTCGGGAGAACCTCGCATTACAGCACCATGCAGAGCAGTAGCTCCAGCTTGATTTGCTGCGTTAATATCAAAATCATATTCATTCAAGAAAAAATCTAGCGCAGTAATTGCATCAGCGTCGCGGCCTCTACTAATTGAAGGCCTCCAGCTAATACCTGCTGCGGCCATCACTACATTTGTCAAGCCATTTGGGGTTCTATTACGTCTAGCTTCTCTCTCAGAAGTAGTCACAAAAGGATCCGCGCCGGCCTCCAATAACATATTAATCACCACAAGATCACCAGACATAGCCGCTCTAATAAGCGGAGTAGCTCCTTCATTTAACAAAGGATTATGGCCAGAGCCTTGAGCCAACCAAGCTGGAAGGCTATCAGTAAGTGCCAGATCTGGATCAGCACCTTTTTCCAAGGCTAATTCAATAATATCCAGGCTATCTAACTCGCCATAAGGTTTGGGTCCAGGGCGAGGATTGGCATCCAGAGTGTGCATATCTGTTGCCATAAATAATATCGTTCTGCCACGCTTATCTTGAGCATTTACATCAGCACCAGCATTCAGCAACGCAGCAGCGATTTCATAATGCCCATTTAATGTCGCTAATAAAGCAGGCGTGCTGCCTTCTTCGTCTGCAAGATCCAAATCGGCGCCGTTGTATATCAGAGCTTGAACTGCAGCTAATTGACCCTCACGAGCAGCAAAGTGTAACGCTGATAATCTACCTTTAGGAATCCTAGGATAGACAAAACCACCCTGACGCTTATCGGGGTCTGGCTCAATAAATTTCTGGTAGGCAGAAAACTTATTGATATCAGCTCCACCATCAATCAGTGCTTGTATTACTTGCACATGTCCTTCAGCAGCGGCCCACATTAAAGCAGTTTGGCCTCTCCAACTTTCGGTTAGGTTTGGATCAACACCAACCATCATTCTATCCAGGTCATCAACCATCAAGGCTCTTACTAGCGGTGCGCTGCCAGCTTTAGCGGCGGCCATAAGAAGGGTCTCGCCTTCAGCATTAGTTGCATTAGGATTAACCCCCCCAGACAACAACAAAATACCAACATCAGCCATCCCCGCTCGGGCAGCAAGAAACATTGGCGTCATACCATAACGATTTTCTGCATTAACATCTGCGCCTGATTCGATCAGCAATCGAGCTTTATCAGCTTCACGATAGTAGATAGCTTCCATCAATAGTGTTGTGCCGTCAGCCTTGGGCGAATCTACATCCAAACCCGACGCTAAAGCCACTCTTAGCTCTTCCAGACTTAATTCACTCTGGGCATTTACCTGCACAGCTAAACTTGTTGTGAGTAAGACGAATATAAACGCTAGAATGCTTTTAGTAATCTGCATGAAATGGCCCCTAATTCTTACATTATTAACAATCAAAAAAATGCTGAAAAAATGCCAGGTCATTTCAATGAATAACCTGGCACTATTGGTTCTAACATCAGTTAGAAGCTCTAACTGAAATTGTCCTCTCTTTATGCCAGCTTATGCCAGCCCTACAGTTCGACCACCACTTCTGCCGAAGTCGCTGACCTCAACACCCATCTGATGAGCAATATCAAGGTGCAACTGACCAACTGTACGAGTAATATCATCAACCGCAATATGGCGATTACCTTCAACCATGCCGCTAACCACAACATTTGGCAGACGGGTTTTAGTATGCATATTGCCGTTACTCATGCCACTACCAATCAGCAACATCGAATTATCTAATAACGAGCCATCACCATCAGGTGTTGTCGCTAGTTTTCCAATAAAACGTGAGATTAACTGCATGTGGTATTGGTTCACTTTAAAATGTTTCTCAATCACATCAGGGCGATCCGCATGATGTGAAATAGAGTGATGTGGATCTGGAACTCCAATTTGTGGATAACTAAGGTGACTCAAGTCACGCGCCATCATCAAAGAGAACACACGAGTAATATCTGCCTGAAAAGCAATATGTAACAGGTCATACATTACATTGACATGATCTTCATAAAGTTCAGGAACTCCCATTGGCGAATCTGGAGCAATACCAGCTAGATCACCAGAACGTCTTTCAGCATTCTGTATGCGTCTTTCAACTTCGCGAATATTTTCCAAGAAATCACCCAAACGAACTCGATCTTCAGAATCCAGAGTTGCTTCAGTACGATGCGCTTCTTCAAGGACGGAGTCTAGTATGCTGCGATTTTGCTGCATTCTAGCTAGACGCTGTTCCGCTGTACCGCTACCACCAAACATACGTTCAAATACTGTACGGGGATTAACCTGTGTAGGTAATGGTGTGTTTTCAGATGCCCAAGAAACCTGATCAAGGTAAGCACAACTGAATCCAGCATCACATGCACCTAGCAGGCTGGTAATATCTTCAATAGCCAATTGCATAGATGGGAAGATAGTATCCTGACCAATCTGATTAGCAATAACCTGATCAATTGAAACGCCGGCACCAATATCAGCACCCTGAGTTTTTTCAGGATACATGTCTGTTAGCCATGCAGTCGTTGCACCAGTATGCTGGCCTGAACCATCAGCGCCCATTAAGTTACTAACAACAGTCATTTGATCTCTGTATGCAGATAGTGGCTCCAAGGTTTTAGACATTTCAAAATCACGGCCAGTTGTAGCAGGAGTCCAATAATCAACTTCATCAGTCATAATAAAACCATGAGGGATATAGACAAAGCCCGCACGACTTGGACGCATAGCTGCTGTTTGTGCAGTAGCAGTCAAAGCTGGAACCATAGCTCCCATGAACGGTAATGCTACTGAAGCACCTGCTCCACGAAGGACCGTACGACGGTCGAGCGCTTTTTTGAATATCATCATTTTGTTACCCTCTTAAATAAATTTATTACTCTTTTTTACTTTTTATTACTAAAACTATTTTTTTATAAAAACTAGAATCAAACCATTTGATTTAAATCAATTATCTAAAGCTACTTTTAACAGAATCAATCATTTAGGTCAATTTTAACGTTCAATATTAGCCGCAATTTGACCTTCAGCACCAGCGGCCTGTTTCATCCGAAAAGGTGCAGATTTAACGATCTCTTTAACGATTGCAGAGAAGCGATAATCATCTTCAGATGCATTATCAACAATAGCCCTAACAGTTGGCATATCATAATACTCCAGTCCTCTGCCTATGGCATAGGTGAGCAATCTATTAGTAAATGTATTAACAAATAATTCTGGTTGCTCAATCAAGGCTCGTTTCAAATCAATTGGACCATCTATTGGAGTCCCATTTGCCAGCTCTCCAGTCGAATCGATTGGCAGACCGCCTTCGTCAAGATCACGCCAACGCCCAATGGCATCGAATTTTTCCATGGCCAAACCGATTGGATCCATAACATTATGGCAAGATGAGCATGCAGGATCAGCACGGTGCCTTGCCAAACGATCACGCAAAGATTCCTGATCCAAATCATCATTGGCATTTTCTTCCAAGGCAGGAACATTATCCGGTGGGTCTGACGCCCTTGTGCCTAGAATATTATCCAGTACAAACTTGCCTCTAAGAACCGGCGAAGTCCTGTGAGCAAATGATGTAACAGTCAAAATACTTCCCTGCCCAAGTAATCCGCCTCTAGCAGGATCATCCAATTCCACGAAACGGAAATGATCTCCATAAACACCAGGAATACTATAATGCCGGGCAAGACGCTCATTTACATAGGTATAGTCGGCTGTCATAAGCTCCACCACATTCCTATCTTCTCGCATGATGCTCTCAAAAAACATTGAAGTTTCTGTGACGAAAGCCCGACGTAGATTTTCATCAAAGTTTGGAAAAGCAACTTCATCAGGCGTAGCCCCATCGAGGTTTCTTAGTTGTAACCACTGACCAGCAAAATTCTCAACGATTGAGTTCGATCTCTCATCAGCCAACATGCGGTTAACTTGTTGCTCTAAAACCTGTGGATCACTTAAACGACCGCTGGAAGCTATACTGATTAGCTCTTCGTCAGGAATACTGCTCCAAAGGAAGAAAGAAAGTCTAGAAGCCAGCTCAAGGTCATCGATTGCAAAGCTTTCACCAGCAGCAACATCGGGGTGGTCGCGTTCAATTCGGAACAAGAAATTTGGACTCATCAACATACGTCGAAGTGCCATTTGGATACCGCCATCAAAAGACCCTTTAGATTCACGGCCTTCCAGAAAGAAGTTCATTAAGACACCCTGTTCAGTATCATCAATAGGTCTGCGATAAGCTTGTCTGGCTAAGCTTGAAACAATTTCTTCAGCGCAGGCCTGCTCTTGGGAAACCTGATCGGGATAACAACTGAAAATGGCTTCTCGGCTTCTGGTTAATTGAGACGGCGCTCTTGAATTAAAAGGCCCTCGAATGTTAACCCTGGCTGGTGAAGGAATACCGCCAACATAAACTGGGTCAAAGTTATTTTTTTCAAAAGGTTGAAGCTGATCCACTTGATAGGCTTGAGTTTTTTCCAAAAAAGTTACCGTCACATTATGCACGCCTGCCGGTACTGCAATACGCACTTTTGAACGGTTTTCCACAGACTCCGTAGAAGCAGCACCATTTTCAAGCATTAAGGTGTAATCAGCAATACCCCCAATAGTGGCCATATGGACTCTTTCACCATCTATACTCACCTCAAACTGGTGGGGAAACTGTAAGCCTTTAACCACCTCAAGTGAATTAACCAAGAAGTGCGTATTGATTTCATAAATACCATCTAGTGGAAAGTTGTGATCTGCAGAAATACCACCACGGGTTCCTAAAGGAAAACCATCAATATGTTTATCCTGAGAAAGCATGCTGCTAACAGTATAATTTGCATCTTCAGGTGGGAATTCAGGATCACCTACTGCAATAGCGCTGACTCTGTCTGCCGCGGCTAGATAACCTTCTAGTAAAGTCGGAGAAACATTGAGCACATCAGCAATATTATCGAAACCATAACTCGTAGTATCTGGCGGTAGGATTGCTGCCATATCTATATCCATGCCTAGCAAATCACGGATAACAGCAGCATATTGATTTCGGTTTAAACGATATAGCCCAGGACGACCAGGATTTGGATTCTGCAATGCAGCACGGTCAAGCTCATCTTCCAGAAAACTAGCAAGTTCAAGATAAGTTTCTTGATCTGGTCGTGGTTGACCTGGAGGAGGCATCATTGAGCCTCTTAATTTATTAACAACAGTTTCCCAAGTTTCTGCATCTGGTCCAACGTCACCAACATCAAGCAAATCCAGGGCTAGCTGACCTTCCCAATCGATAGCGTTATGACATTCAAAACAAAAATTAGAAACTGTGTCCTGATGAACTGCTGCATCTTGACTATCTGCCGCCAAAGCAGTTAATGGCAAAAGTGACACCAATAAATTACAAAAGATGTACTTATTTAAATGCATTCCACTTTCCCCAATTTCAATTATTTTTAAACGTTACAGATCTTTTAGAGTTTACAAGCTCTAAGCATCTATTTTAACTCATTGATTCTATTTTATAATTTAAAATTTAAACTCGCTCTTGTGCAGTATAAAACAATTCCAGCGATTTATTCCATCTTAGAGCATTCTGGCAGACTAACTTTCATTTTTCCTTCACGATTGACGCGCCTGGGTATAAAGCCTCAGCTGGAAATACATTCATTCTTATTGATAACGTAAATCCAAGGTATAGGGTCTTTTAGGATGCGGCTCTTTTTTTAGAATTCTTATTTTGCCCTGTGAATGACCTTTGGTAGTAATTCGCGCCACCCGACGTGCTTCGGCTTCATTAGCGTTAACCGGAAAAGTGTCATAATTACGACCACCAGGGTGAGAAATATAGTAGGTGCAACCACCTAATGAACGTGAATTCATAGTATCCACAACATCGAAGACCAGAGGACTATGAATCCCAATAGTTGGGTGTAAAGCTGAATAAGGATCCCAAGCCTTAAAGCGAATTCCTGCGACATATTCACCATCTTTTCCTGTTGCTTGCAAAGGCACCATGCGCTTATTGCAGCAAAGCATCAATCTTTCCCCATAAAGACCCTGAATTTTTAACTGCAACCTTTCAACAGAAGAGTCAACGTATCGAGAAGTACCTGTCGTTGAACTTTCCTCACCGAGTACGTGCCAAGGCTCAATAGCTCCATGAATGTCCAACTGCAAGCCCGCCACATGAAAACTTCCATAGTGAGGGAAGCGGAATTCCTGAAAAGGACTCAGCCAATCCAAATCAAACTCGAAATCTGCAGCTTTTAGGTCATTTACCACCCATCGCATATCTTCCCAAATATAGTGTGGCAACATGAAACGATCGTGCAATTGATGATCCCAATGAATCAAATTCTTCTTATAAGGGGTAGCCGAAAACCAGGCCAGCAAACTTCGCAACAATAACATTTGCACTGCACTCATTTGCCAATGCGGAGGCATTTCAAAATTACGAAACTCTACTAAGCCGAGCCTTCCTGTTGCGCCAGTAGGGGAATAAAGTTTATCAATACAAAATTCTGAACGATGGGTATTCCCAGTTAGGTCCACCAGAAAATTTCGTAAAATTCTATCGGTCAACCATGGGCTATCAGTTTCTCCTTTTGGCAGCTGCTGTAAGGCAATTTCTAACTCATAGAGATTATCATCCCTTGCTTCATCTACACGCGGAGCCTGTGATGTTGGCCCAATAAACTGGCCAGAAAATAAGTACGATAAACTCGGATGGTTCTGCCAATAACGCAACATACTTTCGAGTAAATGTGGACGACTCAGGAAAGGACTATCCTGGGCCTTAGCCGCACCAAGTGTCACGTGATTGCCACCACCAGTACCAGTGTGTTTGCCATCTAACATGAATTTTTCTGTACCAAGACGACAGTTTCTAGCCGCTTCATAAAGTATAGAAATATTCTCGACCGATTCCTGCCAAGAAGCTGCTGGATGTATATTCACCTCAATTACACCGGGATCAGGTGTAATCATTAACTTTTTCACACGTGGATCTCTTGGTGGTTCATAACCCTCAAGAATAAGTGGACATTTTAATTCGGCAGCACATTGTTCAATTAAGTCCAATAGCCCCACATAATGCTCTAGTACTTTGAGGGGAGGCATGAAGACATACAATTTACCTTCCCTAACTTCGACACAAAGTGCTGTGTGGATTATCTTTTCAACAAATACTTTGCTTTTCTTAAGCTTTTTAGCTTTTTTAAGAGGGTAATCAAGCTGCTTACGATCAGCAAAAGGATCTTTTTCAAAATCATAATCTCTTTCTAGCTCCCAGGGCAGGCTCTCCAGAGGCAACCTATACCCCATCGCAGAATCACCTGGAATCAGGAATATTTTCCCTCTGGAAAATTGCCATTTACTGCTAGTCCACCCACCTTTTTCTTCATCGCCCGACCATGCCAAGGGTAGAACATAACCAACTTTATGAGTTAAACCCTGATCAAAAACTTTGCGTAAGCGTTTTCGTTCCTGTTCATTACTTAACTTGCTATTTGTCACGCTTAAATTTTTTGGAAGCTGTCCTTCTTTTTTTAAATAAATCTCAGCATCTTCATATGCCGGCAACGCAAAACGCTTATCCAAACCAAGCTTATCAGTTAGCTCGTTAATAATTTTTTGTGCAGACGTTTTGGCAACTTTATTTTTACTTCGCTTATCGTCAAGTAAATTTTTATCGTGCCAAAGGGGTTTATTATCTGTCCGCCAAAATAAGCCCAGCGCCCAGCGTGGCAACTCTTCTCCGGGATACCATTTGCCTTGCCCATGATGTAATAAGCCATTTTCAGCAAAGTGGTCTTTTAGCGATAGGAGCAATTCAGAAGAGAGCCTGAGTTTATCTTCGCCCAATGCTTTACTATTCCACTCTTCCCCTTCCATATCATCTATAGAAACAAAAGTAGGCTCACCGCCCATGGTTAATTTAAGTTTTTGTTGTTTGAGTTTGCTATCTACTTTTCTGCCAAGCTTATCGATTAGTTGCCACTGCTCGTCAGCATAGGGTTTGGTTACCCGCGGGTCTTCATGGATGCGTTTAACAGTATTACTATATTCGAACTCTACCTTACAGGGTTCCATTGACCCGGTTATAGGCGAGGCACTTTGTGGCTCAGGGGTGCAAGCTAAAGGAATATGGCCTTCCCCTGCGAATAGCCCTGATGTTGCGTCCAATCCCAACCATCCTGCTCCCGGAATATAAACTTCAACCCATGCATGCAGGTCAGTAAAATCTTCTTCAGTTCCTGATGGCCCATCAAGTGCTTTCTGGTCAGCTTTGAGTTGCACTAGATAGCCTGAAACAAAACGCGCAGCTAAGCCCAAATGTCTAAACATTTGTACCAACAGCCAGGCGCTATCCCGGCAGGACCCAGATTTGAGCTGCAAGGTTTCTTCACAACTTTGCACACCTGGGAGCATACGGATCAAATAAGCGACTCGCTTTTGTACAATTTGATTCATCGCTACGAGAAAATTAATTGTTGGCTGTTTACTTCGATCTACCTGTTCTAGTAACTCGTTAAGTAGCCGGCCTTTCTCTGTAATTTGTAGATAAGGTGCAAGATCTTTTTTTAACTGCTTGTCATACTTAAAAGGGAAATGATCTACTGATTCTTCCAAGAAAAAATCAAAAGGATTCACCACTGTCATATCAACAATGACTTCGACATCAATAATTAACTCGCGGGTTTTTTCTGGAAAAACCAAACGCGCAAGGTAGTTTGAAAATGGATCCTGTTGCCAGTTAATAAAATGATTATCCGGAGTCACTTTTAGGGAGTATGACTGAATCGGCATCCGACAATGTGGGGCTGGACGGAGGCGTAATAAATGAGGCTGTAATGCGACTCTTTTATCAAAACGGTAAACAGTATGATGTTGTATCGCTACTTTTATAGTCATTTATTTATAGTCATTTATTTATGGTCTTATTTTCTATTATTTATTTAGCATGAGATTGTCGTTTGAACTCGCCAATGACAATCCAGGTAATTGATTAAATGCTTCTTTAAGACGCTTATCCCAGGCTTTTTTTAAACCACGCAGGTAATCATTATCTTCTTCAAAACGGTGATAAGGCTCTAATGAAAACGAATCTGCATGATAAAACATAACTTCAATCGGCGGTCCTACAGTGAGATTACTCCTCATAGTCGAATCCATCGAAACCAGAGCACAAAGCGCAGCTGTTTCCAGTGATGTATCTACATCAATTATTCTGTCCAGAATCGGTTTGCCATACTTACTTTCTCCTATCTGTAAATAAGGGGTATCAGGAGAGGTGGTGATGTGATTTCCAGCGGGATAAACCAAAGCGACGCTATGATCATTACCATTAATCTGCCCGCCTATTAAAAAGCTTGCCTCAAAGGCTGGGCCGGTATTGTCATGTTTCTCCATTTGGGCCCGACTCACTTCACCAAGGTAGTCTGCTGCATCACTTAAAGTATCGACTGTATTAAGGCTGATTGAAGCATTCTTTCGAATATCTTTCTTCATTTGATGCATAGTCGCCTGACTAGTTGCCAGATTCCCTGCAGAAAGCACTACAAATTGCCTTTCATGACCTAATTCAAAGCTAAACATCTTACTATAGACATAAGCCTTATCTACACCAGCATTAGTCCGTGAATCTGAACAAAACACAATGCCGGAATTCACCGAAATGGCGACA
>Ga0055584_100000342_pt1 | contig 43755 bp, 38 predicted proteins | sample OSDHelmetaG_FD_58716 | JGI IMG/M metagenome (GOLD analysis project Ga0055584, IMG submission 58716) | Pelagic marine sediment microbial communities from the LTER site Helgoland, North Sea, for post-phytoplankton bloom and carbon turnover... | ecosystem: Environmental > Aquatic > Marine >...
CACGGTATGCCGGAACGGCGATTGAGGCCAGGATGCCGATGATTGTGATAACAATCATCAGTTCGATAAGGGTAAAACCACCTTGCTTAGCAACTTTCTGAGGTTGAATATTCATTTGTAATGTTTCCGTAAAGTTTGTTTGAAATTAATATTATGGGTTGCCCCACTTCAACTCTCAGAAAGCAAGCTGCGTGCCAACAACCTTGCTATTGTCAAAAAATCATATATTATCTATATATATCAATAGTTTATAATTTTTATTCTATTATTTCATGATTCGTATTGTTGGCAAATTTCTCTTAATTTGCATGGATTTGAGTATTTACCAGCGAAAATGGTGACAGAATTCGTCACAAATTGACAAATTTAGGTAATACCTGAGGGTTTAAATGCCAAAAGACACATAGTGGAACTTGGTTCTACCCCGTATATACTGCCCTGCAATCAATTCGACCACTTCGAAAATAACTAAATGCCCTCGATTTCAGACCTTTCCATCGTTTTGCCCACCAAAAACGAAGCCATTAATCTGGCCGCTCATATCAGAGCAATAAGAGTGCAGTGTCCCGAAGCAGAATTAATAGTGGTCAATGATGGCTCTACAGACGATTCCGCCGCAATTGCCACAGCACAAGGCGCTACTGTTATAAGTCACCCTTACAGTATGGGAAATGGAGCAGCTATTAAAAGCGGCGCACGGGCCGCCAGTCGCAAATACATTCTTTTTATGGATGCAGACGGGCAGCATCAACCCGAAGATATCCCAAAGCTGCTGGATGAAATAGATAATGGACACAAGATGGTGATCGGCGCACGAAATCCTTCATCTCATGCCACGGTAGCGCGCCGATTAATGAACTACGTTTACAATCGTATTGCCGCAATAATGACCGGATACCCTATTTCTGATCTGACATCTGGTTTCAGAGTCGTTGAGAAACAATTCTTCAAACAATTTCTTTACCTGCTGCCTAACGGCTTTTCCTACCCCACAACCATTACTATGGCTTTTTTAAGGTCAGGACTGCCAATCAAATTTGTCTGGATTCAGGCCAAACAGCGGGATGGCAAAAGTAAAATAAGGCCGATTCATGATGGCCTGAGATTCTTTGTGATTATTATGAAAATTGGTGCACTGTTTTCCCCTATGCGCCTTTTTCTGCCCATCAGCGCAGCCTTGTTTACGACGGGTATTTTCTATTATGGTTTTACCTACATTACCCAGCATCGATTCACTAATATGAGCGCCGTGCTTTTTCTCTCGTCCCTGATCATATTTTTAATAGGCATTGTGTCTGAGCAGATCTCCTCCCTGCATTATCAGGCATCTCAACAGGATCAATTACCACCGGAACACTGACTGCAACGAGACATCTGAGCACATATCCCAGGGTTACTAACGACAACGAACCGAAACTCGTCACAGATTTTAAAAGGTTAAACGCTCATTGTGGCATTGTCGTTCATGCCCTGGGTCGCACGAAAAGTGGTGAAACAGAGCTACTTATTGGCATATCTATCCTGCAGGATAGATATGCCAACGAATTCCTTGAGGTTTAATTAGAGGCTGAGGCATCTGGGAATAATTCTAATTAAAGCGTTGCCAAAATATTACTTTAATGAAAATTAACCGTAAAAATCCAGCACATTGGCTGCACCTCAGCATTTTTACTTTGAACACTGTTATTTCCCTGCTGTTAAGAGTTTTTATAAGGACCCCACCTAAACCTGTTGTAGTTCTTTACGGCCATAAACTGAACAGCAATTTACTGAGTCTCTACCTGACTAATCAACGTCGAGAAGTATCGGTAGTTGCGGTTAAATATCTCACCATGGACTCGACTTATTACAAACATTTAAAACAAAATGGTATTGATGCCGTATGTGGAATTTATCCAAATTCAATTTTGGTGCTCGCCAGAGCATCAATTCTTGTCAGTGATCATGGACTGCACTGTCTTTCCCTGCTACTGAAATTCAGCTCAATTAAATTCGCAGATGTATGGCACGGCATCCCGTTCAAGGGGTTTGACGCTGATGATTTTGCCACTCAACGAAAATACCAGGAGACATGGGTTCCTTCAAAACTACTTGGAAAACTTTACATTGAAAAATTTGGATTCGAACCGACTCGAATAGTCGTCACTGGATATGGACGTACCGATTTACTGATAAACCCTTCAGACAATGTAAGTCATATTAAACGGCATTTGGGAATACCCGACGACACACGCAAAGTCATTTTATTCGCGCCAACTTGGCAACAAGATGATGATCAAAGAAGCATTTTTCCATTCAACACATCAGAGCAGGAGTTTTCGGCAATGATCAGGCTGGTTTGCCAGAAAAATAACACAATATTAATTTTTCGAACCCACCTGAACAGTAATTTGAATACCCTAAGTACTGGCGATCCGTTTTATTTTATACCTCACGATTTATTCCCGGACACTGAATCAATTCTTACGATAAGTGACATTATGATTTGTGACTGGTCGTCTATTGCCTTTGATTTTCTGACACTGAATCGCCCTACAATATTTCTTGATGTACCGCATCCATTTGCCAAAGGCTTTTCTCTCGGACCTGAATATCGATTTGGAAAAATCGTGCAAAATATTAGTCAGCTACAGCAATCCATTAACACCTACCTGCGTTCACCGGAAAAGTACCAGGAGGAATTTGGTCAAAAGGCACAAAGCATCATCGAAAAACTTTATGATGAAACACTGGATGGAGAATCTGCTGCTCGATATCTACACCAAGCAGAACAAATGATTCATCGCCCTGAGTGAACCTTTACTATAATGCTTTTTAGCTGGTATGAGCGGTATAGGTCAAAGATGCTCCGCCTCATACAAGTTGACAAAAACATCATACTCCCTTGTTAGCTGCTACCGAATAGCAGATCAAAGTCTGAAATCGATGCAGACAATCAATTAAGCGACATAATACAGTTCTACCAGTATAAGCGTTAGCTCTATTAGGTTTCGCTTGAACAGAGCGCTCTTCAGTGAGCATTCTTGAGTCGAATACAAGCTCACATGGGAGTAAAATCACTATAGTTTAATATTAGACTGGATACTCAAGGTGCCAGAATCGCTACAGACTAGATAGCTGTTAAGGTTCGCTCTTTCGAGTCCGTTGATAATTCTGCATAATTTCTTATCGTTGCGTTCCGGTTTCCCGGTAGAAAGGTCATAATAGGGCGCTTAAAATAATCAGAATGCGCTTGGACTTGGATTAGCTATGGTTTATAACGCTAATATCTATCACTCTGATACTGAATAAATAAACAATAAGCATCTGCACCAACAGAGCCCAGGAGGGGGTTACAAACAATACAGGCCCATACTCTGTTTATTTTAATTAAGTAAGTCGGGTGCAGTATTTTTTGGCGATAGATATCATGTCATGTGTCCGGATTTAAGAATTATGCAACACCAATGAAACGACTACTAAACTCGATCAATCGATATTCATTTCTGAAATCAGGTCTTCTTCAACTATTAGCTGTTCCAGCCAGAATCGCTGGAGTACCAGCGAGCGTGATAAAACATGCTGAGGTGTTAAATGTTCAGCGCGGATTCGAGTATAGCGCGGGCTTTATCTGGTGGTTTGTTTCTCTTAAAACTGGCTTGCATCTACCTCGATACAATATTTATAACCTGGTACAGACTGAGTCTTTGCAACAAGAGATCTCACTCCTGCTTAAGCCCCGGCTGTCTGACTATCGTGTAGCGAAGCAATACCACCTGCTAGAGAATAAGGAGGCGGATTGCGAGTTTCGTACTTATGCGAAACAGCTGTTACGCGATCAACTGATGACGACAAAACCCATAACTAGTGGAAAATCGACAAGTTTTCAGACAGGTGCGGGTTTTTCAGCACTTAGCGAGACCATCGATCTTCTGGCTAGTTTCGATATAGACGCCTTTCCAATCAGTGGAACACTGCTTGGATTGGTTCGAGAAGGTGGGCTTCTGGAGCATGATTACGATATAGATATCGGGGTTTTCGCTGCGAAGACTGACACCCTTCAATTGCTGAACTGCTTGAGTAAAAACAGCAGATTTATCGCCGTTTATGAGCTCCAGCATATGGTTCAGGCGACCCATGAAAACGGCACTGTAATAGATATATTTCTACATTATGAAGAGAACGGCAAGTGCTGGCACGGAACGGACATACATCGTTGGTACAACACGTTATTTGAACTGGAATCAGCAACCTACCAAGGCCGCACGTTTTTGACACCAGGAAAACCCGAACGCTATCTTGAGGAGAATTACGGTGATTGGCGTCGACGTCCACTTTTCTGGGACTACTCGTTTGACACGCCTAATCAACAGTTCGCCAATACGCGGAAAGCAGTTTACTTCCTTCTGGATCGTGTATTGGAAGAGATGGAAAAATCACAGCCCGACCGTTACCGAGTGGAAAAAGGACTGGAAGCACTTTCCAGCCAGTTTTCTGTAGATCTCCATTGATAATTTCTGAGGGAAATGATGCATGGACTTGAGACTTATTGCATTCTATTTACCGCAATTTCACCCCATTCCAGAAAACGACGAATGGTGGGGTAAGGGATTTACCGAGTGGACCAATGTCACTAAGGCAACCCCGCTATTCCGGGGCCATCATCAACCAAATCTGCCATCTGATTTAGGATTTTACGATTTACGCGTCCCGGAAGTCCGGGCATCTCAGGCTGAGCTTGCTGGCAACGCAGGTATTGAAGGGTTTTGTTACTGGCATTACTGGTTCGGTAATGGTAAAAAGTTATTACAACGCCCTCTCGAAGAAGTGGTTAAAAGTAAGGAGCCAGGATTTCCATTCTGTGTCGCATGGGCCAATGAAACATGGACTGGTCGTTGGCATGGCCTTGATTCAAAAATACTTCAGGAACAGGTATATCCAGGCCGCGAAGATATTGAAGCGCACTTCGATTATCTTCTCGATGCTTTTTCTGACGACAGGTATATGCGCGTAAATGGCAAACCGATATTTACTATCTATCATCCGGAATTAGTTGTCGATCTGGAACTGCGTTGCAAGATTTTTCGAGAACTTGCTACCAAGCACGGATTGGGCGGAATGTATATTTTAGGTTATAGTGATTCACGTATACTCGATCCAAACGAAAATCATCTGGATGGACTTGTGTATTCCGGGTTCAGTCAGGCTCGATTGCAATCCAGGCAGCAACTCGGTCGACTTTCGTTGAAGAGAAATATCAATAGACTGCGTTATCTTGTCGAGGGATATCCGGTCAATGTGTTCGATTATAAGAGCGCATCCAAGGCCTGGCTGGATTATCCGGAATTTGAATTTGAATATTTTCCTGTGGTCTTTCCAAATTGGGATAACAGTCCGCGTTGCGGCAAGGATTCAGTAATTGTAACCGGTTCGACGCCAGAACTATTTGAAACCCATTTACATGAAGCAGGCAAAAAAGTAATCGAGCGCTCTCCCGACAAAAGAATTGTATTCATCAAATCATGGAATGAATGGGCGGAAGGAAATTACTTGGAGCCTGACAGAAAATTTGGCCACGGCTACCTTGATGCGGTTCGACGTGTGAGATTTCCAGGGGCAGAGAATTAACCGACTTCATGGACCACCTACCGCTAGTCTCCATCATTATTCCGTGTTTCAACAACGCAGAAACTATTGCTGAAACCATCAAAACCGCGCAAAACCAAATCTACCCGGAGATAGAAATTATAGTAGTGGATGATGGTTCTAATGATGAATCCACAACAATAATCAAGCAAATAAAGGACCCGAGAATTCGACTGATTTCCTTGCCAGTCAATGGTGGAGTTGCGCATGCCAGGAACATTGCTATTGAAAACTCACGGGGAGATTGGATTCAGTTTCTGGACGCAGATGACTCCATCCGACCCGGCAAACTTAAAAGGCAGGTGGCTGACTGCAATGGAGCGGACATCGTTATTTCTGATTGCGAGGATATATTTTCAGATGGCCGACGCGTTAAGCAAAAAAACACAGTAAAGAATATTAATCGGGATGGGCCCATCTCGGCCAACGAATTCTTTTATCGGAATCCATTTCGCATCCACGCACCTATTGTTCGAAGACGATGTATTGAACAGGCCGGTGGATTTGACCCCTCTTTTTTCCATGAGGATTGGGAGTTTTGGATTCGAGTCGCATTACTTTCCCCGGTATTGAAATATATAAGTGGCGTGGAATGCGCGTACCACCGTGTAGAGGGCTCGAAAAGCTTTGATCGAATACACAATCTAGAAAGACAGATAGATTGCCTGGAGTTAGTTAGAAAGAAAGCATATGCACAAAACGAAAAATATCAGAAGCATATAGATAGCGCGTTAAGCAACATAAAGTTTCGACTGACCGTGCGACTATATAGAAATAATGAACCCGAACGCGCGAAGAAGTATTTTCGTCTGATAAAGGATAAAATAAGTTTACTGGAGTACTTCGATATTTGGCTGGCAAGATCCCCCGGGCTTAGACGATTTCAGGGAAGTCTTCCGGGTCCTCGAAAAATCCGCCGGTTATGCCAGGATTTTTTCAGTGCGAAATGATATATCACCAACTATACACAACTAATTCCGGAGTTTCGATTTATAATGTTGAGACGTAATTTCTCCTTTCTTAATCGACTATCTCATCTCGTGTTTCCAACCCTCTGGATCTTTCCTTTCATCCACGTTCAAGCACGGAAACTCCTAAGAAATTCGACCAGAAAACGCTCCGTACTTCTGATTGCACAAAACCATGTTGCCGTTGACTATCAAAAAGATATTCTTGCCTGCGTAAAGCAATTGCCAAACACTCATGTGCGGTCTGCTACCGAGTGGTTTCCTGCACGGGAAGTGAGTGTAAAAACTCTCACTCAACAACTCGACTGTCCAGCGTTATATTCCCTTTTAATACTACTGCGATACTGGGATATAGTGATTTTTGTCAATCATCCACACGGACTTGGACGTTGGCTATCGCCCCAAATAAAATGCATCTTCATCAACCACGGAATTCGAACAGGGAAGATCAATAACCCTGAAGGAGAGGATGGTGTTTTTGCCCATAGAAAAGTTATTGGCCCTTTCAAGCGCATACTATACAATAAAATATTCGTATCCAGCTATCTGGACCAGGAATTTGTACGCGATACGTACCCACATCTGTTAGACAGAATTGAGGTCACTGGTTCTCTCATGGCCGACCGCGTGTTAGCGGCTTTGCCACGAAAGAACGTGATCAGGTCCACACTGGATTTTTCTGCAGAAGATTTTGTGATACATGTGGTGTCAACATGGGGCGAAAACTCCTTGTATCACACTATGGGTCAGGGAATTCTTCGCGAGATCAGCCGGTTAAAATATAGATACAAATTTCTATTCTCACTACATCCGCGCTATGACGAACTAGGTGATTCAAAAAGTGAGACGCGAGTGGAAATTCTAAAGAAAGCTGAAATCGCAGGATGCGCAATAGAGACTAGCAGCAACTGGCAGCAGTTTGTCGCAGCATCTGACCTGGTGATTTCTGATCATTCCTCTGTCGCACTGTTTCATTTACTGGTCAACCACCCGATCATCCTCATTAGAATTACTGAAGATGCATTGATCCCAGACTCAATTATGCATCAAGTTAGTACTTTTAGTGGTTACCTGGAATCCCCTTCCGAAATCGAAAGTGAGATCGAGAAGGTCAGATCCTGGAATGACAGTGCTAACGGCAGTGAACTAAGGCATCGCCTGTTGTCGTGGCCGCAACAGGCAGAAGAAAAACATAGATCAGCCATATCTCGAATTATCAATGAAGATATGAACGACAAGAAAAGATCTGATTAGAAATTTGACGATGATTTCATCAGACACCAATGCCCTGTGATTTTAATTTACCTCCAATAGCTACTATACTTATCAATGCACTCGTCCCACGTCAAAACTGAAAATGCGCCTGGAGGAACGAGAGTGACTGAAACGAAAGAAATGAATAATGATTCCAGCAGTTTTTCAAATAGAATCGTGTGCATCACAGGCATGCATCGATCAGGCACATCACTTTTTGCAAGCTGGATGGAAAAACTTGGAGTACAACTTGATTTTGGTGACCTGATTCCTGCCGCCTTCTGGAATAAAAAAGGACATTACGAGGACCGCAGAATTGTAAAGTTTCAGGGAGCGGCTTTGAAAAAACGTTACCCCCGCTCTCGTGGCTGGAAAGTATATAACCCGGAGTTTCTTAGTTTCACCAACGAAGAAAAACTATTTGTAACAGAAATGCTAAAAGAAAGATCTTCAATTCCGTGTTGGGGATGGAAAGATCCAAGAACCCTTTTCTTTGCATCCGAATGGTTAAATATGGATCCGAACATGGTTGTTCTCGCAGTGTACCGACCCGCAGTGGAAGTAGTTTCTTCACTGGTGGAAAGATCGAAAAAATCTCGAGAACTGACCCCGGACGCATCCAGCTTGTTGCATATCGGTATTTTGAATGCCGTAAGAATATGGAAGACTCACAATCAAATTGCTTTGAATTTGAAAAAACAGCATCCACAGAGGGTACAGCTGATTTCAATTCATGATTTAATTGAGAAAAATGAGGAACACTTTCACAAGCTTCAGCCTATATTACCGGACTCCCTTAACTATGAGCCTATCGGCTCTCTCTATCAGGAAGGAATGCTCAGCAAAGACGCCACTATACTGGGCCCCGGGGTGCGCCTGGCGATACACCTGTTAACACTTAATTTGACCAATCAGCTGCGCAGCAACAGCTTACTGGAGGGATAACACTTAACAGACCTGATCAGCATATAAGCGAATGTTTCACCACTTTTAATACAGTCAATTGAAAAGATTAGCCCGGCATCAAAATCATTGCGGTATGAGTTGTATTTTTTCAATAATCTCAGTAGTCGACACAGAAGGGGTTCTAGGCAGGTAAACCACTTCACACAGATCAGAAAAATTATCGAACCGGCCCTGCCAGTCGTCGCCCATGACTAATAATTGACCATTGTATTTTTGTATATATTCTCCCTTCTTCTCCAGCGACTCTTCTAAAAAAACTTTATCTACGCACCTGAGCGCAGAAATAATCTGCGCCCTCGCCGCCTGGGAATAGACCGGCGCCCGACCTTTTTTGGAAATATTCAACTGATCTGACGAGACGCCGACCACCAATGATTGCCCAAATGATCTGGCCCTCTCCAGTATCTTCAGGTGCCCCACGTGGAACACATCAAATGTTCCAAAGGTGATGACAGTTTTTACATTTTTTTCCATATCGAGTTTATTGAATTAAATAACAATGATAGCAATAGAATCCACCAGTTAAACATGGATGTTCGCTATCTATCTTCATCTATCTGAAAATTACACAGCATAACGAAAATGATATCATTTTCGTGCACGCACAATCAGCTTCCTTCCCTTACAGGCATAATTCTTAACGGCTGTTTCTATATTACTTTTCAATATATCCACATGTCGGACCGACTCAATACCAGCTCCATAACGAGATCTAACATAGTTATAAACCTCAAACTCCAGTGGATTACGCTCAATATACTCTTGTTTTAAATCATGGGGGTGATCTTCCGTACGTTTAGTAATATTCTGGCAGGCGAAAAATTTGCGTCGATACGGTTTGTTGGGCTTTTTTGCCATTTTCATAACAGACTCCTCAAAACATTCGGTCACTCCTATTTCAATAAAATACTCTTCAATCAGGTCTCGATAGTTTTCCTTTGTAACTTCTCTCGGAAAATGGCTAAGCATATTAGGCGAGGTGCTTTTCAAATATTGACGAAGATTACCCGCAGGTGTTTTTGATCGATCATCGAACTCCCTCCTACCTTGCGATGAAAATAGTACATGGATATCGCTGCCTCAAAAGGGTCTCGAAGCATCGTCATAAACTGATTCACTTCAGGATAGTACTGTTCAACCCCAAACCCATGATCTCGATTAAAGTGGCCGTAAACCAACAATGGAAATTGACTTTTACTTAACTTTTGCAAATCGTATTGGTGAGGAAGATTTCCAGTTATTTCATCATAGTTGTGATTGATTAATCTCGACTCATACCGAAACTAACACCAAAAACAGATCGTTGGATAAAGGCGCTTTACCCGGTTTTTCTCAGTTAATCTAACAAACAGCCACATTATGAACACTAAAGTGTGTCAACATCAATAATATGATCACAATAGGGGAGTTCGGCCTCCCTGTGAGTGATTACTATTATGGCTTGGTAATAGTGCAGATCCAATATAGATTGAAAAACTCTTTTTGCCGAACTTATGTCAATAGACGACATAGATTCATCCATTATTAATATCTCAGCCTTTTTACACAAAGCTCGAGCTATGCCTATTCTTTGTTTCTGCCCCCCACTCAACAGCGATGCATTTTCTCCCAGTCTGGAATCCCAACCTTTTGGCAAATTATCCTTGAGATCGGCTATTTCACAAGCACGAATAGCATCATCTAATCGACCTTGATCAAATTCTGAATTTAACGTTATATTTTCAACCAGGGTTGCGTCCATTATATAAGTTTGCTGTGGAACATAGGCGATGTGGTCCTGCCAAGCTCTAACATCAACATCAGACAAATTATTTCCGGCAATTACCAGTTCCCCGGAAGCTGGCCTGCAAATTCCCGCCAGCATCTTCACTAGAGTGGATTTCCCTGAACCAGAACGTCCTTTCAACTGGATAACGCCCGACAATGGGATATTCAAAGATAAGGATTTGAACAATTCATGACCATCTGAGTATTTAAAGTCTATATTGCTCAGCTGTATCCTTTGCCCCCATTCCCACTGAACATTAGCTTGTTTTGCCAAAGATTCTTCGAGAATCAGGTCCTCATATACTTTGGGGACCGATGCTGATGAAGCCATCAGATTTCCCAACGCATTATAAGTTCGTTGACATGCTGGCAGTAGTCTGTAGGTAGATACGCCAAATAGAGTCAAAGTCCCAACATGGGAATCAAAGTCACTGGACTTAGTGAACAAATAGATCGAAATTGCGATTATGATAAAAACTGCAAGAAACTCCATTACGTAGATTGGACTGGAACCTAGAATTGCGATCTTAGTCTGCAGTTTTGTTATAGCAATTTGTCTGCGTTGGAAATGATCTATTAGTTTTGGCTCCATATGATAAAGCCGAACAACATCCTTGAATGAAAACGTCTCTATCATCTGCTTATTCCGATCCGTCGAAAGTTCAGCAATATTTTTACCCCCGTCAACTACTATTTTCTTTATTTTTACAAAAAGAAAATAGTATGACGCAGCAATTACAATAAATGTAACTGCTGTAATTTTAAATTCTGTTATTAGCAGAACGGTAACAATAACCAGGCATAGAGAAGCATGTCCTATCAATTCTATAAGTGACAAAACGACGCCATTACAAAACCTGGCTGCATGAATGTTTATATTTGAGATTAATTGAGCACTGTGTGTTTTGTTAAAATTATCATCATCGCAAACTAAATAATTCTTCATTAGTTTTGTCGATATTTTTGCATTAAGCGCGTAGATATATTTAAATGTTATAAATTTTCCTAACCAGCCAATAACAGCAGAAGCAAAAAGAATCAGAATAACAATGAATGAAAACAATACAATGAAATCATTTTTTTCTGAAACACCAATGAACGAATAGATTGTGTTCAATATTTTGTTTTCTTCTATGATGTCTGGATTTGCCATCATCATAATTAGAGGAATAACAGCACCCACGCCGATGAAATCAGTAACTGACGAGAAAAACCTGAACAAAATAATCAGCTGAAGCTTTTCCTTGCTTCTATTTCCAATTATCTCGAGCGTCAATCTGATTTTTTGTAACACTACTGTTTCCTTTTAAACAGGCAGCAGTTTCATGCTGCCATCTGGGGTGATTTATATGTATTTAACGATAACGACAAATATAAATTCAGACAGTATCTTTAATATAGACACAACTGGGCACATGTAAAATAAATATTTGCTTTGACATCACAAGCATAATCAAACGCAAATAAACATTCCGCAAACATGCTGCTGTCTATACACGCAGCAGGATGCCGAAACTATCAATTAGTAAGATGCTGAAAAAAGGAGCAAGTATAAACCAGCTTTTAACGCAGGGAAGCAGACAATATGCAGCGAATTTAATGGCATTGGCATCGCTTTTTAATTGTTTACAGCGGAGCTGGATTCTATTGATGAATATAATGCTTGTTTTGCTCAGCTTTCAGCAAGGCTGTCGTGGGAAGTAATGAGTGTAAATGTCTCCCGTAGCCTGCACCACTGCCTCTTCTTCGGACTGCACATATTATTGTCGCCGAACAATCCGCAGACCCAGACATGATATAGCGAATCTATAAGGATGTTGTTACTCCGATCATTAAATCCGAGTTCTTAAAATACTTTGACAAAAGGAACTAACTGATATTCCGCCCCGGTTTCGACTATTTAATTGGCATATTTGCTTTCCCACCAAACGGTGAGAAAGCATCATGCCTGCTAAAACGAAAATAACTCATATGCAGAACCAGGTTTACAATCAGGTTGGACTCACCTTTTTATTTAAGTATTTTCAACACTGAATACAAGCTTGTCCTCAGAGACTTCAACTGAAATAACATCACCCGCTGTAAATTTACCCTGCAGAATCTCGGAAGCCAGTTCATTCTCTATTTGACTCTGAATTGCTCTCTTTAAGGGCCTTGCACCATAAACAGGATCAAATCCGAAATCTGCAAGCTTGGCCAAAGCGGCATCCGAGAATTCCAACCCTATATCCCTCGCCGCCAGCCTTTTCTTCAGGTAAGCAATCTGAATCTTGGCAATTTCTATCAATTGGTCTTTCTCCAGAGGATGGAACACCGTGATATCGTCGATGCGATTAAGGAACTCAGGCCTGAAGTGGCCACCGACGATTTCCATCACTGCTGCTTTCATCGCCTCATAGTCGTTATCACCGCTCATCTCCTGAATCCGCTGGGATCCAAGGTTTGACGTCATGATAATCACTGTATTGCGGAAATCCACGGTACGACCCTGACCATCTGTAAGACGGCCGTCATCCAGCACCTGAAGCAGGATATTAAATACATCCGCATGGGCTTTTTCCACCTCATCCAGCAGGATCACCGAATAGGGTCGACGCCGCACCGCTTCGGTCAGGTAACCGCCTTCTTCATAGCCCACATATCCTGGAGGCGCACCTATTAGTCGCGCTACAGAATGCTTTTCCATGAACTCAGACATATCGATGCGAATCATCGAGTCATCTGTGTCAAACAGAAATTCAGCAAGCGCCTTGGTCAATTCAGTTTTGCCCACCCCCGTGGGACCAAGAAACAGAAACGAGCCATAGGGTCGATTGGGATCCGACAAGCCCGCACGGGAACGTCTGATGGCATTGGATACGGCGTTGATGGCTTCATCCTGACCGATCACCCTGTTATGCAGGTATTGCTCCATACTCAGCAGCTTGTCACGCTCACCCTCGAGCATCTTGGATACCGGAATACCGGTCCATTTTGATACCACCTCCGCTATCTCGTCTTCAGTGACATTGCTGCGCAACAAAGTCGTTTCCTGGGGACCAGACTCGTCAGCAGACGCTAACTGCCGTTCAAGCTCAGGGATTTTTCCGTATTGAAGCTCTGACATCCGTTGCAGATCGCCTGCACGGCGTGCGCCTTCAAATTCAATACGCATGCGGTCAATTTCTTCCTTGATGTGCTGACTACCCTGTACCGCAGATTTCTCGGCGTTCCAGATCTCATCAAGATCTGCATACTCGCGTTCGAGTTTGTCGATTTCTTGTTCAAGGGTTTCCAGTCTCTTTACCGATGCGTCATCACTTTCCTTCCGCAGCGCCTCGCGTTCCATTTTAAGCTGGATCGCACGCCGATCCAGACGGTCCATTGATTCCGGTTTTGAATCAATTTCCATACGAATACGACTGGCCGCTTCATCCACAAGATCTATAGCCTTATCTGGCAAATTGCGATCGGTAATATAACGATGTGACAAGGTCGCCGCGGCCACGATTGCCGGGTCAGTGATATCCACACCGTGGTGTACTTCATAGCGCTCTTTCAATCCGCGAAGAATCGCTATGGTGTCTTCTACACTTGGCTCGTCTACCAGCACCTTCTGGAAGCGGCGCTCAAGTGCCGCATCTTTTTCGATATAGTTGCGGTATTCGTCCAGAGTAGTGGCACCAACGCAATGCAGTTCACCTCTGGCAAGGGCGGGTTTCAGCATATTGCCTGCGTCCATGGCGCCTTCCGCCTTACCAGCGCCAACCATGGTGTGCAATTCATCAATAAAAAGGATGACCTGACCTTCCTGTTTTGCAAGATCATTGAGCACTGCTTTAAGCCGCTCTTCAAACTCACCCCGATATTTGGCACCCGCCAGCAGTGCACCCAGATCAAGGGACAATACTCGCTTATTACGCACACCTTCAGGCACTTCGCCATTGACGATACGCTGGGCCAATCCCTCAATGATGGCGGTCTTACCGACACCAGGCTCACCAATTAACACCGGGTTATTCTTGGTACGACGCTGCAATACCTGGATCGTACGTCTGATTTCTTCATCACGACCAATGACCGGATCAAGCTTGCCCTGTTCGGCGCGTTCGGTTACATCAATGGTGTACTTTTCAAGGGCCTGACGCTGGTCTTCTGCATTGGGATCATCAACGCTCTGACCGCCGCGGACCGCCTCAATAGCCTGCTCAAGACCATTCTTCGATGCCCCCGCATCCTTGAGCAATTTGCCCAGATTGCCACGATCATCCAGCGCAGCCAGCACAAACAGTTCACTGGATATATATTGATCGTTGCGTTTTTGCGCCAGTTGATCGGACACATTCAGCAACTTGCCAAGATCTGTAGAAAGGTGAACTTCCCCCGCATTGCCTTCAACTTCAGCCAGTCGATCAATAGCTTCGCCGATAGCGGAGCGCAAGCGATTTACATTAACGCCCCCTTGCGTCAGCAGATGGCGCACGCTGCCGCCGTCCTGGTCAAGCATCGCCTGCATCACATGAACAGGCTCAATAAACTGGTGATTGCGTCCTAGCGCAGCACTCTGAGCATCACTCAACGCGAGCTGAAACTTCGCGGTCAGTTTATCCATTCTCATTTTAAACTCCCATCTTAAGGTTTAATAAATACCCTCCCTTTAATGGGGTTAATAGTGTGTTGTTTCAACGCCCCCGGGAGCTGTCACTTTTATTTACAGGGTTTGGGAAGCTGACAGCAGAAGATTCAGATTACCTTTGCTGCTGGCCAAACAGGTCGTAGTCCGAAGACCCCGTTATCTTTATTTTAACAATTTGTCCTGCAACCAGGGATTGATCGAAATCATTTATCTCGACGATACCATCCACCTCCGGTGCATCGCCCTTAGTTCGGCCCACGGCAACTTCTGCTTCAACCTGATCAATCATCACGTCCATTGTGGTTCCCACTTTCGCCGCCAGTCTGTCAGCGGATATTTCCAGCTGCGCCTGCATAAACCGGTCAAAGCGCTCTTGTTTTATATGGGCCGGCACCTGATCTGGCAACGCGTTAGCCCTGGCGCCGTCAACATCTGAATACTGAAAGCATCCTGCCCGATCAATCTGTGCGAGCTCAATAAAATCCAGTAACTCCTCGAAGTCAGCATCGGTTTCTCCAGGAAAACCAACAATAAAAGTACTTCGCACTGTCAGTTCGGGACACTGCTGGCGCCACTTCAGCAATCTTTCCAGCACCCGTTCGCTGTGGGCCGGTCGCTTCATCGCTTTCAGCACCGATCGGCTGGCATGTTGAAAAGGTATATCCAGGTAGGGCAGGATGAGCCCGTCTGCCATTAACGGAACCAGGTCATCCACATGCGGATAGGGATAAACATAGTGCAGCCGTACCCACACACCCAATCTTCCCAGCGCCTGGGACAAGTCATAGATATGTGACTTTATCGGTTGCGCGCCATGAAATTCGGTTCTATAACGGATATCGACACCATAGGCGCTGGTATCCTGGGATACCACAAGCAGTTCCTTAACACCGGCGCTCACTAATGCTTCAGCCTCAGCCAGCACCTCCGCTGCGCCACGGCTGACAAGGTCTCCACGCATACTTGGAATAATGCAGAAACTGCAACGATGGTTACAGCCCTCAGATATTTTAAGATAAGCGTAATGACGTGGCGTCAATTTCAGCCCCCCAGGGGGGACCAGATCAATAAAAGGATCGTGTGCAGGCGGCAGGTGGGCATGTACCGCAGCCATCACCTCGTCTGTAGCATGGGGCCCGGTCACCGCCAGCAGATTAGGATAGTTCTGTTGTACTACATCGCCTTTGGCACCAAGGCAACCAGTCACAATGACTTTTCCGTTCTCATCGAGCGCTTCACCAATGGCCTCCAATGACTCCTCAACCGCCGCGTCTATGAAACCACAGGTGTTGACGATGACCAGATCCGCATCTGCATACTCTGCGGACATCTCATACCCCTGAACGCGTAACTCGGTAAGAATACGTTCAGAATCTACCGTGGCTTTAGGACAACCAAGACTGACAAATCCAACTTTACCGGGACTGGAGTTTTGCATATACGTTTAATACAGAGAAGATTGCAGGCCCATGCGGTGCTTGATCGTACTTCCAAGTTCTTCCACAGAGTAATTGGTAGAGTCGCAGTGGGGAATGTCATAACGGTCAAACATCCGGCGAGCGGAAATCACATCCAGTTGACAACGTTTCAAAGAAGCATAGTCGCTGTTTGGCCGCCGTTCAGACCGAATCTGGTGCAGCCTCTTTGGATCGATGGTCAGACCAAATACACGATCTTTATTATCCAGCACCGGAGACGGCAGCTGATCACGTTCGAAGTCTTCTTCGGTCAAAGGGTAGTTGGCGGCATAGAAGCCGAAATGCAGCGCCAGATAAAGACACGTCGGGGTCTTGCCGGAGCGTGAAGCCGCTAACAGTATTACATTTGCCTTGGCATAATCCCTGGTATGCAACCCATCATCACAATGCATCGCATAATTAACCGCGTCAATACGCTGATTATAGTGGACCACGTTGGCCATGCCGTGGGACTGACCCGGCTGGTGGGAAGACCGCTGTCCCAGCGCCATCTCCATACGATTGATAAAGGGATCGAAAAGATCAAAAATCTCCGCATCAGTATCCGCTAATACAGAACTGAAAATCTCATCGACAAAAGTGGTAAACACCAGGGGCTTGTGACCGCTTGATCGGCCTGCATCAATAATCTGCTCCGCCACCTTACGGGCCTTCTCGTCATTATCAATAAAAGGCAGCGATACCTGATTGAATTCGATGCCGGGAAACTGACTTAGCAAGGTATGGCAAATGGTCTCAGCCGTAACACCACTGCGGTCAGAGACAATAAAAACAGGTCGTTGAGTCAAAGGAAATAGATTGTTTTGGCGAAGGTGGATTATAGGTCATGAACGACGTTCTCCCTATCAACCATCAACTGCAATTTCTAAATTACAGCGAATTTGTCAGATAGCTATAGTACAGGGCTATGGAGCCGTATCCAACAGCGATTACTCTGCATCGTCCACTACTGCTAAAATCCGCGCTCAATTTTCAATGAATTCTTAAGGAGAAACGGTCTTGAGTGAGTGGATAATCTGGTTTCGTGACCTCGGCATGGACGACGTACCAATGGTCGGCGGCAAGAACGCGTCGTTGGGAGAAATGATTGCAAACCTGACCAACGCCGGTATTAAAGTTCCAGACGGCTTCGCAACCACCGCTGAAGCCTACAGAGGCTTTATCCGGCATCAGTCGCTGGATCAGAAAATTAACCATATTCTCGACGGTCTTGACATCGATGACGTAGATAAACTACGCCAGGCTGGAAGCACAATCCGCAATATGGTCATGCAACATCCGCTACCCGAAGAACTGGATCGGGCGGTCAGGAAAGGCTATGAAATCCTGGGTGGTAGTGTTGCCGTGCGTTCCTCGGCTACCGCTGAAGACCTGCCGGAAGCTTCCTTTGCCGGTCAGCAGGAAACATTTCTCAATGTAAACGGTATCGATAATGTATTGCGTTGCATACGAGAGGTATTTGCTTCGTTATACAACGACCGTGCGATCGCCTATCGTGTGCACCAGGGCTTTGCCCACGCCGATGTTGCCCTTTCCGCAGGTATCCAGAGAATGGTGCGCAGCGATCTTGGAGCAAGCGGGGTAATGTTTACTATTGATACCGAGTCTGGATTCGAAGATGCGGTATTTATCACTTCCTCCTGGGGCCTCGGAGAATGCGTCGTTCAGGGTGCAGTCAACCCTGACGAGTTTTACGTTTATAAAACTGCGCTTAAAGCAGGTAAGCCGGCAATATTGCGTCGTACACGCGGTTCAAAATTGATCAAAATGATCTATGCCGATGCTGGTGCCGAGGAAGCGGTAAAAATCATAGATGTTGATCAAACAGATCAGTATCGGTTTTCGATATCTGATGAAGACGTTACCCAGCTGGCTGAAATGGCGGTTACCATCGGCCAGCACTATGACCGACCCATGGATATTGAGTGGGGCAAGGATGGTGAAACCGGCGAGCTTTATATCCTGCAGGCGAGGCCTGAAACGGTGCGCAGCCGCGATCAGAAGAATACCCTGGAGCGATTCCAGCTCAATCAAACTTCCGAGGTTCTGGTAACAGGACGAAGTGTCGGACATCGTATAGGCAGCGGGAAGGTGCGCCTGGTGCCGGGTATTGAAGACCTCGCCAAGGTTCAGCCGGGGGATGTGCTGGTTACCGACATGACAGATCCGGACTGGGAGCCGGTGATGAAACGCGCAGCCGCTATCATTACGAATCGTGGTGGACGCACCTGCCACGCGGCAATTATTGCTCGAGAACTTGGTGTGCCGGCGATCGTCGGTTGTGAAAACGCAACACAGGTGCTCAGCAATGATGACCCCGTCACTGTATCCTGTGCAGAAGGAGACACTGGAAATGTTTATAAAGGCCTGCTTGATTTTGAGCTGATCTCAACAGACCTGGCGAAGATGCCCGAATTACCATTCAAGATCACAATGAATGTCGGCAATCCCGAGCGAGCTTTCGCATTTTCCCGCATACCTAATCACGGAATCGGACTGGCGCGACTCGAGTTCATTATTAACAACACCATTGGCGTCCACCCTCACGCGCTGTTGCAGAAAGACAGTATGCCGGCTGACATGATTGAGGTGATTGATCGGAAAATAGCGGGATATAAGGATCCGCGCAGCTTCTATGTAGAAAAACTGGTAGAGGGAATCAGCACCCTGGGAGCGGCATTTTTTCCCAAGCCGGTGATCGTCAGGCTGTCTGATTTCAAATCCAATGAGTACGCCAATCTTATCGGTGGTCGTCAATTCGAACCAGAAGAAGAAAATCCCATGCTGGGTTTTCGTGGCGCATCCCGATACATTTCTGACTCATTCCGCGATTGTTTTGAGATGGAATGTGAGGCGCTGAAGCGCGTGCGCGATGAAATGGGACTGACAAATATCGAGGTGATGGTGCCTTTTGTGCGCACCCTGTCCGAAGCAGATCAGGTGATCGACCTGTTAGCCGTCAATGGTCTGCGACGTGGCGAAAATGATCTTAAGATCATCATGATGTGCGAAATTCCATCTAACGCTTTGCTCGCCGACCAGTTCCTTGAGCGTTTTGACGGATTCTCCATTGGCTCCAACGATCTGACCCAGTTCACCCTCGGCCTGGATCGCGATTCTGCGATCATTGCATCACTGTTTGATGAACGAGATGAGGCAGTGAAAGTATTACTGGCAATGGCAATTAACAGCTGTCGTAAGGCGGGAAAATACGTTGGAATCTGCGGCCAGGGACCCTCGGACCATCCTGATCTGGCGCGCTGGCTGATGGAACAGGGCATTGAAAGCGTATCGCTGAACCCTGATACCGTTATCGAAACCTGGCTGTTCCTTGCCCAGGACCAGGACCAGGACCAGGACAAAGCCTCAAGGGCGGACCAGCACTGAGCCCCCATTCACATCGATGACCACCCCGTCCTGCTGTATCCGCAGGATGGGAAATTCCATCAATTGATCACCTTCTCGAAGCACGTCCGGGCCCACCATGATAAACCGTTTATTATCATCCCTTGAGTAAGATATCACGGTAATTTCCAGAGCGTCGATGGCGCGGCGCTGGGCGTTTGTAAGGTTGGTGTTTTCCACCTGACCCTGGGCACTGCTTGAAGGGGCAGCAGATGCGGGGCTTTCGGTGTTCTGCGCGCCTTGGATGTTTTTCTCATCGCCGGCAAATCGACTGTAGAGCTTCGCGCTGCGGAACTTCGCCGACGCCACCGCACGCTTGCCGAACTGTTTCACCTCAGCTCGATATACATAACCCGTTGCCAAAAAAGCCGGAATAAACAATATCAGCAGCCAGCGCCCCCGGAATAACCTGAATCCTTTACGACGACGGGTGCCAATCGTCGATTCCAAAGAAGGCACTGTTTCATCCAGCCGTTGCCGTTCTGCCTTTCGGAGTGCGTCAAGAATATAGGACATTAGTTCGGTTTATACGGTACGCCAAGTCGGTAAATTAAATCAAAACGCGAGGTCACTTTATTGTTATCCGTTTGATCTGTTGATACAACTGCAGAACTGGACGGGCTCGGTCCAGTGACACCGGAACTCGCGAGTTGCTGAGTTTCTGCCGTCTGCCCGGTATCTGCAGGCTGATGAGATGGTTCGATAGAACGTACTTCGGTATTTTCAGATTTCGCCATAAATCTGCTGAAAACAGAGCGATAGTCAGATAGCAGCATACCAAACACAATCAGCACAAGGACCAATGGAATCAATGCGACCCGAGAAAAATTTCCGAGAAACCCGGTTTTCTGCACAGGCTGCATGACCTCTGCAGCTGCCCGGGTAACAATTCTGCGATCCACCTTAATTCTATTTTCGCTGTATGCCCCCATTAGCGCACTATCACAAAGTACATTGATAATCCGCGGGACGCCTTTGGAGAAACGGTGGATTTGACGAATAGCCGCGCCGCTGAACAGTTCTCGTTTACAGCCTGCCCGGCCCAGGCGATAACTGATGTACTCTCCGGTTTCCTTAAGGTTTAACGGTGCGAGATGATAACGACCGATAATTCGTTGGGACACCTGCCGCAAATCATGCTGACCAAGCATGTGAACCAGCTCGGGCTGGCCAATGAGAATGATTTGAAGAAGTTTATCTGTAGAGGTTTCGAGGTTGGTTAACAGCCGTATCTGTTCCAATGCTTCGCGGGAAAGATTTTGCGCCTCGTCAATAATAAGAACCGTGTATCGCCCTACCCCATGGAATGCGAGCAGATATTTGTTTAACAGGCTCACCAGCTGTTTCAGCGATGCCTCGGGTGGATAGTGAATATGCAGCTCGTCGCAGATTACTTGCAGCAATTCCTGCTCATTGACCCGTGGATTCAACAACAATGCCACGTCTACGTTCTTCGGCAGGTGCTGTAAAAGGTATCGACATACTGTTGTCTTACCGGTACCAACCTCACCGGTCAGCTGCACGAAGCCCCCTGACTGTTTAAGCGAATACAGTAGATGCGCCACAGCTTCGCGGTGGTTATCACTCATGTACACCACTCGATGATCCGGCACGATAGAAAAAGGCGCACTATCGAAGCCGAAAAATCTCTGGTAAATACTCATGACTGAAAAATGGGCTGTCTATCCAACTTTCATTATCTGCGGAAATTTGTAGCACTCAAGGGTCCATTCACCAGCTGAAATCTTCAGCTGATAGCATGAGGGACCACCATTGTTGCGCACCATACCCGCCGCACCAGGATTAAGGAGCCAGGGCAGCGTATCCTGGTCAATCCGTTGCAGATGGGTGTGACCATAAATTACCAGGCGTGAATCAGGGTATTTATAGCTAAGTTGAAAGTGATCACGCTCTATATTCTGTACCCGGTGCCCATGTTCCATAGAGATTACACCTCCACGACAATGGATCACTGCAACTTCAGGTATTGACGAGAGTTGATGGTGGTCCTGGGGTGGCCAGTTCCTCGAAAAATCATTATTGCCGCGCACCGCGATGACATGACCGAGCTTCGGCTGCAACTCAGCAAGCACCGACCCAGCCATAATATCACCGGCGTGCAATACGACATCTCCCTGGTTGGCCAGATTTTGTACCCCCGGATCCAGCAACCCATGGGTATCAGACAGTATAGTGACCATTAGATCATTATAATCCGTCAGGTCAAATTCCATGATGTCCTGCATAATATCAGTCAGGACAGAGTGTAGATGGAACCCAATTCAGACGAAGTAGGATTCATGGGTTGCTTAAGTCGAATAATGCCATAAGGTAACTGCATGATATCGATATTCCTGCAGCAGGCATTAAAACGAAAAATTCCCTTATGGCAGTTGAACGGTATCTCACTGTCGAGACCAGGCTCAACAGGGGTTGCCGGGCTCTGGCAGGAGATTTCATTCTTGATATTTTCAAGGTCATCCAAGGACATCAATTCTGCCTCGTTGGTTGGTCAATTAGGGGGATACGTATATGATATCACTGTTTAAAACATTCAAGCCTACAGTCTGGCACCCAGCCCAAATTGCATATCAAAATCACTCGATTTGAATTCTCCGCCAGGACAGCAGAATGTCACTGGAAGTAATCATACTGGCCGCCGGACAAGGCACCAGAATGCGCTCTGCATTACCTAAGGTGCTGCACCAGATGGGCGGCAAATCCATGCTGCACCATGTAATCAAGACCGCAATGCAACTTGATCCTCGAGGGATTCATGTAGTGACTGGATATGGATCGGAACAAGTCCGGGAGCACATATCCGGGCTTGCCGATATCGACAGCGACAAGATCAACTGGTGTTTCCAGGCAGAACAGAATGGCACAGGCCATGCCGTAGCACAGGCAATACCCGCTGTAGACACTGAATCGAATTGCCTGATTCTATTCGGTGACGTGCCCCTGGTGGATGAAGATTCGCTTCGAAACCTGTGCAATTCCAAGGCATGTCTGGCGGTGCTTACAGCAACGCCAGAACGTACCGATGGACTCGGTAGAATTCTGCGGGATCAAACAGGAGCGATCAGCGGAATCGTGGAGCAAAAGGACGCCACCTCCCAGCAACTCAATATTGGCGAAATAAACACCGGGATTATGCGATGCCCGGCGGCACCTCTTGGCCACTGGCTGAAAAACCTGAGCAATGATAATAATCAAGGCGAGTATTATCTTACCGATATTGTCGCCAGTGCGGTAGCAGATGGAAAGTCCGTCCACGGGGAAATTGCCGGGGACCCTGACTTATTTCTCGGCGTGAACTCCAGAATGGACCTCGCAACTGTAGAACGAAAATTTCAGCAGTTGCAGGCGCAACGATTAATGAATAACGGTGTCACCCTGTGTGATCCCGCAAGAATTGATATCCGCGGCGAGGTGACTTTTGGTATCGATTGCAGCATTGATGTCAATGTGGTGCTGGAGGGTAATGTCATCGTCGGTAACAACGTCAGCATCGAACCCAATTGCCTGATCCGCAATGCGACTATCGGCGACCATTGCGAGATTCGCGCTAACAGCGTGATCGACGATGCCACCATTGGTAAAAACTGCATGATCGGCCCTTTTGCCCGCCTTCGCCCGGATACAAAACTGGCTGACCATGTCCACATCGGAAATTTTGTCGAAATCAAGAAATCGGAGATTGGCGAGCACTCCAAATCGAATCACCTGGCTTACGTCGGCGACAGCATCGTTGGCAGGAATGTTAATATCGGTGCCGGGGTGATTACCTGTAATTATGATGGCGCCAACAAACACCAGACTGTTATTGGTGACGATGTCTTTGTCGGTTCTGACAGCCAGCTGGTAGCACCGGTTTCAATTGCCAGTGGCGCCACCATTGGTGCCGGCGCCACAATCACCCGTGATGTCGAGGAAAACACCCTGGCAATCACTCGATCACCTCAGAAAATCATTGCTGACTGGAAACGGCCCAAAAAACGATAATCTGGACTTCATTAATATGTGCGGAATAGTTGGCGCTGTAGCCAATAATAATCTGTTGCCAATACTGGTCAACGGCCTGCGTCGACTGGAATATCGCGGCTACGATTCCGCTGGTGTTGCACTGATTACCGGGGATCAGGAAGTAGAGCGCGTTCGCAGTGTAAGGTAAGATCATTGAACTGGAGAAAGCGCTGTCAGACACCCCGGCATTGGCAGGGCTCACCGGGATCGCGCATACAAGATGGGCAACCCACGGCCCACCGAGCGAAGCTAACGCCCACCCTCATATGAGTGGGAACCGGCTGGTGCCGGGAACAGCATAAAGGAAGACCACATACCTCTATTTCGATTCAGTATAGTGGTTAACCGCGGCACTAAAGCCTGTGCCCGGGGCCAAACCAGATGGACGGGGCTTCTCCTTTGTAACCTAAATGCAACCTAATTCGGTTGTTCCGTCACAAAGGTGATCTGATAAAAGCCAAGCATTCTTGCCGCGTTCATTGCCTTCACAACCGCCTGGTGCGCAGCCAGGCTGTCGGCCTTAATCACGATAACAGGCTCCTGCAGATCGCCGGCCGCTAACTGCAGCGCTCTTTTCAGTGATTTTTCGTTAGTGTTGATAAGCTCCCGGGCATTCTCATCCTCCGGCCCCTTAACCGCATACTGTCCAATATCGCTGATCTGGATCGTCAGGGAATTGTCCTTATCACCGACCTGCTCGGCTGAGCTCGCCTCCGGCAACTTGAGCTTAATCTCCGCTTCGCGGGAAAAAGTTGTGGTTACCATAAAGAATATAAGCAACAGAAACACGACATCGATCAGCGGTGTCAGGTTGATATCGGTATCAGAGTCTTCTTTATTTGCACTAAAGCGCATGGGCTAGTCTAGTCCTGGAAGGTATCAGCGTTCAGCTGGAATCACGCTGCATGATCTGCATGAACTTCAGCGCATGCTGCTCCATATCGACGGTAAGGGCATTGATTTTGCCTTTAAAATATCGATGAAACATCAGACTCGGTATGCCAACAGAAAGGCCGGCAGCGGTAGTGACCAGAGCCTCCGAGATACCCTCTGCAAGCGTCTGGGGGTCACCTACACCAAATGTGGTGATTGCGGAGAAGACCTTGATCATGCCGATCACCGTCCCCAGCAATCCAAGCAGAGGGGTAATATTAGCGATTGTGCCTAGGGTCTGCAGGTGTCGTTCAAGGTCATGCACCACATGACGGCCTGCCTCCTCAATGGACTCTTTTATCACCACACGATGTTGATTGGGATTTCGAAGCCCTGCTGCGAGTATCCGCCCAAGAGGAGAGTTTTCCTCGATTTGGTTGATAAATTTACTGTCCAGATCGCCTTTTTTCAGATGCCTCCGAATCCTGTCCAATAGCTCCGGCGGGGCCACATCGCTTGATTTAAGGGCCAGGAAGCGCTCCAGTATGATTGCAAGTGCAATGACCGAGCACAGTAGGATCGGCCAGATCAGGAAGCCACCGGCCTTAAGTAATTCGAACATGAGAGGAATAAATTATTTAGCGAACAGTGATAGTGTATGCAATTAACACTCGAGGGTCTATCTGGAGAGTTAGTCTTTGTTATGATTCAGCGCTACAGGATTTTTATTTAATATGAGCCTCTACCAAAGAATTTACCAGGTCGTGCAGCGTATCCCGCCTGGCAATGTCACCAGCTATGGGAGAGTAGCGCGGATGGTAAATACCGGCGCCCGGCAAGTTGGCTATGCCATGGCTGCGCTTACCGCAGAACAGGATGTCCCCTGGCATAGAGTGATCAACAGTAAAGGCGAACTAAGCGCCCGTAAAGACGGCAAAGCAGACCAAAGGCAGCACCAGCTGCTGCTGTCCGAAGGCATCATTTTTGACAAACATGGCCGCGTCGATTTCGATCAATATGGCTGGATCGAAGCGGAGCTGCCCTATTTTGAACAGGACATGCCCGCTCAGGAAATCGAACTGTGAATAATATCAGGACAGTGGTATTCATCGCCGGATTGTTAAGCTGCGTCTGCGGCTATGCCGAAGACAGTCTGCAATTAATCATGACGGGAAGCAACCGAGCGATTGTGGTGCTGAACTCAGAACGCCTGGTGCTGAAAGCAGGGGAAACCGGCAATGCCCGGATTAGATTGATTGAATCCAATAGCGATCGAGCTGTTCTCAATCTGGACGGTAAACGTGTTGTGCTCGAAACCGATGCCGTCGCTGCGCCAATACTGGACGATGCCTTAGCAGGTCTGTCTCCCATCAGCCAATCCGAGCCCGCTGAAGAGCCGAGCCAATCCAGTGGCAGGTCGATTACGCTATGGGCAGAAGACGATGGCTTTTTTTACGCTGACGCCAAAGTAAACCGAAAACCGGTACGCTTCCTGGTTGATACCGGTGCAACTACGGTGACTTTCAGTAGCCAGCAGGCAGATAGCATTGGACTTGATTATCAGAATGGCAGAATTGGTTATGCCAGCACCGCATCGGGGATCACGCCTACCAGGTCAATCACTCTGGATAAAGTCAGCATCGGACGTATCACTGTTCGTAATGTAGAAGCCAGCATTATTCCGGGCCGGTTTCCCCAGGACCCATTGCTGGGTGGTACTTTTCTCAGTCAGGTCAACATGAATCGATCAGGCAAGAAAATGCAACTCAAAAAGCGCTAGCAACAAAGATGCCCACCATGCAATCCAACCCTGGAATAATTGTGACCGCCGGGGATCCAGCCGGTATTGGCCCTGATATTATCGTGTCAGCGTTGCAGCGTCCTCTTTCCGTCCCGTTGGCGGTAACCGGCGATCCTGCCGTGATTGCTGCAAGAGCAGAAATGCTGGATATTGATATTTCCATTAATGAGGTCGACCCCGAGGAAGAAATTCATGTCCAGCCAGGGGGCACAATCAATATCATCCCGGTACATTGTGCCAACACCCCCGAACCAGGCCAACTGGACCCGGGCAACAGTGAACAGGTTCTAAACTGTATCAATCTGGCAGTTGATCTTTGTATGTCTGGTCGCTTCCAGGGAATGGTAACGGCACCGGTAAATAAAGCCATCATTAACCAGGCCGGGTTTGATTTCTCAGGTCATACCGAGTGGATCGCTGCGCGCTGCGGTGACTGCACACCGGTGATGATGCTGGCCAGCAATACATTACGAGTATGCCTTGCCACTACCCATATCGCTCTCGCTGAGGTGCCGGCCGCTATTACCCCGGAAGTACTGGAACAAGTGCTTTCAGTAATGGATCGCGATATCGCACGTCTGTACCACATCAGCAGGCCGGCAATCGGTGTATGTGGCCTCAACCCCCACGCTGGAGAAGGCGGTTACCTGGGCAGGGAAGAAATAGAAATTATCGAGCCCACCATTCAGCGACTGCAACAGAAAGGGCTGAATTTAACCGGTCCGCTGCCTGCTGATACGGCGTTTACGTTGAAACAACTGGAACAGCTTGATGCGGTGCTTGCGATGTACCATGACCAGGGTTTGCCAGTGGTCAAACACCAGGGCTTTGGCGAAGTAGTCAACGTCACCCTTGGGCTTCCAATTATTCGCACCTCTGTAGACCATGGCACCGCTGTTGATTTAGCCGGTTCAGGAAAAGCCAGCGCCAGCAGTCTGACGACGGCAATCAATCTCGCGATCAAGTTTGCGCAAAACAGCGCCTCTACACCTTGAGCGCCAATAACACTGGCAGCCATCGACCACGCAAACGGTTTGGTCAACACTTCCTTATTGATCAGCAGGTGCTGCAGCATATCGCCAATAGTTTTGCTGCGAAACCAATGCAGAATCTGCTGGAAATCGGCCCCGGTCAGGGCGCGCTTACCGATGTTCTGCTGCAGCGGGTTGAACATCTTACTGTCATAGAGCTGGATCGTGACCTGGCCGCATTTCTGAGCCAGCGATACGACAGCTCCCGCCTTACTGTTCAGCAGATGGATATCCTGAGCTGCAACCTTAATGATCTTGAACGTGATCACCCTGATCAGAAGCTGAGATTGATCGGAAATCTGCCTTACAACATATCCACCCCCCTGATCTTTCATCTGTTGGACCAGATTGAACTGATTGAAGACATGTTATTTATGTTGCAAAAGGAAGTCGCCATTCGACTGGCGGCCAAACCCGGCAACAAACAATACGGACGGTTAACAGTGATGACCGCGTTGCAAGTCGATGCCGTCTGCCTTTTTGATGTCCCTCCGGCTGCATTTGATCCGCCGCCGAAGGTCGATTCCACTGTGATCCGACTGACACCAAAACTGCAAAAAATAGAATTTGATCAACAGAAGGTGAACCAACTGGTAACCGCAGCCTTCGCTCAGCGGCGCAAAACTCTGAGAAATGCCCTGTCTAAGATGGTCAGCGCCAATCAGTTTGCAGATGCCGGGATAGATCCTGGGGCAAGGGCCGAAACTATTTCACCTGAGCAGTTCGTCAAACTCAGCAAAATTTGCTCTGGTGACTAGGCAGAGTTTCGTTGCCGGGGCAAATCAGCCAGCACCTGCTTGATCCAGTTTTCCGCTTGCTCGTTAATTTCACGCGCCTTGCGCCCTTTGGTCTCAATCACCGGGCCAAATATCACGTCTATCGTGCCCGGGTATTTAAGAAAGCTGTTTTTCGGCCAGAAAACCCCCGCATTATGCGCAATGGGTAAGACCGGCGCCCCCGACCTGGCAGCGATCATGGCACCACCAATCTGAAAGTTACCTGGGGCATCAGGCGGCATGCGGGTCCCTTCCGGGTAGATGATCAACCAACGTCCTTCCGCCATGCGTTGCTTCCCCTGGGTGATTAACTGGTCCAGTGCTCGTCTCTTTTTAGATCGGTCAATTGCGATTGGACGATAAGCCGCAAGCCCCCAACCAAAAAATGGAATCCACAGCAACTGGCGTTTAAGTACGAAAGAAACGGGTGGAAAAAAAAGCTGAAAGCACAGCGTTTCCCATGCGGACTGATGATTCGACAGGATAATGGCCGGGCAATCGGGAATATTTTCCTGACCTTGGACCCGGTAGTGAATACCGCAAATTTTGCCAAGGGACCAGATATTGAATCGCGCCCAACTACGAATAATGCTGTCACGCATTGTGCGGGGAAGCACCAGACTGACCACCGCAAGAACGCTGATGACCATAGCGCTCACTATCTGCCCAATGAGATAAACTATTGATTTAATTGCTATCATGAACTAATCAACTCCAGAATGCCGCGCGCGCGAAGTGACTCAACATAGGCCGCAAGATCATCAAATACCGGCACTTCACCAAGGGCCTCGCGCAATTCATGTGATTCAAGTTGCGCCTCTGTTTTCAGGCCTTTTCCTGTACGCACCAGCACTGGATTGGCGCTGACAGATTTTGCCGCCTGCAGATCTCTCAGTGAATCGCCCAGTGCGTCGACCCCTTCAAAGCTGCAGTTCAATCTCTGCTGCAGGTCGTTAAACAGTCCGGGCATGGGTTTACGACAGCTGCAACCCTCATCCGGGCCATGGGGACAGAAGAAAATAGCATTAATCTCTCCACCCATGGCGTGCAGCTGGTCGAGCATTTTCTGGTGTATCCGGTTCAGGGTGTTAAGTGTGAGCAGTCCACGTGCAACACCGGACTGGTTGGAAATAACGACCACCCGATACTCTGCCTTACACAATCTGGATATCGCTTCAAGACTACCTGGAATGGCGTGCCATTCTTCCGGAGACTTGATAAAATCCTCTGAGTCTTCATTGATCACCCCATCCCGATCAAGAATGATTAGACGATTGCCCTCCATCAGTCCTTTTTACCCTGATAATCGGTGACCCGTACTCGCCCATCGACAATGCGCTCGCCACGACCTTCCAGCACCTTCATTTTGTCCCAGAATGCAGCGTTCAGATCGAAGCTCGCCGAGATAGCGTTGCCCATCAGCAGTATCAACAAGTCTGCGCACTCTTCCGCCAACTCTTCAGTGGTCTTACCCTTGGTCACGCACTCGGCGATTTCTCCCAGCTCCTCTGTCATCAGTGCAAGACGATAGATCATGTCTTCGCCACCACGATCATTGAACCTGTGCTTGTGATGGAATGCCTGTACCGCCGCCAGCATGTGCGCAAATGAGTCCTGTTCAGTCTCTGTCAGCTGTGCGGGCATTATTCCATCCGCATCCACGAGATATCCGCAACCAGCAGGAACAGGTTACGGATACTGCTGAGCAGAGCCAGTCGATTGGCTTTCACTGCCGGATCCTCGTCCATCACCATAACCTGGTCGAAAAACTGGTCAACCGGGCCCTTCAATCTTGCCAGCTCCAGCAAACCTTTTTCGTATTTGCCCCTGGAGAACAAATCTCGTGCTTTCTCCCCGGATTTACTTACCTTCTGAGAAAGCAGAATTTCCGCTTTTTCTTCAAACAATAACGGATCAGGATGGGCACCAATAACCTGGTCCTGTTTCGAAAGAATATTAGCGATTCGCTTATTAGCTGCTGCCAGTGATTCAGCGGCCTCAGACTGACCCGCAAAGAACCCCTGCACCGCGCCAAGGCGGCGATGAAAATCCAGTGGGCATGTCGGTCTTACCGACATCACCGAAGCAATTTCCCTGGGGTCAAAGCCAAGTGCCTGGTAATAGGCCTTCAGGCGATCACTGACAAAATCAAACACCTGGTCGATCAGTGCGGTCACAACACCAAGGGCGGAATACTTTTCATTCTGATACTGCTTCACCCCATGAGATATCAACGCATACAGATCCAGCTCAGCACCGCCTTCAATGATGATTCGCAAAACGCCCAGGGCCGCTCGACGCAAAGCAAAAGGATCCTTGTCGCCGGTGGGTACCTCTCCGCATGCAAAGATTCCGACCAGCGAATCCACACGATCGGCCAGCGCCAGACAACGCGATACATTATCTGACGGCAACGCATCACCTGCATGACGTGGCAGATAATGTTCGTTCACCGCAACACTTACCGCTTTCGGCTCGCCCTGCAGGGCAGCATAGTAACTGCCAATTGTTCCCTGCAATTCAGGAAACTCGCCAACCATATCGCTGACCAGGTCGGTTTTACAAAGCTGGCAGGCACGTTTTACCTGTGATGGGTCAGCGCCAAGCTGCGCTGCCAACCACTGCGCAACATTCTGCATCCGCTCAACCTTATCCGCGACCGAGCCAAGCTTTTTGTGAAACAAAACCTTTGACAGCTCCGGTATGCGCGAATCCAGAGATTGTTTCTGGTCATTGCGCCAGAAGAACTCAGCGTCCGCAAGACGCGCTCGAAGTACCCGTTCGTTGCCAGAGCGCACGCGCTTTGGCGCACTGCTCTTGATATTGCTGATCGTTATAAAACCGGGCATCAGTGCATTGTCAGCGTCTACAATATGGAAGTACTTCTGGTGATCACGCATTGAAGACACCAGCACCTCCGCGGGCACTTCCAGAAACCTGGGGTCAAATTCTCCATAGAGCCCCTGGGGCCACTCTACAAGACCTGTCACTTCATCAAGTAATTGTGGATCAATAACAGCGTTTCCACCGACTCTCGCTGCCAGACGCCTGATCTGTTTTTCAATAATGTTTTTACGTTCATTGTAATCAACAATAATGTGACCATCCGTTTTTAACGCACCGGCATATCGGTCAGCAGACAGTATCCGTATTTTCTTTGGCGCATGAAAACGATGACCCATGGTCCAGGAGCCGGACTTCAGCCCTAAAACCGATACTGCTAACGGTTCGCTGCCGTACATGGCCAGCAGCCAGTGCACTGGCCGGACAAATTCCTGGCTTTGATCACCCCACCTCATACGTTTTGGAATAGGCAGTTTTTTGATCGCCGTGGCCAGCGCTTCGTTAGTCAGTTGCTGGATCTTTTCACCACTGACCTTGTGCCTGAAAACCAACCACTCACCTTTATCTGTGGAAAGACGTTCGAGTTTGTCTACGGTCACACCACAGGACCCGGCGAATCCTGTGGCGGCACGAGTCGGGTTGCCGTCGGCATCAAAGGCTGCCTGGACAGCAGGTCCGCGGCGCTCTTCAACTCTGTCTGCCTGTCTTGGCTGGACCTGTCTCAGCCAGACAGCGAGCCTGCGTGGTGTCGCGTAAAACTGACGATGCGCCGGACTGCCGTCCACCACACCCGCATCCGCCAGGTACTGATGTATTGAACTTGCGAAAGATTCACCCAGAACCTTTAGTGCTTTAGGCGGCAGCTCCTCCGTTCCCAGCTCGAGTAACAGATTGCGGGCCCGCCTTGTGGCAGTGGAATTAGTCGTTTTTTTCTTTCCCTCGGCCATTAGCTTTTCCTTTTCGAGCGCGAAGAACTGATCCGGCCTCTGGGAAATCCCAGTGCCTCACGGCTCTCATAGTAGCGCTGGGCCACACCTCTCGCCATTGTTCTTACCCTGCCGATATAACGTGCCCGTTCTGTAACGCCGATGGCGTGGCGGGCATCAAGCAGGTTAAAACTGTGGGAAGCTTTGAGGACCTGCTCATAGGCTGGCAACGGCAAGCCATTTTCCAGCAGCGTATTACACATCTTTTCTGCCGCTTCAAATTGACTGAATAAATGTTCAACGTCTGCATACTCAAAATTATAAGCAGACTGCTCCACTTCATTCTGGTGGTAGAGGTCTCTATAGGTATAACGCCCGGTAGGTCCATCGCACCACACCAGATCAAACAGGCTGTCTACACCTTGCAGGTACATGGCAATGCGTTCGAGGCCATAGGTAATCTCTCCGGTTACGGGTTTGCAGTCGAGACCACCGACCTGTTGGAAGTAAGTGAATTGCGTCACTTCCATGCCATTCAACCAGATTTCCCAGCCGAGCCCCCAGGCTCCCAGGGTCGGTGATTCCCAGTCATCCTCGACAAATCGAATATCGTCTTTTTCAAAATCAAGTCCAAGCTCACGCAGTGAAGCAAGGTACAAATCCTGGAAATCATCAGGGGAGGGTTTAAGCACCACCTGAAACTGAAAATATTGCTGAAGTCGATTAGGATTTTCGCCATAACGGCCATCTGTAGGCCGCCTGGAGGGCTGTACGTAGGCCGCCTGAAGCGGCTCTGGTCCCACCGCGGCGAGAAAAGTCGAGGGGTGGAAAGTACCCGCACCTACCTCCATATCGTAGGGCTGCATAATCACACAGCCCTGTCTGGCCCAAAAACCCTGCAAGGTCAGGATCAAATCCTGGAATGTCATGTAGCTAATTTATTGGTAGTTAATTAATTTGCGCCGATGATCAACTTCGATAATACCGGGCGTCGTTTGTTAGGCGCAAATTACGACTATATCGCATCAGCAAAACCTGCTATGGATGCAAGTCTATCGCCTTTGAGCCGTACGCGCATTACCGGCAGCCCTTTTGATGCCAGCACCGAAATATCACCATCAGCCTGGGCGCGCAACAGCTGGGAAAAACTGTAACCACTCTCCGGCACATCATAATCACCGACAGACTCACTGATAAACTGCACGAAACAACCGGTAGACGCACCACCCTTGTGCAGCTGACCGGTTGAATGCAGGTAACGCGGCCCAAAACCGACAGTACATGCCACCCCGTAACGTTCACTCAATCGTTGACGAAGGTTTTCCAGGGCGCTGATGAATGGGTGTTCAATAGGAAGATAAGCAAGCAGGCTTATGTAATTTCCAGGTTGCAGTGCCGCGAAAAAAGCGCTGGCAGTTTGCCCCATGGCACTCTCATCTGCAGCCATCTGATGCAACTCAAATTGCGGCGTATCAACGGACCCGGAAGTCTCGAGTATTTCGCCACTTTTAATGAACCTGTTGGTACTGTTCTTCGCTTCTGCGACATTGGGCTCATCAAATGGATTGATACCCAGGTAGTGCGCAGCAATTGCAGTGGCAAATTCCCACTTAAAAAACTCAGCACCGATGCTCAGAGGGTCTGTGATCGACCAGTTTATTTCCCGGTCAGTGGTGTGCTCGGATTGCCCTCGCTCACCATCACTGATTCGCACGTAAAACACGTCATCACCACCATGTGAAGGTGCGCCTTCGGATGCACATACAGGCAATATCCCCTTACCCAGCTTTCCGGTACTTTCCGCTACAAGCTGCTCTATCCAGATACCGAGAGCAGAAAAACGATCTGCAATCTCCAGCTGCATCTTGTCCCTGCCCATCAGCGCCTGCTGGCCGAGAAATATTCCCAGCGCCAGGGCGTCATTTTGATCCGGCAGGTTATCCTGCGTTGTTTTGGTATAGGCATTGGCTTGATCCAGCAACCTGGTGACATCGAGCCCACACAGCGCAGCGGGCACCATTCCAAAATAACTGAGCGCCGAATACCGGCCGCCTATATCTGAGGGATTTATGAATGTATGGCGAAATCCCATCTCCTCAGCATGACCCTGCAACCAGGAATCCTGATCGGTAATGGCGACAAACTGATCGCCCGGGCTGGCCGAAATTTGACCGACTTTGTGAAAGAAGAATCGATACAAGTCTGCAGTTTCAAGGGTTGTTCCCGACTTACTGGCAACGATAAACAGCGTATGTTTGAGATCTGCCTCAAGAACATTCCGCACCATTTCGGGGGCGGTGGAATCCAGAATCGACAGCGAAGGAAATCCTGGGGCCGATGGCACAACATTGCAAAGCACTTCCGGCGCGAGACTCGAGCCCCCCATACCAAGCACTACAATCTGCTGAAACTGACCCGAGGCCAATGTGTCTGCAACCCAGTCTTTCAAAGCACCCAGTTGCTGGCATATCCAGCCAGGCGCATCCAGCCAGCCCAGACGGTTGAGTATTGCCACCTTTTCCGGCTCATGAACACTCCACAGAGACGCATCCCTCTGCCACAGCCTGGAGGCCAATTGTAATTTGTCGCTCATCACAAGCTCGTTAGATATCAATTAAGAGGAAGGGAATCTCTATGGCAACAAAGCCAGCGGAGACAGCAAAATATAGCGCTATTTTATCAGCTTTCCCTTGCACGTTTTAATAACGCAAGCTCCCAGTTATAGGCGCTTTTACAGATTACCTCAATGTCATCAAGTTGTGGTTCCCATGAAAAAATCTGTCTGATTTTTGCATTGTCCGCTACCAGTTCAGCGGGATCACCTGGTCTCCGCTGCTGTTGTTTTACAACGAAATCCACACCACTGACCTTTTTTACGCAATCCACCACCTGGCGAACACTATAACCACTGCCATAGCCACAATTAACGCTCACACTTTCGCCATTTTGTTCAAGATAAGAGATGGCATCCAGATGCGCACGGGCCAGGTCATCGACGTGAATATAGTCCCTGATACAAGTGCCGTCAGGAGTGTCGTAGTCGCTGCCGAATATTGCCATGGAAGATCGCTTGCCCGTTGCTGCCTCGCAGGCAACCTTGATCAAGTGCGTCGCTTCAGGGGTAGACTGACCAAGGCCGCCGCCCTGGTGGGCGCCAGCGACATTAAAGTAACGCAATGCAACATATCGAAAGTCCCCCGGGGCATCAGAAAGATCCTCCAGTGTTGATTCCGTCATCAATTTTGTCCTGCCATAAGGATTAATCGGCAAGGTTAGCGCACCCTCACTGACAGGTATTTTTTCCGGGTTGCCATAAACTGCAGCGCTGGAGGAAAAAACAAACTGCTTAACGCCTGCGGTGCGGCATGCCTGCAGAAGACGAATAGATCCAGCCACATTATTCTCATAATATTTCAACGGGTCGGAAACTGATTCAGGCACCACGATATGGCCGGCAAAATGCACCACCGTGGTGACGCCATGCTCACTCAGCAAGCGCTCCACCAGCGCGGTATCCGAGATACTGCCTTCGACAAACTCGGCACGTGGGTCGACCGCCCATCGGTGACCGGAATAAAGATTATCAAGGACGACCACACGGTGGCCGGCGTCCAGCAATTGCAGGGTTGTATGCGAGCCTATATAACCAGCGCCACCAGTCACCATCACTGTGTTCATTGTATTGTCATTGGAAGTTTCACCGGCGGCGATTGTAACACCGCAGCGCTGCTGCGCCGCAGTCGGCTGTTCAGACTGACGAGGTCGGTGTGACCGGGTGCTTGCCAGAATTTAGTTGATCTGGTGCGTTGGGTGAGCACGGTTAAGCCATCGTGGCCGAAACCTATTTCAACAGCGCCTTCCTTTGCAGTATTTAACAGCGCAATATCTCGTCGACGATAGCTGTCTACAACCCCCTTGTGCGGATGATGAAATCGATTCAGATAGCCTGCACTTACCACCGCGAGTTGCGGCGACACAGCATTGAGAAGCAAAGCGGATGAAGATGTTTTACTGCCATGATGTGGTACTTGCAGAACATCAGAGTTTAATTGATTGCGCGAGGCGTCGACCAGTGCTTCCTCCGCATCCCGCTCAATGTCGCCAGTTAACAATACAGACCCGTTGTCTGAACTGACCTTGATGACACATGAACTGTTATTACCCCTGTTATAGTTATTTCGATCCGGCCAGAGCACTTCGAATTCAACCTTATCCCAGCGCCAATGCTGACCGGCCTCGCAGGTTGTGGCACCCACCAGCCTGTCTTTTACACTGCTGATGACAGCGTTTATCTGCATCCCCTGACCTAACACAGTGGCACCGCCAATATGATCATTATCACCGTGACTGATGACCATCAAATCAATCTTCTGCACGCCAATTTGTCTGAGATAAGGAATCAAGGCAACCCGGGCCAGATTAAATCCGCCAGGGAAACTGGCCCCGGTGTCATAGATCAACACATGGTTCGCCGTCTGAATAACCGAAGCAAGACCCTGACCAACATCCAGCATGGTGTATTTGAATTCTCCCGGTCGGGGCGCAATTGCTGCAGGCATGAACATTGGCAGCACCCACAATGCACCCACCCATCGCGCCGGCAATGCCCGACCCAGAATCAGCAACATTAAGCCAGTAACTGCCAGAGATGAAACCCAGAACTGCGGAGCTGCCTGGGTCCAGCTGGCCCAGCTTATACTCCCGAGGAACGACAGATATTGCCAGACAATTTCCAGAAGCCCGTTACATAGTTGAACACTATATCCGGCCAGGGTTGAAAAACCGAGGCTCCAAAGCAGCAACGCTGCCAGGGCCATGGGCACCACTACCAAGCCAATGATGGGCACCGCCACTAAATTAGCCACTGGCGCAATCAACGATATTTTCTGAAAAGCGATCAATAATACCGGCAGCATGCCAATCAAAAGCCACAGCTGCACACGCCACCATTTACCAATGACAGAGGTCAAACGAAATAACAGCGTTGGCCGCTGACTGCGGCCGGCGTGATCGCCAGTGGCAACCAGTACCAATATGGCAACCGCGCCAAAGGATAACCATAAACTGCTGGACAACGGCGCCAAGGGATCAATCATAAGCACCGCCGCAAGCACCAGACTGAGCAGCGTCAGAGGTCGGGTGTGCCGACGCAGCAATATGGCCAGGACAAGCACCAGCAGCATTACAAGAGCGCGACGCGTGGGTAAAGTAAAACCGGCCAGTAACGCATAGATCAAGCCTGCGAGAAATCCACTGATGGCGCCCGCCACCATGGCAGGATAGATTTGACACAATGTTGCAGACCGGCGCCAGCCCCAGGCGCCCAGGGAGCCAGCCAACCAGGCTACCAGACCAATATGCAGCCCCGATATAGCCACCAGGTGGATGGTTCCGGTATCCTGCAGAACTCTCCAGACATGGTCCTGCAGGGTTGATCTCACACCTACGGTAAGGGCAGCCAGCAATCCTGAGTTAATGCTCTGTCCAAGCTCCTCTGCCAGATAGGACGAAAATCGCTGCCGAAGAGAATTGACCGATCGCAATAAATCCAGGGATACAGATGACCGCTGTGCCAGCTGCCACCATTGACCGTTGACGACGTAGCCTGTGGCACCAATACGCTGGTGGAAAAGCCAGGTTTCGTAGTTCAGACCGGCCCCCGGATTCTGCAATCCATGGGGCCGCTTCAGTCGAACGGTAAAGCGCCATCGTTCACCACTTCTTGGTGAAATTTCCCTGGAATAAATATTTAACCTGACGCGCCTGGGGCCGGACAATTGCTGATTGCCAGAACTGACTGCCCCGACTTCCATATCAAAACGGGATCCGTTAGCGGCAGGCTTAACCATGCCGGAGATTGTGCCTTCGACAGTGAGGCTCTGTTGCTCGTACTCTGGCGGTAAAGTCGCCGCCAGCACATTACCCGCCACCCACGTCGCCAGGCTAAGACCAAGTCCCGCTGCAGCGAGCCACCGCAATGGGTTGAAAACCGCAGCAAATCCTAGACACAGGACACCACCGAGCAGTGATAATTCGGTTGACCAGAGGCCGGGCAGGAAACGAACAGATATGACACCGACAGCGAAAAAAAGGCACAGCACTGATGCGCTGTTTGCGCCATCCCATTTTTGGCCCATAATAAATACAGTTTCATCCTTGAAAACTTAATATCATCCTAACCAATGCCACGTCGAACGATCAAGCGGTTTATCCCCAGTAAAGGACGAATTCGCGCACTTAACCTGCACCGTTTTTTCGGCGAACGCATTCACGACAGAAAACTCTGGATAATAAATTGTGTCAGTGTGTCTCGAGCCGTAGCGATTGGCCTGTTCTGCGCTTATCTGCCCCTGCCGTTTCAGATGTTGCCGGCGGCTTTACTGGCGATTGTATTTCGCGCCAATCTACCTATTGCCGTAGTGCTGGTGTGGATATCGAACCCACTTACCTTCCTCATAGTGTTTACCCCACCCTACCTGCTGGGTTTGTTGATTACCGGGGAGACCGGCATCTCATTGAGCAGCATCACTATCGAAATGATGATGCAGCAGCTCGTTGCACTATGGATTGGCTGCCTTATATTCGGCACGGGACTTGCGATGGCCGGTTATATCCTGGTAAATATTATATGGAGGATGATGGTAGCGAACCGCTGGACCAGTCGTAAGAAACGCGATCAAAGGGACTCCGAGCCGAAATCGTAGAAGCGCAATTACATGAGCAAAAAAAAGCCCCCATCCGGGGGCTTTTTAGTATCGCCATAACAGCTGTTATCTTGACTGCAGCGCGTCGCGAATTTCGGTCAGCAGCTTCTCCTCAGCAGTTGGCTCAGGTGTGGCAGCTGCTTCTTCCTCTTCTGCAGTTTCCTGCATTTTATTGACCGCTTTAACAAGCAGAAAGACGGCAAATCCAACAATCAAAAAACTGATCACGTGATTGACAAAAGTACCGAAATTGATGGTGACCGCGCCCGCTTCCGCTGCCGCCTCAACCGTTGCATAAGGTGCTGGTGTAGCGCCTTCTTTAATGACAGCAAACAAATTACTGAAATCGACACCGCCCATCAACAGGCCGATTGGCGGCATAATAACATCTGCCACCAGAGATGAAATAACGGTACCAAAAGCCGCGCCAATAATGATGCCCACCGCCATATCCATGACGTTGCCTTTCATTATAAATTTTTTAAATTCTTCTATCATTGTTGAAATCCTCTGTTGAATTAATCAGTCTGAAGCGCAGTCAATGCTGCCCGCAACCCCGGACTGTGTGTAGTAGGTAAGTTTGTACGATCAGTCAGTGATTCGACCGGGTACCTATTTACACGACAATAGCTGAATGCTGCATTAATAGAACGTTTTTCTTCTACAGGACCTGTGTCGAACTCATACCTGTACGGTTCAGCTTCCCTTCGGCGTCCACGGTGCTTAACTGCCAGACATGTACCCCCGGCCGAAATATTCAACGCGAGCCGGGCCCATGACTGGTCTGTGGCATCCCTGAATGTCCAATGACACCACCCCTGCAAAACAAAAGCCCCGCACTGGGCGGGGCTTCGGAATTTCCGGTAATGGAAAAGGGCTTACATCATGCCGCCCATGCCACCCATTCCGCCCATGTCAGGCATTGGAGGACCAGCTGGCTTATCTTCCGGAATCTCAGACACCATCGCTTCAGTGGTGATCAACAGACCGGCAATGGAGGCAGCGTTTTGCAGCGCCGTACGGGTAACCTTGGTTGGATCCAGAATTCCCATCTCAAGCATGTCACCATACTCACCGGTACCAGCGTTATAGCCATAAGCACCGTCCTTACCTGCCACTTCGTTCAGAACAACAGAAGCATCGTCGCCGGCGTTGGCAACGATCTGACGCAGCGGCTCTTCCAGAGAGCGAAGAACGATACGAACACCCATGTCCTGGTCCGGATTGGTGCCGGAAGTTTCTTTAACCGCAGCAACGCAGCGCACCAGCGCTGTACCACCACCAGGAACAACGCCTTCTTCAACTGCCGCACGGGTCGCGTGCAGAGCGTCTTCGACGCGGGCCTTCTTCTCTTTCATCTCAACTTCAGTAGCAGCACCGACTTTGATCACGGCAACACCGCCGGCCAGTTTGGCCACACGCTCTTGCATTTTTTCACGATCATAGTCAGAGGTTGCTTCCTCGATCTGGGCACGAATCTGGCCTACTCGAGCTTCGATATCCGAGCTCGCACCTGCACCATCGATGATGGTGGTGTTTTCCTTGCTGATCTGAATGCGCTTGGCTTCACCAAGATCGTCCAGGGTCGCAGCTTCAAGGCTCATACCAACTTCTTCGCTGATCACACGGCCGCCAGTGAGGATAGCAATATCCTCCAGCATGGCCTTACGACGGTCACCAAAGCCAGGCGCTTTTACCGCGCAGACCTTAACAATGCCTCGAATGTTATTCACCACCAGGGTAGCCAGAGCTTCACCATCAACGTCTTCCGCAATGACCATCAGCGGACGGCTTGATTTGGCAACGGCTTCCAGAGTAGGTAGCAGGTCACGAATGTTGGAGACTTTCTTGTCGTGGATCAGCACGAAAGGATTCTCCAGATCAACACTCATACTGTCCTGGTTATTAATGAAGTACGGAGACAGGTAGCCGCGATCGAACTGCATACCTTCTACCACATCAAGTTCGTTCTCGAGCACATTGCCTTCTTCAACGGTAATAACGCCTTCTTTACCAACTTTCTCCATTGCCTCTGCAATGATGTCACCGATATTGTTGTCAGCGTTGGCTGAAACGGTGCCTACCTGAGCAATTTCCTTGTGATCTGCACAAGGACGTGAAAGTTTTTTCAGATCGGTGATAGCAACGGTAACCGCTTTGTCGATTCCGCGTTTCAGGTCCATTGGATTCATACCAGCGGCAACAGCTTTCATACCCTCACGAACCATGGCCTGGGCCAATACGGTTGCAGTGGTTGTACCGTCACCTGCGATATCAGAAGTCTTGGAAGCAACTTCCTTAACCATCTGCGCACCCATATTTTCAAGCTTGTCTTTGAGCTCAATTTCCTTCGCTACGGACACACCATCTTTGGTTACAGTAGGTGCGCCAAAAGACTTGTCCAGAACTACGTTACGGCCTTTGGGGCCTAATGTTACTTTTACAGCGTCAGCCAGCACGTTTACGCCACGCAGCATGCGGGCACGGGCGCTTTCGCCAAATACTACTTCTTTAGCAGCCATGATTTACTAATCCTCTTAAATTCTGTGATTTCTGCTGATTAAATCAGCCTTCGATGACGCCCATGATGTCGTCTTCACGCATCACAAGCACTTCTTCGCCAGCAACTTTGACTTCTGTACCGGAATATTTTCCGAACAGTACCTTGTCACCAACTTTCACATCCAGGCCACGCTGCTCGCCATTTTCGAGCACTTTGCCCTTGCCCACTGCGAGAATTTCTCCCTGCATGGGTTTTTCAGTTGCAGAATCAGGAATAACGATGCCACCGGGGCTTGTGCGCTCGTCTTCAACTCTTTTGACGATTACGCGGTCATGAAGCGGACGGATATTCATACGCTCATATCTCCTCTATTAAATAAGAAATTGTTGATTAAAAACTTGTGGCTAACACGCTCCGGATACGGCACCATTAAGACCTCTTCAGGTCAGGAACCATCCCCACTGAACGCTGTTTGTTAGCACTCACCTTAAGTGAGTGCTAATAATAGTGCCGGGATTTTAAAAATCAATGGCACAGAGAAAAAATATTTGGCTTGATAAAATTGCCGAATAGACCGCTACACTGCACGTCTTACAGTAGATATCTATTTGATTACATTAAAGAACATTGCTCTTCGTCGAGGCCCCCGGGTACTGTTTGATGAAGTTAATCTGCTACTACATCGTTGCGAACGGATTGGCGTGGTGGGTGATAATGGTTGCGGCAAGTCCAGTTTGTTCGCTTTGATCCTCGGGGAGCTGGGGGCTGATCAGGGAGATATCGCCATTCCCGAGGACACCGTCATCGCCCATGTAGCGCAACAAACACCCTCAAGTGATCAGCTGGCGATTGACTATGTTCTTGATGGCGACCAGGTGTTACGCAATACCGAAAAAGCATTGCGCCAGATTGACCATCATACCGAGGGCGAAAAAGCCGCGGAGCTGTATGGCGTGATGGAACATATTGACGGTTACAGTGCCCCTGCAAGGGCAGCCAGGCTGATGCATGGCCTCGGTTTTTCCAGCGCCCAGCTCAACGCAATAACACGATCTTTTTCAGGAGGCTGGCGGGTCCGGCTGAATCTTGCCAGGGCGCTGATGTGCCCCTCGGACCTGCTGTTGCTGGATGAACCCACCAACCACCTCGACCTGGATGCAGTGGTATGGCTGGAGGACTGGTTATCGGGTTATCAAGGCACACTGCTGATGATCTCCCATGACCGTGATTTTATTGACGCGACCTGCCAGAGAATTCTGCATATTGAGCATTGCGGGATAAAATCTTACAGTGGCAACTACAGCAGCTTTGAACAAACCAGAGCGGAAGTATTGGCTACAGAGCAGGCGGCATACCAGAAACAGCAGCGTGTCATCGCCCATATGCAGAGTTACGTCAGCCGTTTCAAAGCCAAGGCCACCAAAGCGCGCCAGGCTCAGAGCCGGGTAAAAGCCCTGGAACGGATGCAGCTGATTGCCCCTGCCCATGTGCACTCTCCATTCAATTTTGATTTTCTCGAGCCCGCAAGAGTCGCAGATCCAGTGCTTAAACTGGATGAAGTAAGTGCCGGCTATGGCCAAAACCTGGTGCTTGAGGATGTGTCTCTAAGTATTGGCAATACCGACCGCATTGCGCTGGTGGGGCCAAATGGTGCCGGCAAATCCACCTTGATCAAATTATTAGCGGGAACAGTTCCTGCTGCCACAGGCAGTATCACTCAGGCTAAAGGACTCAATATCGGTTACTTTGCCCAGCACCAGCTGGAACAACTGGACCCCGCAGTCTCCCCTCTGCAGCAACTGCAAAAGGAATTTCCTCATCGACGCCACCAGGAATTGAGAAATTATCTGGGAGGCTTTGGCTTCCGTGGCGATCGAGTCGAGGAAAAAATCGGACCGCTGTCTGGCGGCGAAAAGGCGCGATTAGCGCTGGCATTGCTGATTTTCCGCCAGCCGAACCTGTTACTCATGGACGAGCCTACTAACCACCTGGATATTGAGATGCGACACGCGCTCACTGTTGCATTCCAGAGCTACCAGGGCGCCATCGTCCTGGTTTCCCATGATCGCCATCTTATCCGTACGGTGTCCGACCAGCTGTGGCTGGTAAGTGAAGGCCAGGTAAAGCAGTTTGACGAAGATATCGAGGGATATATGCGATGGTCAAAAAAAGCCAGCGCCAATGCCAATGCCA
>Ga0055584_100000343_pt1 | contig 43694 bp, 41 predicted proteins | sample OSDHelmetaG_FD_58716 | JGI IMG/M metagenome (GOLD analysis project Ga0055584, IMG submission 58716) | Pelagic marine sediment microbial communities from the LTER site Helgoland, North Sea, for post-phytoplankton bloom and carbon turnover... | ecosystem: Environmental > Aquatic > Marine >...
CGGTCGCCTGCAAACGGGCTCGACAACCGGTCGCCTGCAAACGGGCTCGACAACCGGTCGTCTTCCCGGCAGTACGACTTCAACGACTCGCCGCCCGGGATCAGCCAACGTGAAAAAGTCTGGCAGCGGAGGTTCCGGCCACAAAGGCAAGATGATCATCATCGGAGCCGCCACCGGAATCATACTGGCCGCTCTTGGCGTGAAAGTAATGATGGAGAAAAAGGAGGCGGAGAAAAAAGCGCGTATCCTCGAGCTCTCTAAAGCGGAGAAACCAACTGGTACCGCAGCGGATATCCGGACAGCGATTGAGTTCATCGGTGATCGATCCACCCCGCCAGCGACTCGAACCGATGCCATCAAGATTCTCGAAACTCTGAGCGGCAACGGCATCGAAGACGCCATGCACACCACGCTCAAAGAGAGCGAATCGACTCCGATAAAAATGCTACTCGCCCGGGTCTTGTCCGGGCGAGGATACGCCGCAGCTGTCCCCACCATTCTCAAGAGTTTCCACCTGGCGAGAAAGGATAACGAGAAAGTCGTCTTCCTGAACGCTGTCAAAGGTCTCGCGTCCCAGGAAAGCCTCGACCAGATTCTCAGTGCTCTGCAAGGAGACCACAGCCGTGAAATTCGACGGATTTTTGAAGACACCGTCCTCGCCGTGCTCCGCCGCGAGTCCAATCCTGATCCCGAAATCGAAAAAATGCTGACCCGCGTTTCCACCACCAGTGGGAATGAGCGCAAGAGTCTCTTTCGCATTCTGGGAGTGCTGGGCGGCGATGCGGTCAAGACGAGACTCAAGAGCATTTACAACAAGAAGAACGATCCCGAATACCAGCGAGACGCGATGAACGCGTATTCAAACTGGCAGGATCGAAACGTTCTTCCCGAAGTCGAAAACATCATCAACACAACCGAAGACAAGCCTCTCGGCATCGCAGCTCGCGCCTCCTTCGCCAAGCTTGCTGCGCTCCCCGGTGCGGAACCACTAGAGAAGCGCATCGAGATCTGGAACAAGGCCTTTCAGTTCGCCGATAACCAGAACGACGTTCGCCGTCTCGTCAGCAACGTCATCGAGCACCCCTCTCCTCTGTCCCTGAAAATGCTTCAGGAATGGGCAAAGCATGAGAAATATGGAGCCTTTGCCAAAGGTGCCGTTGGAACCATGCAGAAAACCATCACCAGTGTGCCCGAGCTTGCACCAGGAGATGAGATAAAGGGAAACAATTCTCGTGTTCAGGGCCAAATGAAGGCGTCGTTCAACTCTTTCCTCGAAGCGATCACAGGCTGGACTTCGCCCGAGACATCTTTCACCTGGAGTTTCAAAGTCAAAGAGGCCGGTGAGTATTTCATCGTCGTAAAGCAGGCTTCCGTTCGCGAGGCGAATAGCGAATTCCGCATCTACATCGACGGAAAAACTCTGGAGGGACAATCGCAGAGAACAGATTCCCTAGAAGACTTTCAGCCAGTTAAGCTGGACGGAACCGTTCCCCTGCAGCCTGGCACCGTCTACACCCTCACTCTCGTGGCTGGAAAGAAAGTGGAGCCGCGAATGATGGATATCGGTGCGATCCAGTTGGTGAAGTGAGTGGTCAGTCTAAGATTTTTTGCTGATCACTAAAATACCAAACATCGCTCACTTTTTCTCCGGCGGCTTTGGTACATCCAGATCTCGACCATCGGTCAGTCGAATCATCGCGCCGCGAATCATGTTGCCGCGCTCTTCCCGGGAGATGTTTGGATACGAGCGCATCACGTGACCGATATATTCGCGAAGCTTTTGCTGCTTCTCCTGAGGAAGCGCCCGGTAGCGGGCAATATCCTCCTTTGAAGGTCCCTTTCGCTTCCCATCGTCACCTTTCCCGTGCCCATCGCGTCTCCCATCGCCGCCTCCGCCCGGTCTGGATTGGGGCGAAATCTGGCTCTCCCCAAACCGCAATTCCACTTCATCTCCGGCGAAAGAAATACGTGCCGAAACAGCCGCAAGCGCATATCCCGGAGCTGACGGAGGTTGCGATACCTCGACAAGCTGCAATCCCTCTTCCGTTTTTTTCTCCGGAGTCACAAGGACCGTCTTTTTCGTTTGCCGATTGTAAACGGTCGCCATCTGAATGTCGTCGAAAGAAGCGACACCTCGCAACACGTACACCTCAGCAGGGTCCAGAACGCGACCGAATGGACTCGCTGCCTTTAAAGCCTCGAAGTCAGAAGATTCAACCGGGCCTGGAGTGAGATCAGCGCCCTGCCCAAAACTAGCCGTAGCTACAATTGCAACTCCGGACACCGCGACAAGACTCAACAGGGTAAGGTCACGGACCAAACAGGGCTGGGTCTTCGACCTGACTGGGTTGAGTCGTGCTTCATTCCACTCATTCATGATGAAGTGCCTTTCTCGTCCGTGTCAGCTTCGGCTTCATCGGCAGCTTCGTCAGGCGATTCGGTTCCTCTGCTATCTGGGTCAAACCATCTCGCCACCGTGATCTGACAGACCGACTGCGGCTCGGTCTCTTTCGATTTGGAATCGAGCTTGAGTTCCAAGGCTTTTATAACGACAAATTTCTCCGGGTTCTGCAACTCCGTTAGCCAATCAAATATCGCAGCCTGCTCGCCACGAACGATCAAACGCACGGCCACCTCAGCATGGAAAGTTTCGCGAACCACTTCCTGCATGCTCTGCTGCTCGATTTTGATCTTTTTCTCAAACAAGTCGTCCTGCAGTTCCTGCAAAAGATCGCCGAGTTCCTTCGTCAGTCGACCGCCTTCGGCACGAGGCATTTTTTCCATCAGCCATCGCTCGCGGACATCCGCTTTTTCGGCATCCCCGAGCCACATCTCTGCATCGGCGATCTCGTTTTCCAAGAGGCGAATCTGATCTCCGCTACCCCGCAAATTTTTCGCGATGTAGCGAGCCGCGAATCCATTCGCGACGAGGAAGATTACGGCGAAGCATCCCGCCACCATCCATTTTTCTCTAGCTGTCAGGCCCCGCATTTTTTGGTTCTCCACTGATGATGAATGTCGCCGTATTATTCTTTTCCACCTTCGGATTCGGCATACTCCACTGGTAACGTTCGAATCCTTCCATCCCCTGCAAATCCTCGAGCAGTTGGTTCGCCAACTGAACATCGCGAGCCTGTCCCACGATTCGTGAACTTCGTCCGGAAGTCCTGAACTCACGAATCACGACTCCACTTCCCGGCAGCGCCGAAGTAATGCGACTCAATTGAACGAGAGGAAACAAATCTTTCTCGAAAGCGGGCTCAAGTGCCTTCCATCGCTGCTCGACCATCTGAACCCGTTCCACATCGGGTTCGATGATCGAGAGTTGGCGCTCTATCGAATCAATCTTGCGAGATTTGTTTCTCGCATCAATCCAGAGCCAGGAAATGGCAACGATATAGGCGATCAGCAGCGCGGCCAATCCAAGTAAAACCCTTCTACCGGTCTTTCGCTTACGACGGGAGTTGGAAACGGCGTGAGGCAGCAGACGAGAACGCCCTTCGACCCGCTGCGAGACTGCGTTGGGATTCGTGCGCTGGGTGACGAGGATGTCCAATGCCTCCGAAAATTCTTTAACGGCTTCCGTAGACGCATCCGGCACGCAGAAATTCATTTCCTTTGGCTGGTGCCCTGACAAAGCCGGGTCGCCACGTAATCCCAGCAAGGTAAGGGAAATTTCCTGGGCCGCAGCTTTGTCCGGCTGCCCTCCCCCACTCAACACCTGAACGTGGATAGGGATTTGTTCGTGATAGACTCCAAAAACGAGCCGGCCGCTCTCTTTCCACAAACAGCATCCACCGGTGGGAGCTGATCGAAGCCAGGCCGATGTCGTGTAACCAGCCGCGCCACTCTCAATAAACTCCGAGGCGGGCGGAGGCATTACGGTCACGGCAAAGGTGTCGCCCTCGGGGTCGTTCCCGATGAGTTCATAGTCCACGAGTGTTTCTCCGTCCGCCGAAGAGACGAGCCCGCGTTTTTCCGCCTGCGCAAAAATCATGTTCGCATGCAGGGATTGATCGGTCGGGGGCAAGGCAACTGCGAAGGTAGAAACTTCCGACGCCGGCATTCCGACGACGACGTCGGCACGACGCCCCACGATGTCGTGAAGATCAGGCCCACGAGCGATCTCGGAATCGCCCGAGACCCCGACCCATCCGCGGTCAGATGCTGGAATCGCCGCTACTCCGGCCATGATGGTATTTTCTGCATGAAAAGGATGTCCTGAGTAAACCTCAGAGGAAGGATAAAGTTTCCGGAAAAGAGAAGAGAATTACAAGTGATGAAGAGGGAGAATCGCGCCGTTAAAAATCGCCGATCAGCAGGTTCGCAGTGACAAGATAACGATCAGCCCACTTCAGGTTTCTTGGGCGAAGGCTAGGGACCTCGGGTGCCATGACCTGAAGAAAGGGAAAACCTTTGAGCCATTCGCTGCCACTCTCTGCTCCACGAAGCGCGGCAAAGGGCAAGCGACCTCCATCTCGATGGATGAAAAGCGCCACCTCTTCCCCGCCTGCCGAATCGAGCCCGAGGAGATGAAACCCAAGTTCACCCGTAGCTTTATCGATTTCCACAACAACAAGGGTGTGGTGAATGCCCGGCTCCCATCTTGGCTTTTCCGAACCGCGAGTTCTTACGACGAATGAACGCAGGCTGATAATGGGCTTCACGCCACGATCTATCGAGCGGGAGATTTTTTCGTGAATCCGACGCATGTGCTCCCCTTCCGTTTCGCTCGCGATACGATCCAGATTTTCGGATTTCAGCTTTGGTTTTTCATGTTCAACCAGGAGCTCATTCAAACCAGTTGCAAGGTCTTCCGCAAAAATACCATGCACCCCCCAGCGATTCCACTTCGGCTCGACGGTCGAATTGCGACTTCGAAAATAGCGCTCGATCAGATATTTCATCCGCGCCGTGTCATCCTCCCCTTTCAGAGAATAATAGATGGTGAAGTGTTCTTCGCGACTGAATTTCAGCAGATTCAAGATCGAAGCTGGCCCGCAGGCATTTTTCGAATCCGGGTAATCGAATTGATCTACAATCCCGGCACGGTCGGTTTGGCTTTGTGAAAAGGAGGAAATCGCAAATATCGAAAAGACGAATCCGATCGAGAGCAATTTCCACAGCTTCATTCTTACCCAGAAAAAAAAGCTACACATCATCGTCGCTACTTTCCCCAGCGACTTGCCCACGGAGTTTTGCCTCGATGAAAGCTTCCAGATTTCCATCCATGACAGACTGGATATTGCCGGTCTCGCAACCTGTGCGGTGGTCTTTGACCATCTGGTAGGGCTGGAAAACGTAGGACCGAATCTGAGCACCGAAAGCAATCTCGCCTTTCTCGCCGTATTGCTGCTCCATCTCGGAGCGCTTTTTGTCTTCCTCGATCTGCAGCAGTTTTGCTTTCAGAATTTTCAGCGCGACCTGGCGATTCTTGTGCTGGCTTCGCTCCACGGTGCATCGCACCAGAATTCCTGAAGGAAGGTGGCGCATCAGGACTCCCGTCTCGACCTTGTTCACATTCTGCCCGCCTTTGCCGCCCGATCGCATCGTCGTAATTTCAAGATCTGACTCGTCGATCTCCAACTCCGGCTCTTCTTTCAAATCCGGAACTGCTTCGATACTGGCAAAGGATGTATGCCGCCGTGACTGAGCATCAAAAGGCGAAATTCGCACAAGTCGATGCACGCCATTTTCACAATTCAAATAACCAAAAGCATTCTCGCCCTCGAACCGGAGCGTTGCTCCGCGAATCCCAGCTTCCTCACCCGGCTGCAAATCGACCATCTCGGTTTTGAAGCCCTGCTGCTGGCCCCAGCGCTGGTACATGCGAACCAGCATGTCAGCCCAGTCACAGGCCTCAGTGCCTCCTGCTCCTGCGTGGATCGTGAGAAAAGCATTTTCCGAGTCGTGCGGCCCATGGAGTAAAGTCAAAAGTTCGATACGATCCAACTCTTTCTGAATCGCTTCCACCTCGGAGCGGACCTCATCCATGGACGAGTCGTCGCCCTCTTCCTGGGCAATCTCGATAAGGACGGAAAAATCGTCGATCCGGGAGCTGAGCTCGTTTACCGGATTGATCTTGTTTTTCAGCGCCGCTACCTCACTAACTCGGGTCTGAGCCTTTTCCTTGTCGTCCCAGAATTCGGGAGCACTCATTTCGGCCTCGTAGGCCTCCAACTTCTTTTCCAATTCGGGAAAGTCAAAGATACCGCCGCAACTCAGAGAGTCGGGCTTTTAGGGATTCTGTGTCTATGGCGTTGAGATCGTCACTCATGCGAGGCGTATCCTGTTCCACAGATTTGGAAAAATGTAAACTTTGGATTAGAGGTAGACTCCATTTTTCATGAAAGCACGTGGCACCCTGATCAAACGCTCGCCTCTCACCGAGACAAGTTTGATCGTACATTGGTGCACCCATGAAAACGGAATCGTAAAAACGGTCGCCAAAGGAGCACGTCGTTCCAAGAGTCCCTTCGCCGGCAAGCTGGACCTCTTTTATCTCTGTGAGATCGAAGTCCATCCCGCGAAGAAAGGTGACTTGCACATACTCAAAGAACTCAAGATCGAACGCCCTCGTCTCGGCTTGCGAAAGAACTACCTGCAGACACTTGCTGCATCCTATTTCGTAAAGCTGGTTGATCGCGTCTCTGAGCTCGAAACACCGCTCCCCGAAATCGCTGACCTCCTCGACCGCGGACTCAATTTCTTGGAGGAAAACGATGCCGACTGGCGCTCCGTGAATCATTTCGAAAAACAACTCGCCCAGTTCGTCGGAGTCATCGAACCCGGGATCGATCCGATACGATCACTGGCAGATGTGTTTGGAAAGATGCCCGATCAACGCGGAGAGTTGGAGGGGCGTTTGGTGTGAGCCCCATCTTGACTCACTGCGGCTGTGCCGCGAGCAGGAATATCCTACTTCTATCGGGATCAAAACAGCCTTCGCATTTCCAGGCTTCTCCCCTACGGTTACTCCATGAAGGCCTTCCTTGTCATCGCTCTCATCGCTGCTGTGATTCCCCTGACCGCAACAGCCGAACTCCGCCCCTGGACCAACTCGGTCGGAAAAACGATTCAGGCGGAACTGGTTTCCCTCGAAGGCGACGATATCACGCTGAAAATGGAAAACGGTCGGAGCTATATCTTGGATCTGAACACGCTTTCTTCAGCTGATCAGGAGTTTGCAAAAAATTGGCAGGCAGAGTTGAAAGCAATGGCAGATGCCCCCAAGCCGAAGACGGAGACGATCATGGCAACGCCGGGTAAAGTGATCTATCACTCCTCTTTGAAGGAAGCCGAGGGAACCTGGAAAATGAGGCCCGGAAAGTGGGAGTTCAGCGAAAACGGCCTGACCGGCGTGGAGCTTGCCGCTGACGATCACGCTGCCGTGATGAAACAGCAACTGCCCCTGAAAGATGTCATCATCGAATTCGATGTTCTTCTCGGAGGGACAAAAAGCGCCATGTTCGGCATCGACGACAGCAAAGACCATGTCTGCCGGGTTACCCTGACAAAATTTTCTTTCCAGGCACGCAAAGACGACAACGATCACGAAGGCCCCGACAAGAGCAAGCCTTTCAATTCGGTCAATGAAGACTTTGATACTGACGAATGGCACACCGTTCGCATCGAACTGCTCGGTGAAGAAATGCTCGCTCAGACTGGTGATCACATCAGCCTTGGGAAGGATCCGCTCCTGGCCACCGAGAAAGCCAAATGGGGCTTCATCGTTGCCGGAGAGCAAGCCGGGTTTCGTGATCTCACCATCTGGGAAGCACTCCCGAACGAAGATTGGGAAAAAACTGGCTCAAGGCTTCGCAGGAAGCTGGACGTGGAAGAGTAGTTTTTCGCCTACTTCCACGCTGTCAGCTTCGTTTTCGTCCGCAAGATTACTGCGCCGTCCACGATCGCGGGCGTACTGCGACACAATTCTCCGAGCGGATTTTTGCTAACGAACTGAAAGGTCCCCGATGCAGCGATGACGTGCACATTTCCGCTCTCGTCGGCGAAATAGATGTGTTTTCCGTCACTCACGGGCGATCCAAAAATCGATCCCTCCACACCTGGGATTCTCTCTTTCCACTTCTCCTCGCCAGTCAAAGAATCGACGCAGGTCCCGATTCCCGAATCGTCGATCAGGAAGGCGAGATCACCGACTGCAATCAAGGACGGAATGTGGGGCACGTTGCGCTCGATACGCCAGACTTCTTCCCACTCGTCCGCATCGGTCAGTCGCATCGCAACACAGTGCTTGGGGTTTGCGGTGAAACCACAGGTCCCAATCACGAGGCCCCGTGTCACAATCGGCGAACTGATCGCGCGCTCGTTCGTGTCCGTATTGAAAACGGATCTGTCGGCGATCACGGCACCGTTCTTCGGATTGATCGCGGTGAAGCCATGTTGCCAGTTCACGAATACGAGAACCTCACGCCCGTTCGCGCCGTAGACGCAGGGCACCGAATAGGAAATTCGCTGGCTCTTTCGCTCAACCTCCCAGGCGACTTCCCCACTCTCTGCGTGCAGGGCGAAGAGGTTTCCGCTTTCTTTTTCCTGATCATTATTGAGAACAACAAGGTCTTCGTGGAGAATCGGAGATCCGCCAAATCCATGTCCCCCAACGATCGGTCCAAGTTCTTTCTGCCAGTGAAGATCGCCGTCATGAGAGAGGGAAACCACCGTCAATTGGTCAGCAGTCCCCCACGCGAAGACGACGCGCTGGGCATCGACCGCAGGAGTGGAAGAGGCGGCACTATTGAATCGATGACCTTTGAACTTTCGCTGATCGAATTTCTTTTCCCAAATCGTCTCCCCCGTATTTCGATCGAGGCAGAGAGTGAGCCATTGATACGCTACCGCTCCCGGCTTCCCCTTGCCCTTCTTCTTGCCTTTGCCTTTTGCGGCTGACTTGGGAGCGGGCTCGGGTGAGATTTTGGGGACAGCGCTGAGGAGGAAAATCCGGTCGCCCCAAAGCACGGGTGAACCATGTCCGGAGCCAGGAATCTCCACAGACCACTGCTGTGATTTTTCGCTCAGGTCTATGGGAACTTCAGTTGAGCTGTCGATACCGGAACCATTAGGACCGCGGAAGCGCGGCCATTCGGCAGCATCGAGCAAAAAGCATGGCAGACAGAAAAGAGTGGCGAGAAAAAGGCGGGCTGGCAAATGCATCAAATGAGAAAATCGTGAAGTGAAACCTACGGCTTTTCCTGCAGAAGTGAAAAGCGAATTCGCATGCTGTAGCTGGCCTTTGTGAGGCCGGATTGTGTGCGCTAGTCTTAATGCACCCACATTCCGAGGTCACAGACCTCAGCTACAGATTCTACCCACGCTCCATGCCGGCTCTTTCAAAAGCTGCCTCCATATTCCGAAAGCACTCTTCAGTAGCAGCTACCGGGTCATAGTCAGGGTCGCCCCGCCAAATCTGGCTGCTGACTTCACAGCAGAAATCGCCACGGTATCCCCCTTCGTAGAGTCGCTTCACAACGTCAGCCTGATCCCAGCTATCGGAGGCGCCAGCAAGGGCAAATCGTACTTTCCCATCCACTTCCACAGCATCTTTCACTGCGACATAGTTCGTAATTGGCAATGCGGCATCCACCGTGTCCGCAATAGTGCGCTCCGGAGTCTGGAATGCGTAATGGCTGTAGTCATAGACCATACGGAGTCGTCGTGGATTGCCGACTTGTTTCAAAAGCCAGGCAGCCTGAGTCGGATCAGACATGGCGTGGCTTCGATGCGGCTTGATCGAGAGGTAGCCTTTCTGATCCGCGAGAATCTGATTCCAGTCCGCCAATCGATCGCGGAAGAGATTCTTCGACTCGTCCCATTTCTTTCCGCCGAGAATGGTCTGAATCAACGGTGGTTTCTCGGGACAAAGGTCATGAGCCATCTGAATCAAACCAGTGAGGTGCGAGAGACTGGAATAATGCTTGGAATCCTCTTTTTCCGGTTTCATATCCGCCATCAAAGCGCAGAGCCGCAATCCGGTTTCTTCCAGCACATCCCGGACTCGCTTCCGGCTTTCATTTGAGATGAGAGCGCCTGACTTATCCCCTGTCGTCCCGGCAAATACGGTAATCTCAACCGCGTCATAGCCTGTCTTGGCAATGAGCCGGATCGCATCCTCGACCGACATCGACTGCAGGCCATACGTTCCGATCGCAAGGCCGCAGGTCAATTTTTTCTCGGCTGTGTTGCCCAACATGACGGATCCTGCCGTCGCGGTAGAAGTCACCAGAAATCCTCGTCGTGTCGTCATACTTGGCATCGTGCCCGACGACCCGCTCCGTTGCAATGGCGGAATCAATCCTCAATGTGTTGACGCTGTCTTTTGCCTTGTTCCGATTTTCAATCTCTCACATTCTCGCAACATGAACCGCTCTATCCTTATCAGTCTGGTCACACTTTTTCCCCTGTCACTTTATGCGCAGAAAGCGAAAACAAACCCGCTCACCCCCATCGAGGACAAGCAGGGTCTACCGCGCGTCCTGCTGATTGGTGACTCCATATCGATGGGCTACACCATTCCCGTTCGAAAACGATTAGAGGGAAAGGCGAATATCCATCGTATCCCCGCCAACGGTGGGCCCACCACTCGCGGCCTCGCCAACATCGACAAGTGGCTGGGCGATGGAAAATGGGACATCATTCATTTCAACTGGGGCATTCACGACCTTCGCCACATGGATGATGGAAAACGTCAGGTCGAACCCACCGACTACGAAAAGAATATCCGCGCACTGGTTGGCAAGCTGAAAGCGACAGGAGCAAAGTTGATGTGGGCGAGCATCACACCCATCCCGGAACCGCCGCTGATTCCAGACCGGACATTTGGTGACGAAACGGAATACAACAAAATTGCGGCGAAGGTGATGATGGAAAACGGAATTCCGATCAACGATCTGCATACCTACGTCTCACCAAGATTCTCGGAATTGCAGAAGAAGCAGGATCTCCACTACAAGCCGGAGGGATCCGAATTCCTTGCCGAGAAAGTGGCTGCGGAAATTGCGAAGGCACTGACGTCTGAGCACTGACTTCCGAAGCCTATTCCACTGCAATACTCCACAGCTTATGCCCTGCGGTGATGAAAAGCGTTTTCCCATCCTCGCCTCCGAAGGTGCAGTTCGTAATCATGTCTTCAGGGACGGCGATGAATCCGACCTTCTCTCCCTCCAGGGAAATCACATAAACGCCCGCAGGGAACGTATTTGCTGATTCCAGTTCACTAGCAAAGTTAAACCCGGCGGTTGCGTAAACATGACCATCAGGACCGATCGCAATCCCGTCCGGCCCACGCTCTTTTTCCCAGTCGAAAAGCACTTTCCGGCTGGCTGGGTCGACTGAGCCATCTCCCTTCAGGTCAAAGCGCCAAAGCATTCGCTGTCCGCCCGCATCCGGGCCATTATGATTGTCTGCGACGATGAGATATTTCCCGTCCTCGGAAATTGCGATCCCGTTAGGCCGCTGTACTTCGTGAGTGATAATGCGCGTCACCTTGCCATCCGGGTCGATCCGATAAACTCCCTCGATCGGCTTTCCTTCCCCGTCGATTTGCTCGACTTCCTGCGGCCCATCGTAGCCACCGTATCGAGGATCAGTGAAATAAATTCGACCTTTCGAATCAATCGTCAGGTCGTTGGGCGAATTGTAGCGCTTGCCATCGTATCGGTCTGTCAGGACGGTGATGATTCCATCTGTCTCCGTTCGAGTCACTCGACGGTTCCCCCCCTCGCGATGTCCTTCACAGGCGTGCAGTCTACCTTTACTGTCAAAAGAGAGTCCATTTGCCTTGCCGGAAGGCTGACGGAATACGTGCAACGCGCCTGACGGATCGCGGCGCATGATACGGTTGTTTTCAATGTCGGTAAAAAAGACATTTCCATCAGGACTCCAGGCAGGCCCTTCCACGAAGGCGACCCGGCCTTCGATCTTCAATTCACCGGCAAAAAGGAACGACGCGCTCAAGAGCGCAAAACAAATCAACGTTGCGTTTTTCATGATCGCGATTCTTGCGAGCGAAGGACGCTTTGTAAAGCCACAGATTACTTCCCGATACAGAAGAGGTGCTCTTCGCCACGGATAAAAAACTGGTCGCCGTATACCGCTGGCGAAGCATACACATTCTCCCCGACCTCACTCTGCGAAATGACCTTGAACTCCGGATCCGGTTTCAGCACAGATACAATGCCCTCGTCGGAAATGAAATAGGCCAGCCCATTGGCCGCAATGATCGAAGCACTATGCCCGCCGGGAAGGCGCTCACGCCAATGACGCTCTCCTGTCTCGGCAACAAAGCAGCTCGCCACCCCATTATCGGCAACGACGAGAAAGTAATCCCCGATCGCAATCGGGCTCGGAACATAGGAAGCCCCCGCCGTATCCCGCCACACCACGTGGGTCTTTGTGACATTCCCCGATCCATCCGGCCGTATCGCGAGCATATGTTTTTGCGGGAAACCACAGGTCATGAAGAGCAAATTGAGAGCTTCGTTGTAAACAAGTGAGGCCACGAACTGTTCGGTCGGGCCGTCGATCACCCAATGTTGCTTCCCATTCTCCGGATCGTAACTCGCGACAGACTCGCTGCCCGACAAGATGAGTTGGGTCCTTCCATCGATCTCTCGAATAATGGGCGTGCAGTAGCTTCGCACTTGATTCGGCCGCTCCGTTTTCCAGATCGTCTCTCCGCTCTTCTGATCGATGGCAACAATGTAAGCCTCTCCATCGTGATCACCATTTACGATCACCATATTTTTCCAGAGAACCGGGCAAGAGCAATAACCGTGCTTGCTAGAAAAGACTCCCGGGCGCTGCTGCCAGAGTTGATTTCCTTCCAGGTCGTATGCGGCAACGAACATCTTTTCTCCATCGAGAAAGCTAACAAATATTCGCTCACCGTCAGTTACCGGAGTGCTTGAGGCGCGGCTGTTGAGTCGGTGAATATCTTCCAAAGGCGACTTCAGCACCCCCTTGCTCCACTTGATCTCCCCTGATATTCTATCGAGGCACATCAGCGAGCGGGCTTGTGACTCTTCATCAGCGGAAACGAGGAAAATCCGATCTTCCCAAATCACGGGAGAAGCATGCCCCACTCCCGGAATTTTCGTTTTCCATACCGTGTCTTTCGCAATGTCGAAATCGACCGGGAGGTTTGGAGCTCCCTGCACCGTGCCATCACCCCGAGGGCCGCGCCAACCCGGCCAATTTTCATCGGCATTCGCAGCAGCGACGATCAGGAAAAGAAACAAGTTCAGAAAAAAACGCATCCCTGAATCTGTCGCGGCATTTCAGGTCTGCAAATAGCGCATTCGCCCAATACCCGCACTTCAGTTCGCGAGGCGGAAAAGGACTTCGTTTCGGCGAAACGGCCCCGGCGTCCATGGTGGATCATATCCGGCAAAAATGGGAGAGCCGGTCGGCTTCAACCCTTTCTCTCTCAACTTGGCCCGCAGCTGATCAAGTTTCTTCTTCTGCAATTTTGCATTGAGTTGACCGCTGAAGCGCAGAACCGCGTATCGCCCTCCAGACATCGTCTTGATTGTTACGTTCGAAGATGTCGGCGCTGGTGCTCCCGACTCGGCAACATCGGCAGGAACGACGAATTGCATCTCCTGCGGTTTTCCGTCGACACTCGCAGGCATAAAAACTGGCGTCGTCATCGCGATCTTCTGCCTATCTTCGTTCTCGCCTGAAATATACCGGAAAAGCGTGCCGAACCCACCATTCCGACTGCCGCCGGAAGTCGAAGTCGAAGCCACCTTGTGAGGCGCATACTTTCGAACTTCGAAAGCCCCTTCCTTTTTCTCCACCTTGTAGGCCGCTGTCTCGTAGCCGGCTCGGCTGGTGGTGACAAAGGCAATTCCCAGCAGGAGAAAAAGGACAGCGAATGAGATAACAGCGACCCTGCGAATTTTCATGGAAATAGTTACGCAGCAAAACCGCACTTGGCCGTCTTTACCCATGCTCCTTCGCCCTGGTGATCTCCACGCTGACCGCATCGCAATCGGCGAGAATGAATTTTTCCACCTCAAGGGTCACGGCGCAGACGCCATCAAAATTGATGACTGCAGCAGCGAGATCTTCAGCCAGAGTTTCGATCAGTTTTCGCTCCCCCTCGGCTGCTCTATCACGCAGCGCCTCGGACACCGCGAAGTAGTCGATCGTATTTTCGAGATGATCATCGAATCCCTTGAATGACTTCGCCAAGGTGATCGCGGCACTGACTTTAACGGTCTGCGGCCGGGCTCGCTCTTCCTTCGGAACTCCGACGCGGGTAATGACCCGGAGGCCTTTGATGTGAATGTGATCGCTCATGCTTGTAGTCAAATTTCGAAATCCCCCTGTTTTGCCAACCCAATACCAGGTGTACGATGTTGCGTCACTGACCTAACCCTGTTCGGCCCTCGACTCAACCCTGTTTACCCAAGCCGAAACTGGACATCACGGATGTTTTCTTTGCCGAAACGTTCCTGCATTTTCGCCAGAATCTGGCCGCGCATTCTCTCCAGCTCGTAGAATACGGTGGAATGGAGAACCTGAATGAAGAGAACGTTCCGTTTCATCGAAACCGGGCGCGCATTTTCGGCTACAAATTTGTCGACCATCTCATTCCATGCCTCAAAGACCTGCTCCTCGTTGAAACGATTATCGAGACCAAGTTGCTTCAAGGTCTTCGTCACCGCTGAGTCGATCCCCTGTTCAAACTGCGAAACATCCTGCGGCTCCCAATATCCACGCAACTGAGCCAACGCTCGATCGCGATTGGAGCGTTTAGGGCGGTAACGGCGTTTCATCTTCCCAAGAGGATAGTTCAGATCGAAAGACCGAGCTACAAAAAAGCGGCGATCCTGCTGAGGAATCGCCGCTTTTTCAAAATTCTGTTTCTGGTGACTAGCCGTCGGAGCCGTCGTTTCCAATAGCCTCGACTGGGCAGCCTTCCATAGCTTCTTCAGCAAGAGCACGCTCTTCGTCGTTTTCCGGCTGTTTGTAAACATAGGAATAACCGCCGTCTTCGTTTCGGGTAAAGTTATCTGGTGCTGTTTCGCGGCAAAGATCGCAGTCGATGCACTGGTCATCGACGTAGAAATCTCCGTCTACGTTGTCTTCGTACTTGTCTTCGAGTTCAGCCATGGTGGGGTAAACGAGTTGTTTGTCTCGTAAAGCGCGGGAAACTAGATTTTTTTTTGGCTGGACGCAACCAAATTCGTTGGCTTGTTGGTCCGAGTCGTTTTAGCTCCTTAACAACACGTTTTTCCTTTTCCCATCATGCAACCAGAATCCACTGAACAACCGGACTCCGATACCGTCATTCCTTATCAGGGCTGGCACGTGATTCACCTCTTTTTCCAAATCGACCAGACTCAATGGGCAATGCTCTCCGATGAGGAGCAACGCGAAGCCAAGACGAGTCTCTCGGAAGCCGTTCAGGAAATTCGCTCAGCAGAGTCTACGCAGCTTCTCACTTTTTCGATGGTGACTCCGAAAGCCGATCTCGGATTCATGCTCCTAACGGATGATCTGCACAAGGCAAATGAGTTTGAAAAACGCATCGGTCGCGCCCTCGGCCCGGATATGCTGACTCCGACCTACAGCTACTTGAGCATGACAGAGCTCAGCGAATACACGACGACGGAAGAGCAATACGGTGAGACTCTCGTCGAAGAAGACATCGAAAAAGACAGCGACGAGTTCAAAGAGAAAATCGCCGAATACAATCGCCGAATCGAAAAATACAATCAGGATCGACTTTATCCGAATATGCCGGACTGGTCGGTATTCTGCTTTTACCCGATGTCAAAACGTCGCGGAGAAGTCCACAACTGGTATGGCGAAGAATACGAAACTCGCCGTAAACTCATGGCTGGCCACGCAAGAGTTGGCCGCCAGTGGGCCGGGAAAATCCGCCAACTCATCACCGGCTCCACAGGCCTCGAAGAGTACGAGTGGGGTGTGACATTGTTCTCCCACAACACCCAGGATATCAAAGAAATCGTTTACCAGATGCGCTTCGACGAAGTGACAGTGAAATACGGAGAGTTCGGAGATTTCCTGATCGGATTGCAGCTGCCACTGGATGAATTGTTCCGGCGGGTTGGCTTGTAGGGAAACGCCTGAGGCTTTCCCAAGGACAGATCTGACAAAAAAGGCCCGAGGTCGAGAGAACCCCGGGCCCATTTTGCTCAATCCCACTGGGATTAGAAAACTTGCGTGCAATTGGCTTAAGCCGAAGCCAATGCCGCATTCAGGTCGGCGAGAATGTCGTCAATGTTCTCGATTCCAACGGAAAGGCGAATCAGTTCAGGACTGATACCACCGGCAGCCTGTTGCTCTTCATCCAATTGCGAATGGGTTGTCGTTGCCGGATGAATGGCGAGGGACTTCGCATCGCCAACGTTGGCAAGATGAGAGAAGAGGTTCAGATTTTCGATGAACTTCTGCCCGGCCTCAGCTCCGCCCTTGATGCCGAAAACGACCATCGAGCCGCCCTTGCCTTCGAGATACTTCTGATTCTTTTCAAACTCAGGGTCGCTCTCAAGACCCGGGAAACGTACCCACTCCACTTTGTCGTGCGCCTCAAGATGCTTTGCGACGGCGAGCGAATTTGCGCAATGCCGCTCCATTCGCAGCGGCAGAGTCTCAATCCCCTGGAGGAGAAACCACGCGTTATCCGGTGCTATGCAGGCACCGAGATTGCGCAAAGGCACGGTCCGCATGCGCAGAATGAAGGCGAGAGGCGAAAGCGGCTCAGGCAGGTCGTGCCCCCAGCGCAGTCCGTGATAGGAATTGTCCGGCTCGTCATAGAGCGGGTGCTTTCCACCAGCCCAGTTGAACGTTCCGGAATCAACAACGACTCCGCCGATGCCAGCGCCGTGGCCACCCATCCATTTCGTAAGCGAGTGGATCACGATGTCAGCTCCGTGCTCGATAGGTCGCGTCAGATAAGGCGTCGAAAACGTAGAATCGACCACAAGCGGAAGTCCCGCAGCGTGGGCGACATCGGCAACAGCAGCGAGGTCGACGACCTCAAGCGCAGGATTGGAAACCGTTTCACAAAAGATCGCGCGCGTCTTGTCGTCGATCGCATCCGCGAATGCCTGAGGATCCTGAGAATCAACGAACTTCACGGTGATCCCCAGTGCCGGGAGAATGTCGTTGAACTGCGTGTAGGTTCCACCGTAGAGATTCCGGGCCGAGACGATATTATCCCCAACCTGCGCGAGGTTGATGATGGAGTAGAAAACCGCCGATGTTCCGGACGCGACGCCCAGACCGCCCATTTCCGGGCCACCTTCCAACAAAGCGACGCGCTTCTCGAGCACATCGGTCGTTGGATTCATCAGACGCGTATAAATGTTCCCCAACTCTTTCAGGGCAAACAAATTCGAAGCATGCTCAGTTGAATTGAAGACAAAGGAACTGGTCCGATAGACGGGGACAGCACGTGCGTTGGTAGTCGGGTCGGGCGTGTGCCCACCGTGGAGACAAAGAGTTTCGATTTTCATAATATTGGGACGCAGACGGTGCCAAATTAGCGACGGAATGGCAAGTGAAAGCGATCTCGACTTAGCTGGTAAACGGCCCGATTTGCGCCTCTTTGATTATTGGGATGTTAGCGACTAGATTTCGGTAGGACATGATCCATAGAGACATACCCATTACCTACCAACATCGTATCGCGTTTACCCACGGTGCATTCGATGCGAAGAACCACACTCTTCGCGATCTCGTGGCGGAATCGGCAGGTTTGGGCGAAGCCCCTAAGGTGCTCATCCTTATCGATGATGGCGTGGCAGCGTCCGATCCCGGATTGCTGGAGCGGACTCAACAATATTTCGCTGTCCACTCGGATGCCCTAACTCTTGTTTCAGAACCCATATCCATGACGAGTGGCGAGGCCTGCAAAAATGACTGGTCTCTCGTCGAGAAAATCTGGAAGGCGATTGAGTATCACAAAATCTGCCGCCACTCCTATGTTATCGCGATCGGAGGAGGTGCCTTTCTCGACCTTGCCGGATTTGGTGCGGCGACAGCTCACCGCGGGATTCGCCTGATCCGTATGCCCACGACCACCCTCAGCCAGGGCGATGGCGGTGTCGGAGTTAAGAACGGAGTGAATTTCCTGGGGAAAAAGAATTGGGTAGGAACTTTCTCTGTGCCATTTGCTGTTGTAAACGACCTGAACTTTCTCGCTCTCCTCCCCGAGCGTGCCTGCCGCGATGGCATCATCGAAGCGATCAAGGTCTCCCTGATTAGAGACAAGAATTTCTACGAATTCATCGAAGGCCACGCCGAAGAACTTCAACGGTTGGAAAAAGCTCCTCTGGAGAAAACAATTCGCCGCAGTGCGGAGAATCATGTCGATCACATTGCGACGAGTGGAGATCCTTTTGAGTATGGCTCTGCTCGTCCTCTCGACTTTGGACACTGGGTCGCCCACAAGCTGGAGCAGATCTCGGATTTCGCAGTAACTCACGGCGAAGCCGTCGCCATCGGAATGGGCGTCGATTTGCTGTATTCCGGCATCGTCGGCATTCTCGATAAACCGACCGTGGAGAGAATCCTTGGGTTGATCGAGTCCGTCGGATTTACCCTCTGGTCCGATTTTCTGGATCAGCAAGAGAATGGATCACCCGTGATTCTCTCCGGTCTCGAAGAATTTCGCGAGCACCTCGGCGGGAAACTAACCATCACTCTGATCCCAGCGATCGGAGAGAAGCTCGAAGTTCACGAGATGAACCACGAGGCGGTTCTGGAAGCTCTCAGCCAGTTGCGCGAACGAGTGAAGACCGTTGGATATGCCATCCTGTCCGAGTGAGTCAGTAGCGGAATTTGGAAAAATTCCGCCGATTACGGAGCGAGCGCACGAATTCAGGAAGCCCATTCCGGAAGATTAGCATCTTCTGCTCCCCCCCCGCATTGGGAGTCATAACCAAACAAAAATGGCCCGTCGCGAAACACGACGGGCCTCTTCCAAGAAAAACTCGCTTTTCAGCAATTCCGATCAGGGAATGCGGAGGACTTGGCCCGGGTGGATCGTTTCTCCCGAAATGCCGTTGGCACTCTTGATCGCTGCAACAGATGTGCCGTGCTTCAAGCTGATACGGTAAAGGTTTTCTCCGCTGGCAACCGTGTGTGATCCCCCACTGGCTGATGCCGTGTAGGTGGGTGCTGGAGCACTGAGTGTGGGAACAGAGGGAACGCTTTGAGCAGGCGTGGAAGACTGCGTCGGAGGTGTGTAGGTGTTCTCACTGTAACTTGGGTAAGTTGAAGAACTCGCTGTGCTGGAATAATCTTTCGTGCTGCTTCCGTAAGAGGAGCCGCTAGGGCCGTAATATGGGTTGTTTTGATAGGCGCTGGCGGCGGCCGTCTTTTTATTGCTATTGCAAGAGGTAACCGAGACCGCCAAGCCGAGAGATAGTGAAAGGTAGAGATATTTCATTTCCAGAGTCAGTTTTTTGTAACTTCCCCAGAATATTAAGTATCCTTAACTAAATCGCAAGCGTTTTTGTAAAAATCTGCGGGTTATTTTAAAAAACGCGGGAGTTTTGGCTTTTTTCTTTTATTCAACGCTGATTTGTTTTCCTGCTTTCCTGCATTTGGCCTTGCATGGTTTCGGTTCATTGCTAAAGCTGCGAACTACCGTACATGAACATTTCACGCGCCCTGATTTCCGTCTCCGATAAAACTGGACTGGAGGATCTCGCCAGAGGTCTTCACGAACACGAAATTGAGATTCTGTCGACTGGCGGAACCGCCAAATTCATCGCCGACCTCGACATTCCCGTTGTGGAGGTTTCCGATTTCACTGGATTCCCAGAGTTGTTTGATGGCCGGGTAAAGACCTTGCATCCAAAAGTTCACGGAGGCCTTCTTCATCGCCGCGATCTTGATGAGCATGTTCAGCAAGCCGAAGAGAACGACATTCTTCCCATCGATCTCGTCGTGGTGAACCTCTACCCTTTCGAGGATACGGTAGCGAAAGACGACGTCACTCGTGCCGAGGCAATTGAGCAAATTGATATCGGGGGCCCGAGCATGCTTCGCTCAGCAGCGAAAAACAATGATGCTGTCACGGTAATCGTTGATCCTGAAGACTACGAAGTGGTTCTATCCGAATTGGAAGAACACGAGGGTGCGACCAGTTTGAAAACTCGCGAGCGTCTTGCCATCAAAGTTTTTCAGCGAACCGCTGCTTACGATGGAGCGATAGCTGCTCACCTCAACGACCTCCAGGAAACAGAGAGTTCCTTCTCGATCAGCCTTCCGCTCTCGCAGGAACTTCGCTACGGAGAGAATCCACACCAGGAAGCGGCTCTCTACGGGAATTTCGCGGACTACTTCAAACAACTCCAGGGAAAGGGACTCAGCTACACGAATGTCATTGACATTGGAGCAGCGTCCGAGCTGATTCTTGAGTTCCGCCGCCCTGCCGTTGCAATTTTGAAGCACACCAACCCCTGTGGCGTCGGCGCCGACGAAGGCGATCTTCGCCTCGCCTGGGAAAAGGCTTTCGAAACAGATCGTCAGGCCCCGTTTGGCGGAGTGATCGTCTGCAACCGTCCTCTCGGCATCGGCCTGGCACGCGTCATTTCAGAGATTTTCACGGACGTCATCATTGCTCCGGAATTCGAAACAGACGCCCGCGCTCTGCTCCAGAAAAAGAAAAATCTCCGTCTTATCCAGATGCACGAAGCGTTCCGTGAAACGCTCAAGGATCCCATTATTCAATCAGCGCCCGGCGGATTACTCGTGATGGACCACGATCAAAAAGCTCTCGGCCTCGGCAATATCGAGGAAAAAGTAAAAACACAGCGCCCTCCGACTGCCGAGGAAATCGAGGCAATGCGCTTCGGATGGCGAATCGTGAAGCACGTGAAGTCGAACGCGATTGTTTTCACCTCCAGTGATCGGACTCTTGGAATCGGGGCCGGCCAGATGTCGCGCGTCGACTCCTGCCGCCTCGCAACATGGAAAGCAGAGCAAGCTGGACTCAGCCTCAAAGGTTCGGTCGTCGCGAGCGACGCGATGTTCCCCTTCCCTGATGGTCTCGTGAACGCTCTTGAATCAGGAGCAACCGCTGCGATTCAGCCAGGCGGATCGATTCGTGACGAGGAAGTTATCGCCGCTGCTGACGAGCACGGAGCAGCCATGGTCTTTACCGGCCATCGCCATTTCCTCCATTGATCCTTCCCTCTTGAGAATTTTCCGGTAGCGCGGATGCTTTCTCTCACTGATGAGCATTCGGGAGATACTACTGGGAAACCCAGGTGCAGACAACGCGCTGCTCGCGACCGTCGATACCGGCCAGTCGCTGCACCGGATTCTGTTCGATTGTGGAGAAGGCTGTCTCAATTCACTGAAGCAGTCAGAGATTCAGAGCATTGAGCACCTTTGCTTTTCGCACTTTCACATGGATCACGTGTCGGGGTTCGACACCTTTTTCCGACACAACTACAACCGACCTGACGGCCCGGTGCAGGTATGGGGACCAGAGCACTCGGTCGAGGTAATGGGGAATCGCTTTCGATCCTTTACCTGGAATCTGCACAAAAACCAGCCAGGCGAATGGATCGTTTGTGAGCTGCGGGGCGAAGCAATTCACGGATCCCGCTTTCGCACGCGGGAAGCTTTTGCAGAGGCCCATGAACTTCCGCAAAAGAGTCTGGAGCGCAGAACCCTGTTCTCGCGCCCAGAATTTCGAATCGAAGTCATGGCATTGCCACATCATACGATTCAGTCTCTCGCGTATCGCATCGTGGAATCCGACCGAATCAAAATCTGCCCTGACGCACTCCAGAGAAGTGGGCTCAATCCCGGAAAATGGCTGCAGGGAATCACTATTTCTGATTACGAAGAGGGCCAGATGATCGAGGTCGATGGCCAAAGCCTTTCCCTCAAAAAGCTCCGTGAGGATCTTCTGACGAGTTCAGCAGGTGAATCAATTGCCTACCTCACTGACTTCTGCATCGAAAAGGACACCGACGCATGGCAGGAAGCAGTCGAGTGGCTATCCGGCACCGACAAACTTGTCGTGGAATGCCAATATCACAGCCGAGATCAATCCCTCGCCGATCGGAATGGGCATATGACTGCTACCGCAGTGGGCAGGCTCGCCGCCGACAGTAAAGTCGGACAAGTCATGCTGATGCACCTTTCGCGTCGATACAGTCGGGAGGAATGGGCGGAACTTCTCGTGGAAGTGCAGGCGGAATTTCCGCGTGCCGCTTTTACAAATCATTGGAATTTCTGAAAGTGCTGAGCAGCCTCTTCGTCAGCCACAATCAATACCAAAGCCTCGACTGGCTACTCTGCTCGGCACCTTTTGCGAGATACATCGCCGCGAAGATCTTGAAGTCGACAAGTTTACCTTCACGCCGCCGATCTTCGCACCATTTGGGAACATCGAATTTATTCACGAAATGAACCGTGATACTCTCCCCTCCGACACCCCCGCCTTCGGTCATTCGAATGAGGCCAGTCGCGTAAAAAATCGTATTCGTCTCGTCCGTGAGGCCCGCTGATGAGGGAGTCTCGCCCAGTGTTTTCCAGTTTTTGGCCTCGTAACCGGTCTCTTCCTTCAGTTCCCGTTTCGCGGCAGACAAGAGCGGTTCATCCTTCTGCAGCGGGATATCACCCGCCAGTCCAGCCGGCAATTCGATCACATTTTTCCCCACTGGTGGGCGAAACTGCTCGACGAGAACAACTCGCTTGTCATCCGTCTCGGCAAGGATCGCAATACACCCCTTGGCATTCGTCCTGGTCACATATTCCCAGCCCGATTCAGTCCGTTCGTAGCTGAGAAACTTCCCCTGATGCACCGTCTCTGATGCTTCGTCGCGCCGCCTCATCCTGAATTTCAGAGAATTGGGTCAAGAATGACCTTGTCTTGCTCAAAACGGACCCCGTTCATCTGAAGCAGGACATCGTATTCCTCTTTGCAGGCAATTCGCATGCGAACAAACATGTCGATGATGGGCTTGATGTTGCGGGAGGTGAAATCGATTTTTCCAATCGACCATCCTGCATTGCGATAAATGACCTGACGCTGAAATTTCTCCGGACGAATTCGGCTAGTCATCGTGATCGGCATCCCGAGCAACTCGCGCTCGATAATCACCTCCGCAAGGTCAGGTGAAAAATCAAAGTATGCACCTTTAAATTTCACAAGCGATGACATGATCCCCTCTTGATCGCCTTGAAGGCGCACGTTCAGATACTTGTTTACTTCCGCCTCAGATATTTCGAGAGCCTGTTTCCGTTCGACCATGATTTTCTGGCCTTCGGCGAGAAGATTTCGAACATCCTTTTTCTCAAGCAAAGGATCGACGGGATGGCCCTTCAAGCCAGAGAGGTTTTTAGGCAGAACCACCATCACGATGACTACGATCATGGCGCAGGCCACGAGGAAAAGAAACACGTCCATCACCGAAACCCCACCGCCATAGCTAGGCTTGGATTTCTGATATCGACTACCGGCACGTTTGGTTGATGGTCGTCTTCTCGGTCCACGGCCACTGGTAGCCATCTTTCTTTGTGGAGAGCGAGTTACCCGCTCCGCTGCTCCAAGATGAGGAACCGGTGGCTCAGAACCAACAGGTGGTGGGCCAAGAACTCCTGCATTCGGATCGTAAGCCGAGCCCGGATCGACAAAGGCCTGGGCCGGATCGTGCTGTAACTGATTCGGATCCACGTAGGCTTGAACGGGATCTTGCGGAGCGGGATTCGGATCTGCAGAAGCCTGTCCGGGCTCCGGCGGTTGCATGGAGGGATCGACGAGAGCCTGCCCGGGATCATACAGAAGTTCCTCGGTCGGGTATTGCTCCGTTTCCTGATACACATCCTGACTTTGCTGCTCGAGCGGAGCGGCTTGCCCTCCTGCAGGAGGCACCTCGGCTTCTGGGTGCTCCTCTCCCTGTTCACGGCGCGGCGGAGTGTTTTTTCTCTTGTGAGGCTTCATGTCAAAATAGGTAAAGTGTTAGTCCCCTCCCGAACTCGAAGGGGCACTCGCTTTAGGTTTGGAATCAGAAGATTTTTTCGAGTCTCCACCTGACGATCCGGAATCACTCGAAGGCTTGTCTGCACTCGCGGCTTTCTTGTAGGAATCGCTGCGGTAGTCGGTCTCATAGAAACCTGATCCCTTGAAAATAATCCCAGCCCCGGTGCCGAGAAGTCGTTTTACTTCTCCATCACAATCATCCAGAGGACAGTCGGTGAGGCGATCGTCTTTCATGGACTGAAACACCTCAAACTGGTGATTGCACTTCAGGCATTTGTAATCGTAGGTCGGCATTGAGGTCAGTAGGTATAAACTCCCGTACTATGCGGGAGGTAGACGCTGGTTCAATTTGATTTTTCTCCAAAAACACGCCCTTCCCATGTTGCCTTCAGCGGACGAATACGAGATCACTCCTGCGGAATTGCAGACGATTTTCGCAGAAGAAAATAACACCTCCGTGCGATTGATCGATTGCCGGGAAGAAGACGAATGGGCCATTTGCCGAATCGAATCACCACGTGAACAATCGACAGAACTGATTCCCCTTTCCCGCTTCGCAGCCGAAGCACCTGAGAAATTGGGCGAAGAATCACGACCGGTCGTTATCTATTGCCACCACGGCATGCGATCGATGAATGCGACCCTTTTTCTTCGCGAACGTGGCATCGAGAAAGTGTGGAGTCTCGCTGGTGGTATCGATCTCTGGTCAACACAGATCGATCCGTCCGTGCCGCGGTATTGATCTTGGTGAAAACCGCCTTCCCTACTGGGGATTCCGCAATTCTTCTTCAATCTCGAAAAGAGCGTCAGCCAACGTCAACCAATCCTCCTCCGTCGTCTCCCACCCACCGCTGAGTCGCAGCACGCGGCCCATCTCCTCGTGATCGAGTCCCATAGCCTCCATGACTTTCGATGGATTTCCCTTTCCCGCACTGCAAGCGGATCCGGTCGAAACCGCAAATTTGCGCCGACTCAGACGCGTAAGCCACTTCAGGTTCTTGGTATGCGGAAGCAAAATCATCGACGTATTCCAAAGGCGTGGCCCATTTCCACCGATGGTGTGGATATCGAGCTTACTGCAAACCGCATTTTCAAAGACATCGCGAGCCTTCCCGCGCAATTCGGCGACATCGGATAAGCCATATTCCTCCACCGTCTCCAGTGCTTCAACCATGGCAATTGCCGACGCCACATTTTCCGTTCCGGCACGCCGCCCATGCTCCTGCGGTCCTCCGACGCTGGCATGAAATTCTTCATCTTGGGGGACCAGTAAAAAACCGACACCCCTTCCGCCTCCAAACTTGTGCCCACTTGCTGTGAGCCAGTCACATTGGCTCAGTCCGTCGACTGGGAGCTTTCCGATCCATTGTGCCGCATCGCAATGAAAAGGCACTCCATATTCGCGACAGAGCTCAGCCACATCCTGCCAGGGTTGCAAGGTTCCCGTTTCGTTATTTGCCGCCATCACCGAAACGGCTCCCACGGTCGATGTTTCCAGCTCATCGCGGAGTCTCCCGAGATCAATCACTCCCGTTTCCGGGTGCACCGGAATCAAAAATACCCGTTCCCGTCCAAAATAACTCTCAGCCGAAGCTTCGACACAGGGATGCTCGGTCGCGGAAATAGCAAACCGCCCCGAAACATTTGGCGAAAGATGGCGAATCACAGCATTGTTCGCCTCCGTCGCCCCCGAAGTGAAAACGATACGCTCCGGATCATCCACTCCAATCACGTCAGCCAGATCTTCACGAGCGTCTTCCAGTCGCTGCTTCGCATAACCCGCCTCGGCATAGAGGCTGGAAGGATTGTGCCAGAGCGAATGTGTCGCCTCGGTCCACATCTTCAACGCAGGCTCCAAAATGGGAGTCGTCGCATTCCAATCGAAGTATCTAGTAAGTTCACGCATAAAAATCACAAAACCGGACTGAACAATCTAGCCAGCCTGACGAAAAGTCGAAACCAGAGCGGGCGCTTCGTGTAGTCGTCGCCAAAGACTTCGTGGCACCTCGCAAAGTCGCGATCCAGCATTGCCTTCAACTTCTGCGCAAAGTCCTGACAAAGCACTACTACCGAAATTTCAAAATTTAACCGCAGCGAACGGTTGTCCAGGTTCGCTGTCCCCACGGATGACATATTGTCATCCACCAACACTACTTTCTGATGCAGAAACCCGGGCTGGAATCGGAAAATCCGAACCCCGGCAGCCTCCATATCCTGTAAATAAGAAAAGGTCGCCAACCACGGAATCCACTTGTCCGGCACCTGCGGGATCATAATTCGGACATCAACACCTCGAAGCGCCGCCATCTGCAGAGCCGACCGCACCGACTCGTCAGTGACAAAATAAGGCGTCGCAATCCAGATTCGTTTTCTCGCCCTCGTGATGGCATTGAGAAAGAAAACCGTGCCGCCCTCCACTTTCTCAATCGGTCCTGTCGGCAGCGTGATCACCTTCGAAACTCCAGCCCCGCAGCCGGAACCATCCGCATTGGTAACCTGCGTCCAACTCAGTTCCGGAACTGTCTCTGCTGCCCAGTAATAATCCGCGAGGAAAACCATCTGCAGACTCAGCACAGAGGGACCAATCAACTTCACCTGGGTATCCCGCCATTCCCCGTATCGCTCTGTAGTCTCCACATACTCATCGCCCACGTTCGCTCCACCAACGAAGCCGATATCCCCATCGACGACGACAATTTTTCGATGGTTCCGAAAATTGATCTGAAAGCGGTTACTCGGTCCTTTTGTCGAATGAAAGGCATGAATTTCCACACCTGCCCGTTGCAGTTCTTTCACGTAGTAACGGGACAACTTGTGGCTGCCTATCTCATCGTAAACCATATAAATGCGAACGCCCTCGTCGCGCTTTTTCAGCAACAAATGTTTCAGCTTCTCCCCGAGCTCATCGTCCTTGATGATGAAAAACTGCACCAGCACATATTCTTTCGCCTGCTCTATCGAATCAAAAATTTCGGCGAAGATGTCCTTTCCATCGATGAGCATGCACACCTCGTTTCCCTCCGTCCAGCGGCGGTCACTCAATTTTTCGAGAACGCCTCCATATCGAAGTTCATCCCCATCCAGTTCGGCAAAGTGTGAAGAAAGGGTCTTGGAAACATCCTCGAAAATTCTTTCATATTCATCCTGAGCTTTCTCGAAACTCTCGACGTATCCGTTGAACTGCTGGCGGCCGAGAATCCAGTAGAGAGGAACCGCAAAAAACGGAAAGGCCAGCATCGCCATTGCCCAACCCCACGCGCCTGTCGCAGATCGGGCATTCATCACCACATTCAGAATCGTGGCGACAGCAAGAATCTCCCAGCCAATAAACAAGGCTGTCCCGAGAGCAAAACGCTCAAGGTCATGTTCAAACACTTCCGCTGGTAAATCCATCGATCTTGTTCAGGAGATTCTCAAAAGGGAAGATAGGCTTCTCCTGCAAGTCATCGCAACCCGCCGCTTCGATCTTTTCCTGGTGCTGCGCCATCGTGTGAGCCGTCAAAGCAATGATTGGGACCCCTGAAGTGGCCTCTGCCGCCTTGATCTGCCGCGTTGCCTCCAACCCCGCATTTGGATCCGGCGAGGCATCGGGTGACGGAGGCAATTCCAGATCCATGAGAACAATTTCCGGCAATTCCTCACTCGCCATCCGCACTGCGCTTTCTCCATCGGTCGCTACCGACAGCGAATGGCCATGGTGTTCCAGCAACCTCGTGAGGAGAATGATATTATCTTCGTCGTCTTCGACCAGAAGGATCTTTGCCATAATTGACTGATTATCAATGATACGAAAAAAATCGCCACGTATCATAGAAAGAGATTCGCATTTTTTCCCAAAAAGTTCGAACGAAAAGCTAAATGAGGAAACAAAGAATACTGTAACACTTGTGATGTTCTCCGGGGCAATGCGGTTGTTACAGTTACAAAACAAGCGGTTCCTTGTGGGGTCCACCATGTCGGTGGGCCCTGCATTGCTTTTGGGATACGTGATTTGGGGTTTGGGAAAAACGAATTGCGATTTACAATTCTGGCATGATTCGGAAAACCGCTCATTGGACTCAACCCTGCCTGGTCTTGCACCTGACACTGTTAGGCCTCTCACCTAACCCTGTCAGGTCCGAACCGCTCGATGATACGGCTCCTCCTGCCGTCAACGAGGTTCCCGACGGCCAATCGCCCGTCGCAACCGATTTCGATCGAGTGACATTTTTTGCCGAACCAAAAGCAAGAGCTGCTGACGCCGTCGATGCCGACTGGCCACGATTCCTCGGGCCGAATGATGACGCCAGTTCGCCAGAAACACATCTTCTCGCCAAATTTTCCGAGGGAAGTCTCGCGAAAATTTGGGAAATGGAGAAAGGCTCTGGCTACACTTCTCCTGTGATCGTGGATAGCAAACTCGTATTCTTCGATCGGATCGAAGACGAAGAGGTCATCGATTGCCTCGATCCCGCAACGGGAAAACGCTTCTGGTCACACGCCTATCCCGTCGTATACCGCGACCGCTACGGTTTCAACAACGGCCCTCGCGCCAGTGCCGTAATAGACTCGGGAAAAGTCTACACCCTTGGTGTGACGAGCCAACTCACCTGCCTCGACCTCGCTACAGGAGCAGTAATCTGGCAAAGAGATCTCATGAAAGAGTTTGATCGGGCCAGCATGTTCTTCGGTCACGGAGCCTGCCCGATCATTTATGAAGGAAAAGTTATCGTCCCGCTGGGAACCAACGGTATGGATGAAGGTTGGAGCGTTCTCGCCTTTGATCAAAACACCGGCAAGATCATCTGGGGAACCAAGCACGAATGGAACGCGAGCTACTCCTCCCCTATCATTGCTACCTTGCAAGGCAAGCCTCGCCTGCTTGTGCTGCAAGGGGGAGAAAGCGATCCCGCATTTGGCGGCCTGCTCTGCATCGATCCCAACGACGGAACTCTGCATGACGCGTTTGCCTGGCGGCCGGACAAGTATGAGAGCGTCAATGGAGCTGCGCCGGTCGCCGTTGGTGGCGATCGTATTTTTATCACAACATCCTACCAACTCGGCGCGACGATGCTGCAGCTCAACGAAGATTTGAAATGGGAACAATTGTGGGAAGCCCCCATGTTTGGAATCCACTGGATGACGCCCATCGCTGTCGACGGAACTCTCTACGGATTCCGCGGTCGCAACGAACCCGACGCCTGGCTCGCCGCATACGATGTCGAGACGGGCAAAGAACTCTGGCAACACGATCCACAATGGGGCATCCCGCTACCAAGTGGACGGGAATACCAGATGAAATACCTGCGAGGCAGTCTCCTCCAAGCCGATGGACGGACCTACGCGCTGGGAGAACTGGGAACACTTGGAATTTTCGAACTCACTCCAGGCGGCGCAAAGGAACTCGACAAAACACAGCTTTTCCTCTCCCGCTCGACCTGGTCACTGCCCGTACTTCACAAGGGGCTGCTCTTCGTTTCGCAACACGAAGCAGATACGGAGGGTAATCCCCCACGATTGATCTGCTACGATCTGCGTGGGGAGTAGAGACTGAACACTCAGCACATGGGCTAATGGGCACACATTCCGAGGTCACAGAGGCACCGCTGAAGCTGGCCTCTGTGAGGCCGGAAAAGATGTTCTTCCACGGGAAAAACTTTCGGTTTAACCCTCCGGATTTGTCAGCCGGATGATCACACTGGCTTCCTTTGCGAGCCACTTCTCCGCTGCCTGCCGTATCTGCTCTTGAGTGAGAGCACGAATCTCATCGGGCGCCTTGCGGTAGTTATCCCATCCGAGGCTGACCAGTTCGTCGATCGTCGCGCTTCCGGCCAATTCTCGGACTCCTTGAAGGCGAATAACTTCCCGCCCTAGCCACGAAGCTTTGGCGCGATCAAATTCTTCCTTGGTCAGGCCTTCTCTTCGCAACGAAATAATTTCATCGAGCATCTCCTCCTGAACTCGATCGAGATTCTCTGGAGAAGTTGATGCGTAAAAAATTACGAGACCTGGCTCAAGACCCTGCATTCGAGTTGAACCTACGGAATAGGCGAGTCCCAACTCCTCGCGGATGCGAATGAACAAGCGCGAAGCCATGTCACTGCAGGCCTCATCGATCAAATCCAGCGCCGGGTCATCAGGATTGGTCAAATCACCGACACGATATCCAATCAACAAAACGGCCTGCTCTTTCTCGTGTTCGAGTTCTACCACTTTCCCGTTGGGTTCTGGAAAGGGGAAACTCAATTGGGTCGTGAATTCCCGTGCTCCTTTCGGCAAGTCGGCTTCAAATCGCGCTCGCAGGAGATCCTCGGCCTTGTCCAAATCGAGGTCGCCAAAAACACCGACAACGCCATTTCCACCAACGGTAAGTCGCTGGTGCATCGACACGACGTCCTCCCGCCCGAGACCGGGCAAAGAGCCATTCGTGCCGCTCATCTCAAGAGCATAGGGATGATCCCCATACAGCTCTTTACGCAGGCGTTTCATTGCGACGGAAAACGGACGGTCGAGCTCAGCTTTGATTTGAGCGAGCTGGAACTGCTTTTCTTTCTCAAGAACCTTTTCAGGAAAGGCTGCATCGAGGATGGTTTCCCCTAACAATTCGACAACGAGGTCGAGATCAGGTCGCATCGCGTAGGCGGATACGCCAAATGTATTGTTCCCGATCGAGCTCCCAATTCCTCCGCCGACCGATTCGATAGCTTCAGCAATTGCATCACCGGAACGCTTTTTCGAATCCTTCACCAAGAGGCGCGACATCAGTCGAGTGACTCCATTTTTCTCCGGCGTTTCTGCGAGTAGTCCGCCTCGAAATACGCCACTCGCCTGCACAAACGGGAGGCGGTGGTCGGCCAACAGCAGGGCCGTAAGTCCGTTGGGGAACTCAATCTTGCGAATGTCTTCCGATCGGGAAGTTGCCGATGAAACCGATTTCGTTTTTCCCGCTCCTGCCGGAGCAAGACCAACCCGAGTGAAACGCGAAGGCGTCAGGTATTCGCCCGCGACTCGTTTAACCATATCGACATCGACGGCCTGTAATTCTTCCACATAGTCGCGAGTGTAGTCGAGATTGCGAGTCAGCAGCCAGTTCGATCCCAGATCCGAAGCAACCCCTCGCGCTGACGTCAGGATCGAAAACTGCGAACTAAGGGCCAGGTTTTTTGCTTTCTTCAGTTCTTCCTCCGTGATTCCCGTTTCCACAAACCGAGCCAGTTCCTCAAACACGGCACTTTCCGCTGCTTCCTGTTTTTCCGGTTCCGTGTCAAAACTGAAAATAAGCTGTCCGGGAAACGAAGGCGTATAGGCATAGGCCCCGATCGAATGAGCGAGCTGCTTCTCTTCGCGAATCTTTCGGTAGAGGTGAGAGCTGCGTCCATCGCCAAGAATCGCGGTCATCAAATCCATCGTGGGAACCACCGGGTGCGATCCGTCAGGAGCCGGAAAACCAATGCGAGTGCGGTGCAGTTCCGTAGGAAACTCAACCGTCTCGGAGCGGACTCCCATCTGGGTCGGCTCACTTGGAAAAATGACGGGAGATCTCCGTCGTCGTTTCAGGCCTCCCAGTTTCTCTTCAATCGCTGCGACGACTTCATCGGTGTCCACATCCCCCCCAATAACCAGAAAGAGATTGTCCGGTGAATATTTTTCGCGGTAATACCCGTAGAGATCGTCGCGGGAAAGTTCGTTAAAAAGATCGAGATAACCAATTACCGGATGGCGGCAGGGATGAACTGCGTAGGCTGTCCGGAAGAGCAATTTTCCCAGAACCTGCTCGGGATTATCTTCGCCCATCGCGATCTCACGACGAATCACATCCGATTCACTCTCAAATTCGTCTCCGGGAAGCTCCGCGAATCCCACCACGTCACAAAGCACGTCCAGACAGGTTTTGGAACCGGAAGAGGGAGCATCGATCCAGTAGACGGTGCGATCAAAGGACGTGTAGGCATTGATGTAACCGCCTTCGGCCTGGACAGTCTGCGCAATCTCGTTTGCGTTGCGACGCGCCGTCCCCTTGAAAAGCATGTGTTCAAGGAAATGCGACATTCCTGCACCAAGCCAGTCACCTTCGTGAATGCTTCCCGCGCGGCACCACGCCTGCAGGCTGACGACAGGGGCCGAATGATCCTCGCTAACGATCACCTCCAGCCCGTTGTCCAGCGTTCTGGCGGTTGCGCTGGATCTGGGAAAAACGATTGGGTCGCTCAAATTTCGCTGGGCTTGGCAGGTTGATTCCCACGAGCAGGTGGTTCGTTGCCTTCGTCCCCGGACCCTGTCAGATCGATCGTTCCTGCAGGACGAAAGGGATCCAGAAGCTCTTCTCGAAGATTCACGACACCGGCGAAATCTGCTGGTGAATCATCCTCGGAGCGTCCAAAAGCTCCCACCTCAATGAGCTGAAAAACCATCGTCCCGATATCCTCGCCTGTTGTAATCCCCCAAGAATCGAGAACGGCTACAGCCATCGAGCCAAACTCCTTCAACGCGTAATCGATGATCCCGGAAAGCAGTTCCGGGCCACTGACATGCCGGTGTTCGATCAGTTCGTCTTTGCGAAGTTGATTCACCGTATGATCAAGAGCTTCGCGCAAAAAGTGGTATCCATCAGGCTTGTAGACACCACCCTGCCCCGCGATCATTTTCACGGCTTCATCGAAATTGGGTTTCTCCATAGGAACGGTAAGAGGGTGCGGGGAAAGGAAGGGACCTTAATGATTCGCGAAAAATCTGGAGGTCGTCAAGGGCAAAGGGGACTACGGACCCTACAGTTTCACATTTACCGCTGGAACAATCCCCACCTCTCGGGGTTAACTCTTTTCGATGCGAAAAGGAATGCGATTTCAGACCAAGTTGATGCTCACGCTCGGGGGCATGATTGTGGCTGTGACGGTCGCACTCATCTGGGCCACGGGCGCAAAAGTTCGCCAGGCATACACGAATCAGTTTTCGGAAAAGTTCGACTCCCTCGTAGAGCGGATCGAAGCATCTAGAGCAGAAAGGTTGGATGACTTTCTCGCTCTTTCCAAAACGCTGGCCACCCACCCTTACATCATTGCCACTCTTCACGGGTCAGAAGACATCGATGAGGACGTCATAGCCGAGTTTTGGAAAATTTATTTGGAATCCGTGTTTGCAGATAATCTACCGAAAGCTGTAAAATCCCAAAAGGGAAGGCCGGGGCAGGCGAATCTTTCCTCAGATCTGCTCAACAAGATTGGCCGCATCTCCGTGGTTAATGCGGAAGGAGATGAAACGATGCTGCTCCATCCGAAATTGCCCGCTAGCCGTCGGCAACAAATGAAGCAGATCGATTTCAAAAAACGAGGATCGAGAGAGCGCTTGCAACTGTTCCTCGCTGCTGACGAGCAACAGATCTTCTACCAGCCCACCATGGTTTCCCGTCCTGGAGGCAAAGAATCGGAGTTGGTTCGGGAAACAGTCGCGACACCAGTAGCCGACCCCGATTCCGGGGAGAATATCGGAATCCTGATTCGTTCCACCCCCAGCCAAACTGAAACCGAACGCTTTCTGCAGAAGTTTCAGGATGAATTTGAGACAGGCACTCGACTTCTTGATGGCATTCTCGTCAATAGTGAAATCTACTCGGAGTCCTTCGAAAAAGAAACGAGCGAGGAACTTGTCCCGGTCGTCGAAGAGAAAATCCCCCTTTTACATCCTGCAAACGGCAATCAACACCACCTCCAATTCGAAACTTCAGCAAATGGCCGAGACTACCTCGTTCAAGTCAACGAATTGACCGCTAAGTCGTCCCTGCGTCCTGCTTACCAGATTGCCGCGTTCCCACTCGACCAATTGCACAGCGACCTTGCCGATCTTCGCATTCGAGGCTCCGGGATCGGTGCTGGCGTGCTCATACTTGGACTGGGAATCTGCTGGTTCCTCGCTCACAGCCTTTCGACTCCACTGAAGAAGCTGGCAAAAGGAACTGTAGAAATTCGAAGCGGAAATCTCGATCATCGTGTCGAGGTGACCTCAGGCGATGAAGTTGGAGAACTCACCGCCTCCTTCAACGAGATGGCGGAAGAGCTGAAGCAAAAAGCACTCTTCCGGGAACTGCTGGGAAAAGTCAGTGACGAGAGCGTCGCCCAGGCACTTGTCAGCGGAACCCTCGATCTTGAACTGGGGGGCGAACTCAAGGAGGTAACCGTTCTCTTCTGCGACATTCGAGGCTTTACGGCAATGACCGAACACATGCCACCAACGGACGTGGTCGTAATGCTCAACGAACACATGACGGCAATGACCGAAGTCGTCCGAAGCTACTACGGAGTTGTCGATAAATTTATCGGAGACGAAATCATGGCTGTCTTTGGCGCCCTGAAATCCTATGATGATGATTCGCGGCTCGCCGTAGAGTGCGCTCTGGGGATGATCCAGAAACGCATCGAACTCAACCAGAAGCGAGGTGTGGAAATCAACATCGGAATCGGCGTCGCCACAGGAGAAGCCGTTGCCGGATGCATGGGCTCAAACGACCGCCTCAATTACACCGTGCTCGGTGCAAGGGTAAACCTCGCAGCCCGGTTGTGCAGCGCAGCCGGACTGATGGAGGTCGTCATCGATGACAAAACTTTCGAATCAGTAAGAGAAGATGCCAATGCAAAGCTCCTGCAGGACCTCAAGCTGAAAGGTTTGGCTAACTCGGTAGCAGCCTATCAGATCCACGCCCTTTCGGAACGAGCCGAAGTCGTAGAACAGATTTCCTAGTACGTTCTACAGATGAACCCTGTTACATCACAGGCCCAACAGGGTTAGTTCATGGACACAACAGAATTGGGTCACACCTTTTTCAGCTTGCTGATTCGGCCTGTGGCAACCCACTCAGCTACGTAGATATCGCCGTTCGGAGCAAAACAGGCGTCGTGCGGATGGATGAATTTCCCATCGACCCAAGCTTCCGAGTTCCGTCGCATCGCATTCTTGTCGGCGGTAACTGACTTTCTCCACTCGGGATCTTCACCGAGATGAATGACCTTGTTTTCTTTGTCCAGCAAAGTGACTCGCGCACTGAGGTCAGGCACAAGAAGGAGATCGCCGAGGCAGTCGAGGTTAGCTGGGAGTATGAAACCATCCAAGGTCTGTCGGTGCTTGCCATCCAGATCAAACCACTGCAGCCGCTTGTTGGCACGATCAGCTACAACCATGAGGACTTCGTCAGCGTTTCGGTCATCAATCCAAAGTCCGTGAGGGGTATTGAATTTCCCGTCTTCTTTCCCACTGGAACCAGTCATTCCTTTCCACTCACCGTTAGCATCGTAATGATGAACGGTGTGCGCGCCATAGCCATCAGCGAGAAGAAATCCACCATCGTCGAGAAAGGCGAAGTTAGTCGGCATGAATCGGTCGCGGCCCCACACTTTTTTTGGGTTTGTGTCCTCTCCCTTTGCGTAGATGCCCGATTCCATCGGCGCGTATTTCTGCCAGACGACTTCACCATCGAGAGTGAGCTTGGCGAACGTTTTCAGCATCTGATAGCCGGTTACGTAGAGAAACTCGCCATCGGCTTCTTTGCGCACCTCAAGGCCATGTCCCCCACCCTGAAACTGGTTTCCGAATGCCTTAATGAAGGTGCCGTCTTCATCGAAAACAAAGATTGCCGGATGGTCCTGCTGGGAATGATCTCCCTCATGAATAACATAAAGCCGGTTATCGCTGTCGACCGCGACATTGTGCGTAATCTGGAAAGTGTATTTATCAGGAAGCGTCACCCAGTCCGTCAGGATCTCGTATTGGTACTCCCCTTCTCCAAGAATAATGCCACTGCTTCGTGTTGGCGCTTTCTTGCAGGAAGTAATCAAATTCACGCTGCCGAGGGCGGCCAGAGACGACGTGCCCAGAAATTTGCGTCGGGAAGTGGTGATCGTTTCATTCATGCGCCAAAAAACTACGCGAAATCACGCCACCATGTAAATGGCAGAATCAAAAGCGGGAAATCACGAGCCACTTCGAATTTCCGCGAGTACCCTATCCACCACTTCTTGAGCGGTGAGGTCGGAACTGTCGACGACGATAGCCCCTTCCGGGATTACGAGGGGCGAAGCTTTGCGGCTGGAGTCAATTCGATCGCGCTTGGCAATACTGTCGACAATACCCTGTGCTCGGCGGCGCTGCTCGCGGACTTCAGGCGATGCGTCGATGTAGAATTTCCACGGGGTATCGGGAAAAACGACCGACCCGATATCACGACCCTCCATGACGACTCCTGATTCATAGGCGTAGCGGCGCTGCTCGGCAACGAGGCGCGTTCGAACTTCGGGGATGGCAGCAACGAGGGAAACGTTCTGGTTTACCTCCTCTTCGCTCATCTGGGCCGGCGTCACCTTTTGACGGTCTATCGCAATCGTGCCGGCAGAATTTTCTTCTCCGCACTGAAATTGCGTCGCTTCTAGAAGTTCCACGACAGCCGGCGTATCCGAGGGTTCCACTTCTTTCTCCAAGACCCACCAGGTAAAGGCCCGGTACATCGCACCAGAGCTGACGAAAGTGATGCCCAGCTCCTTCGCAATTCGTTTCGCAACGGTGCTCTTTCCGGATGCAGCCGGACCATCAATGGCAATAATCGGAGAAGTGAAACTCATGGACGCGCTATCGTGAACTGGACCTGGTCACGCCGCAACGCATTTTCCCTCTTCCTCATAGCGAAAAATTCCCTTGCCCGAGGGCCTGCGGTCCGTATCCGTGAAGAAATGATTCTCGCAGACTCCGAAATACTTCGCTCGATAGAGAAAGGGGAAATTGTGATCGAACCCTACGATCGCAGTTGCCTCGGCACCAACAGCTATGACGTACATCTCAGCAAGCACCTCGCAACATACCGCAACCGGGTCCTCGATGCGCGCGAGCACAACGAGATCGATCACTTTGAGATTCCGGAAGAGGGTTTTGTCCTCGAGCCACAGATCAACTACCTCGGATCGACAATCGAATACACGGAGAGCCATGCTGCCGTTCCTTTTCTGGAAGGAAAATCAAGCGTCGGCCGTCTTGGCATCGACATCCATGCGACAGCCGGAAAAGGTGATGTGGGCTTCTGCAACTACTGGACTCTCGAAATCTCAGTCAAACAACCAGTCCGCGTCTACGAAGGCATGCCAGTTGGGCAGCTGATCTACTTTCTTGTCGAAGGGGAAATCCTCACGCCCTACAACGCGAAAGATTCCGCGAAGTACAACGATAAAACGCCCCTTCCTGTCGAGTCGATGATGTGGCGGAACAAGTTCTGAAGGAAGCGGAGGAAGTAAAGAAGCTGAGAATCTAATTTCTCCAAAACTCTACTTCTGATCTACCCAGCTTTTGGCGCTGCTGCGTTTTTTTCGATCGCTTTGCAACAGAAAGGGACAGGAAATACAATTCACGAAGCTCGCATTCGTACCCGTATTGCCCCGATCAGGAGGGAAGGCAGCAGAGATAAAGCGCAAACCCTTCGCAACCAACCCGCTTGAGTCTCACGCTTCTCTGCTCTACCTTCGCGGCTCATGCCTGACACGCCTCGGATCACTCGCATCATTTTGTCCCGCTTCCGTCAATTCGGATTCTGCGACATTCTGCTCACCCATCCCGAAACCGGCGATCCGCTCTCCCGCATCTGCTTTCTCGGGCCAAACGGTATTGGAAAAACAACCGTTCTCGATCAGCTCTTTTGCGTGCTCTCGCCCGAAAATGCACCGAGCGAAGCGGCATCGGAAGACGCGCTGATTCTCGTCGGTATCGAAATCGATGGGGAACACATTTTCCGCGCTTCCGACGGAACCAACCATGAGCACCCCGTCTGGTTTCAAGGAAATCTGGAAGACTCGTCCCGCTGGTCTTCCATCGAAAACAACCCTCCCGGCTTCCAAGAATTCATCGAACGCTTTTCCGACTACACACTCTCCGCCGATCCTGACATTCCCACCGACGGCCTCGCCTACTTCAGCCTCGGGAAAAACACGGTCAATGGAAGCAGCGTTGCAGGCTTTCGTGAATTTCTCGAAGCTCGCGAAATCGACCGTGCCGCCAGCTACCACGAGTTTCTGAGGCACCCCAACAACCGCGACCGAACCGTCGCCGAGATCGACGGAGAATTTGCAGCAACGCATCCTCACGTGCTCGAGTCTTTGCAGGAACTCTGGGAGCCCGTCCTCGCCCCGGCTTTCCTGGAATTTAATCCAGCCGATAGCGGCTCCCTGGCATCCACACAAACCGGTGACGAAATCGCCTTTGATGCCCTCAGTCCGGGCCTACGGAATCATCTCCTCCGTATCGCGCGGTTACATGCCCACTACTTTGAGCAACCGAGCTGGGCTGGGTTTCTCTTTCTCGACGATCCCGATACGGGTCTGAATCCCGACCTCGCACGCGGACAGATGCAGTTTTTCCATGATCTCTACTCTAATCGCCCCGGCCAGATTTTTGCGACGACCCACAGCCCGCGCGTTGCCTCCCTCTTCGCCCCGGAAGAACGCATTTCTTTTCGATTTGACTCCGAGCGAGGCGTTGCCATCAGCGAAAAAATCGTTCCCAAATCCGCAGAGCCAGAGGAGGAACCCGAACCGGATCCCATTTCTGAAACTGGCCCCATCACCCGCCCGATTCCGACTCCCGATCAGGAACGGCTCGCCCAGATCAAAAGGGCGATGGAAGAGACTGATGATCAAGTCGAACTGGCTGACCTGCTCGATGAAATGATGGCCCTTCGTAGCAAGCGATGAACATCCTCGTCGCCAGCGACAAATTCAAAGGCTCGCTAACTGCCGCCGAAGCCTGTGAGGCAATTCGCGCCGGCCTCGCCTCGGGATTTGAAAGTCGGAACGAAGTGCCTCAAATCCGCACGCTGCCCGTCGCCGACGGAGGGGACGGCATCGCACAAACTCTGACCGATGCACTATCTGGAAAATGGAGAACATGCATCGTTCATAACGCTCTTGGTGAAAAGACCGAAGCAGGCTATGGATTGATCGACGATGGCCGTGTCGCCGTCATCGAGATGGCGGAAGCATCCGGTCTAGCACAACTGGGGAATCGCAAAAAAGACCCGTGGTCTGCCTCAGCCTACGGAACTGGCGAACTCATCCAGAATGCCACTGAGCAGGGTGCCGAAAAAGTCATACTCGGGATCGGCGGAAGCGCTACGATCGATGGAGGCTCTGGAATGGCTCGTGCTCTCGGGTGGAAGTTTCTTGATTCCGATGGAAACGAACTCACCAATATTCCGGCAACGCTTCCTGACACGGCCGCCATCATTGCACCCGACAATCCGAACCTCCCCGAAGTCATCGTCGCTTGCGACATAGAAAATCCGCTCCTCGGCGGGGAAGATTGCACCCGCAACTACGGCCCGCAAAAAGGAGTCGAAGTAGCCGATTTCGAGAAATTCGAAGCCCGAATCCGCCACCTCATCAACCTTCTCGACGGCGATGCGAAGTCAGCCGCGACTGAGCCCGGCTCTGGTGCCGCCGGCGGACTCGGGTTCGGCGCCCGAGTATTCCTTGATGCCAGACTCCAATCCGGATTTGATCTCGTTGCTGATCAAACCCAGCTGAAAGAGCAAATCGAGTGGGCTGATGTCGTGATCACCGGCGAAGGCCGTCTCGATGCCCAAACGGATAGCGGCAAGGCACCCGCCGGGGTTCTCCGGCTCTGTCGTGAGCTGGAAAAACCGGCTTACGCATTTTGTGGATCGAAAGAAACGGGCGCAGGATCTGGATTTGTCGAAGCGATGGAAATACAGGATCCCGAACTCTCGCTAGAGCTCAATATGGCGAGGGCGGCTGCGCTTCTTGAGGTTCGGGCTCTGAATTTCGCTAACGGCTTTTCCGATACCGAACACTCATAATCATGGCTCAACCTACCCAGTTTGATCTCCACCTCGGCGATTGCGTTGCCGGCATGAAGAATCTCCCCGATGAGTCAATCGATATCGTCGTCACTTCCCCTCCCTACAACCTCGGAATATCCTACCAAAGCTACAACGATAAGCTCAGTTCCGAAGACTACCTGTCATGGTCGCTCGAATGGGCTGGAGAAGTAAAGCGCCTCCTCAAACCTGACGGCTCGTTTTTTTTGAACGTGGGAGCTGCTCCCGCAAATCCATGGATGCCACACGAGCTTGCCCTCACCTTGCGTGATCTATTCACTTTGCAGAATACCATTCACTGGATCAAATCCATCACTGTCGAGCCAAAGGACGGTGATCCCGTATCGGCAGGCCATTTCAAACCAATTAATTCGAAGCGCTTTATCAACGATTGCCACGAATTCGTTTTTCACTTCACTAAAACGGGAAAAGTTCTACTCAACCGAATTGCGGTGGGAGTGCCATACGCAGACAAGAGCAACATCGCTCGCTGGGGACATGCCGACGGGCGAGACAAACGCTGCCGGGGCAACAATTGGTATGTGCCTTACAAGACAATCGTTTCGCGAAACAAGGAACGCCCCCACCCCGCTACCTTCCCCGTCGAGTTGGCCACAAAGTGCATCCTCCTGCACGGTAGCAAACCTGACAAAACAACGATGATGGATCCCTTTCTGGGCATCGGTCATGCCGCCAGCGCAGCAGGAGTGGCCGGGCTCGCAAAGTTCATCGGCTTCGAAATTGATGAAGGGTATCTGGCGGAAGCGCGGGAAAGGCTGGAGCAGAGCTAGCTAAATCCGCTTTGTTGTCTTGCTCGCGATTGGATTCCAATTCTCGGCGAATGCGCTTTCGTCGCACGACCAGCACTACAAGGAGAATTATGATCCCGAGCGTGATTACGATTATAATTTCGAGAAAAAGCCCTACAGGCAAGGACACCATCTCTGGCGCTATCGGCCTGCAGTATCAACAACAACTCAGTGAGAGTCTTCTCTTTCAGATTGGCGGATTCGGTAGCCTCGACGACGACGGAGACAAAGGGTTTGGCGTTCGGACCGAACTATAGAAGAAGTTTTGACCGTTCAGGATGCCAGTCGCTTTACTATTCTTTCGGCTTCTCCTTTGACTCTTCCTTCGCCTCACCCTCCTCCGGTTTTTCCTCTTCACTTTCCTCGGGATTCGGCACTGGCGGCAACAGCACAATTCGCTTGCCGAACTTTTCGATCTCCTTCTCTTTGAAAGCATTGTAATTCGCTCCAGAGGAAATCGAGAAATGGTGAATCTTGCCTTTGAAAGAAGGATGCGAACCGCCATCCGCAGCACCTTTGTTTCCCCCGTCACCAGTCGTCCCGAGGACTACGGTTAGACCTTTGCCCAAAGCCAAACCGCCTTTCTCAATTTCTTCGGTTCGTTTCTCCCGACCGACAACGATATTGAAATCACCTCCCGCTGAACATCCGAGGAGAAGGTTCGTCGTCTCGCCGACAGGTGCTTTCCCGACATTCCAGGAGCGCCGCTTTCCTTTGAATCTGTGCCACACCACCACAATCTCACCCTCTTTGAGGTAGATCCCGAAACCGCCTCTTCTCGGCACATTCGCATCGGCAATCACTCCGTTTTCCGTTTCGGGCTTGAAGCGAACACGAATATTCATCGACGGGTGACTCGCATCGATCGGTGAAATGACAACTTTCCCGCCGGTACCATCAAAAGCATAACCATCGGCTTCTTTCATCCCTCCTTTCACAGAAGCTTCCGCGTCCCCTCCGACATAGATAACCCGTTCCGGAAGTTCTTCGGGCAAAATGTAATCACGTTCCCCCAACGGAGCAGCCGTCGCCGCTGTGCCAGATGTTGACGCTACGACACCACCGGATTTTGACCCGGGCTTCTCCATGTCTCCCTCGGCAGCCCCTCCGATCGACTCAATTTTTCCATCTGCAAGCAACACCAGCGCTTCAGGGGCATCGCCCCAAAGTTTACCTACACCAAACAAATCTCGATAAATCTTCACCTGCGCCTGCAGTTCCGCTTTCCTGTCACTATCGGCGAGCTTGTTAAGCAACGAAGCGGATCGCTGCAATGCCTCTCTTGTGTAATTCAAAGGGCCACCAAAATTCAGAACATAAGTACCAGCGTAGGCCTGAATGGCTTCTTCCGTTTTGCCGCTCGCCTCAAAAGCACGCCCACGAAGATAGAAGGTTTCCGGTGTCGGTTTTTCCGCCTCAGCCAAAGCAACGAGAACCTTCTCCGACTCGCCTTTTGCGAGGGCCTTCCACGCTTCCACCTCTGGGGGAACGACACGAAGTTTGGGTGGTAGATTCAAAAACTCACCTCTCACCAACTCGGCCTGCTTTGCAATGGCCGCTACGTCCATCTGACGACGAAAACAACGCAGGAGACGTTCCTGAGCCAGGGAAACGAAATTCCCCGGGACGGGGTAGAAGTGCGCGAGCTGATCTGCGATAACGAGTCGATACTTGGTGACAGCCTGTGGAATTCGACCCGACTCAAATGCATCTTCGGCTTCCCGCCACGCCCCAGTCGTAGGGAACGCCACGAAATCTATCTGGCTCCGAAGAGTGGCCTGCTCTTCTGTAGCGGCTGCGCTGGAACGCCAGCGGACTTGCCCTCGCTCTGCGGAGACCAGCTCAACCGTCCGAGCCTGACCATCCTTCAAATAAATCGTCGCGAGATCAGCATGTATCACCCCGGGCATTCCTGACAAAAGCAGAATAAAGATCGCAAAAGATTCTGAAAATCGAACACTCATTCCTTCTCCTGCTGTGCCATTTTCTTCGCGTATTCCTTGCGCCACTCACCAAAAACAGACTTCGCTTTCGCCACTCCCGGATGCTTGTGATGCCCCATGCGCTTGAGCATATCCTGCAGAATCTTCAGCGCCTTGAGATCCTCTCCCCTTGCCTTGGTAATTGCAGCAGCACGAAGGTAGGCGCGAGTCGACCAGTCGAGATAACCCGGAAAATTCGCATACACGCTGACGTAGATTTTCATCGCGTCCGCCAAGTTACCCATCTTTTCATTCGCGAAACCCATCTGGTAATTCGCTTCCGCCCGCGCAATATTCCATCCCCGATTTTCGAGGTAGGCTGCCCAGTGAGTTTTAGCCTCTTCGTAATTCTCCTCCGCCATGCGGATCCTTGCCATTCCGAGAACTGATTTTTCCTGTAACTCGTCATCGGGAAAGGAAGAAACGACGCGCTGGAATTTCTTCATTGCCTCTTCGCGGACAGGAGCGTCTTCTGACTGGGCTTCGATCTGCGCAACATCAACGAGGCAATACTCGTAATTCGCGGTCCCGGGACGATTGTCGAGGATATATTCGTAGAGCATTTTTGCCTCCTGCGGTTTTTTCCGGATGTCACTCACCCAGCGAGCCAGCCGGACCGTCGGATAGTTGCTGTGCTCCGCCGGATCGAAACCTGCCTCCAACTGGTAGTAGAGCTTGTTGATTTCATCCTGAGACGCCTCCTCCTTTTCCAATTGGTCAACCAATACAACCGTAGTCCATCCTCTCAAAGCCGGCGTCGTTCCCGGCTCAGTCCGCAAGCCGCTCATCTGCTCCCGCAAGACTTCGGCGTCGAAGTTGGAGTCGATAAAATCCACGTAACTGCCGAACATCTCACTTAGAACGGTCGACTCCGCTTCGCTTCGATTCTTCCATACCACCTCACGAAGCTTGCTCAATCCCTCTTCGGCCCGATCCTGCTCCAACAGCATGGGCAGAGAGGCAACAAGGAGGTCGTGCCGGTAATCGGAATTCGGATAGTCCTTCTGGAAATGGGCATAGTGTTCCTCGGCTTTTTTCCACTCTTCCTGATCACTCGTCTGAAT
>Ga0055584_100000345_pt1 | contig 43627 bp, 34 predicted proteins | sample OSDHelmetaG_FD_58716 | JGI IMG/M metagenome (GOLD analysis project Ga0055584, IMG submission 58716) | Pelagic marine sediment microbial communities from the LTER site Helgoland, North Sea, for post-phytoplankton bloom and carbon turnover... | ecosystem: Environmental > Aquatic > Marine >...
GATCGATTCAACTGGTAGTCTGCAGTCATGGCCAATTCTTTCATTGAATTCACTGAATTCGAGTGATTTTGCCCCGTTATGGAGCAAAAGAACACCTGTTTTCAGTGTGTCATCAATATGGGATGTCGAATGGCTTCCTGCACATCCTCCAGCTCAATGGATTCAAAACGAGTTGAGATTTAAATGTAAGACAAGTTCCTATGTCTTTAGAACCTCAATCGTTGAGGGGAGTCTGAACTTTTATTCCATCGACGCACGGATTGTAAAAAGTTTAATATCAGAACAAGAAATCGCCTGATCGACTCAGGACCTGGTAGCTGGTAACGGTTATGCGGATTCTACAGAGGGGGGAAGCACTGAACGTAAACGCTCAAATACATTTTGATTGAAGTGATTTTTCAGTTATGGGTTGCCCGGACGAGATTAACCACGTGCATAGGGTCCTGTTTCCAGACCTTGATAGTTTTTGATTCCTGTATTCAGAACATCTTTAATCAGAGCAGGTACCTGTTCGATCTGCTCTCTGTTGATATCCAAATGAGTGCAGGCTCTGAGTCGGGTCTGTCCCATCGCACCGATGCCGACCCCCTTGTCGTGTAGTGCTTTGGAAAGTTGCATGGCGTTGCCAATTTCGGGATCAACATCGAAAAAGACCAGATTGGTTTCTGTATCCGAGGGGTTGATCGAAAGGCCTTCGACGGATGCGAGTTGTTCGGCTAGGAGCCGGGCGTTATCGTGATCCTCCTGCAGGCGTTCAATATTATTTTCCAGTGCATACACACATGCGGCCGCAACAATGCCCGCCTGTCTGAGTGCGCCTCCAAAAACTTTACGTGAGCGACGGGCTTTTGTGATTTCTTCTTTTGAGCCTACCAGAACCGAGCCCATAGGACAGCCGAGCCCTTTGGAAAAGCAGATAGAGATCGTATCGATGGGGGCACAGATTTCTTTAATTGAATACCCGGCAGCGACAGTTGCATTAAATACACGGGCGCCATCCATGTGTGTTTTCAAACCATTTTCATGTGCCCAGTCACAAATTTGAGTGAGTTGATTGAGAGGGTAGTAGTGGCCTCCGCCCGCATTCGTGGTGTTTTCGACACACAGCAAACGAGTCTGACTCAAATGCTGGTCATTCGAGCGGATTTTTCCTCTAAGCGTGTCCAGGGTCAACATGCCTTTATCGCCGGTGAGTGTGCGACAACTGACGCCGCTCAAAATTGCGGGTGCGCCTCCTTCGAACATGGCAATATGTCCCAGTTCATGAATCAGCAATTCATCTCCTGGCAGACAATGAGAGCGAAGTCCCATTTGATTGGATTGCGTGCCCGAACAGGCAAAGACGGCGGCTTCCTTGTCCAGCATTTCACAGATGAGTTCTTCGAGACGATTCACAGTGGGGTCTTCGCCATTCATGTCATCACCCAGTTCAGCAGTCATCATTGCCTGCAGCATTTCGGGTGTTGGTTTGGTTTTCGTATCACTACGAAGATCGATGTAAGACGGGCTATGCGGATCCACTGCGAGTTTCCTTTGTTTCGTTATGTTTGAATTTTTGATTGACTTATTATGTCAGGTGGTTGGTCCGGAGGCAATTCGTTCCACAACTCAATTATTTTGGCTGGCTATCTGTAGATCGTCTAATGAAAGGAATTGGTTCATGCTGCCTGAACGAAATCCCTGCAAGTCAAGAGTCACATTTAGAAAGCCGAGTTGTAGAAATTTTTGTGTAATCTGTTCGAGGGCCGTTGGTGAGGTCAGTTTTTGTATTTGAGTAAGGGGGACTTCAATGCGGGCCAGTTCATTTGTTTCCAGACGGACGCGCAATTCCTCAATTTGAAACTGCTGACGTAGAAACTGTTCGCCCTGGTCAATTCGTTGAACACGTTCTTCTGTCACTTCCACGCCGTATGCGATGCGACTCGAAAGGCAGGGGTGTGCGGGTTTGTTCCAGATGGGTAGATCCCAGTGTCGGGCCAGGTTTCTGACATCTGCTTTTGTAATACCGGCTTCGATCAGCGGGCTGCGAACGTGAAAGTCGGTAGCAGCCTGCATGCCTGGCCTGTGATCTCCCCGATCGTCGAGATTCGCACCGTTGACAAGTGTGGCAGAGCTCCATTCCTCGCTGGCTATGGAATGACTGATCAACTGATAGAGTTCTGTTTTGCAGAAAAAGCATCGGTCAGGGGCATTGGCTCGATATGCGTCTGTCGAAAATTCCTCAGTCGAGATCAAACGGTGTTCGATGCCGATTATTGAGGCGAGTTGAATGGCTTCTTCTTTTTCGCCTGTCGCCAGACTGGGACTCTGAGCGGTGACCGCCAGCGCATGATCACCACAGGCCAGAACTGCTGCCTGCGCTACCACTGTGCTGTCGACACCTGCCGAAAACGCGACAATAACGCGACCCATGTCCGCCAGAATATGCTGGAGGTCTTCAGATTTCTGTGTTAATTCTGCTGTCAGAGACATCTTCAAAGTAGGGTTCTGTAAGAGGTTATTGAGAAATATCGCTATTTGGATCTATTATAGACAGACTGAGACAGGCTTGTAACGGAACATCATGTGAAAAATCTTTGGATTCTGGCTGCTGGCTATGAAAAAGTGGCGAATCAGATCAGAATGAGGGAGGTTTAGTTATCAGAGGGGATTGTACACTCTTATCAGATCTGTGTTTCGTGAGATTCAGATCTTTTTTCTCGCGGCCCAGCCTATTATACTGGACCACTGACAGAATGCCTCTTATGTAACTGTTGAATTAAGCAGGGCAGGGGGGCTGTTTTTGTGCAGCTATTAATCGAAATCAGAACAATGAGGAAAGTCATGTCATATCGGTCTGTTAATGTAACGAGCATCCTCTTTGCTCTCGTATTCTGTTTTGGTGCATTGGTGCTGACAGCAGAAGCTGCCAAGCTCACTTCTGCCCAGAGAAAAGAACTGGCTTCGATCAAAAAGAATCTCGGAAAAGTTTCCACTTTGATCCGGAAGAAACAATATGAAGAAGCCAAAACGCTGACAGATGCCGAAGAAAAGAAACTGCAGCAACTGGCAGCGGATGCGATGCTGACTGAGACTGATCCGATTCTGGTGAGTGCAAATAAATTGATTACTCTGCGGCGCACACTTCTGGAAAAGAAGATGGGAGTTGGTGGAGGGGGCACTAACAAAGTGGCATCGAATCAGGGTGTCAGCTTTGAGACGCAGATTGCTCCTATTATTAATGAAAGGTGTGTGAACTGTCATGGAGCACAGCGTGCCAGCGCCAATTTAAGACTGGATACTTACGCCAGTATGAAAAAGGGAGGGCGCACGGGAGTTTTGCTGGTTCCCGGGAATCCCAATAACAGTTTGATCCTTCATAAGCTACTTGCTCCCGGTAATCAACGTATGCCGCGCACGGGAGCCGCCCTGAGGCCCGCTCAAATTGAATTATTTGCCAAGTGGATTATAGCGGGTGGACGTTTTGATGGTGAAAAAGAGACCGACCCGATTGGTGCATCTACCAAGAAAAAGAAGGCTCCCGTCAAAGTGGTCAAAGCGACGGGCAATGAAAAGGTATCCTTCATGAAAGATGTCGCACCCTGGATGCTCGATTTCTGCTTGCGTTGTCATAGCGGCAATACTCCGGCGAGTGAGTTTTCCATAGTGACATTTGAAGACATTCTGCGAGGTGGTGAAAGTGGATCTGTGATTATACCTGGTAAACCCGATGAGAGCCGTCTCTGGCATTTGGTTGGTTTGCAGGACCCGATCAAAATGCCACAAGGACAGGCATTAATCAAACGAAAAGATGCACGAGCTTTGAAAACCTGGATTGAAGAAGGGGCCAAATTTGATGGCGATAATGCAAAAGGTGTATTACGTTCAATGGTGCCGACAGAAGACGAAATTCGCATGGCTGAACTGGCCAAGATGTCTCCTGAAAAATTTGCTGATTTGCGTCGTGAAAGTCTCGAACCGACTTGGAAACGCGCACTGAATAATGAAAAAGCAGAAATGCTTGAGACGGATGATTTTATATTCTATGGTAATGTCAGTGCAGACCGGCTGAAACAGATTAGCGAGTGGTCAGCCCCTCAGGCGGACGCGTTAAGAAAAACGTTCAATCAGAAACAGAAGCCTCTCTGGAAAGGAAAACTGGCAGTTTATGTGATCAAGGATCGATTTGGTTATTCGGAATTCAACCAGACGATTGAAGATCGTCGCGTTGATGATGCAACCACGTGGCACTCCAAGGTGACTCCGACTTTCCTGGATGCCTACCTTGTGCTGCAGGATGTGGGTGATGAAGCGACGGCTGATAGCCCCGGTCTGAAAACAAATTTGATCGCAGGTCTCACCAACGCTGCCATTCAACGTGGAGCAGGGGATGTACCGATGTGGGTTTCCCGTGGTTTGGGAATGTTGATGGCTGCCAATGGTTCTTCCAGTCAAGTTTATTTTGAATCATTAAGGCAGCAAGCATTGGATGCGGCACCTAAAGTGACTCGGCCGGAAGAGTTGTTTGCAGCTGGGACTTTTTCACCCTCTGAAACGACGGCAATTGGATTTACTCTCGTCGAATTTCTGATCAATAATGGTGGTTTGCCCAAGATGGCGTTGTTGTTGAGAGAGTTTAAAAACGGAACTGCTGCTCCTGCAGCGTTGATGAAAGTGTATGGATCAAACTTGCCCGCACTGGCTAGAGCCTATGCCGGTACTTTGCGTCCCGGTCGCGTTAAAAAATAATTCCATTCAAATGCGGGATTCCAGCAGAAAAGCCGGGGCGCGACAACTTGATTTTTGTAATGTTCGCTGCCCTGTGATTCTATCGCGAGTCCGCTATAATTTATTGCCTTGAGTATTGTTACTTTTGCGTGTGATCAGGGCACATAATTCTATGATGGATGTAAATATTGTTGGCGGCGGTGTGATGGGCCTTTCGATTGCCTATGAATTGGCGAATCACGGTTTTTCTGTCTCCATTTATGATCGACGAGAGTTAGGGAAGGAGGCATCCTGGGCCGGTGCCGGCATGTTGCCTCCCGCAGATATCAAAGCCGCGAAGACTCCACGTCTTCAATTGCGTGCTGCCAGTAAAATGATGTGGTCTGACTGGTCGAGCTGTCTGAAAGAAGAATCAGGGATCGACAATGGTTTCATGAATTGTGGTGGGTTTCATGTGACTTTTGACGATGAGATGGTTGAATGGCGGGAAACCGTTTCAGAATGGCGGCATTCAGGAGCGCAGGTTGAAGAAATCGAACCTGGTTCTTTACAGGACACCGCGCCCTTTTTAAGTTCTCAAGTGCAAGCTGCATTTTATCTGCCTGAGATGAGTCAGGTTCGCAATCCCCGACACCTGAAAGCGCTGTTGATGGCTTGTGCGAACAAAGGGGTTCAGCTCAATCCGGGGACACCGGTTATCGGATTTGAAACAGACGGCAGTAAAGTTACTGGCATCCGAACCACAACAGGAATTCAAAGAGCAGGGCGGACTGTCATTGCAGGGGGGGCCTGGTCCCCTGAAGTTCTTCATGGTTTGGGAATCGATTGTAAAGTCGATCCTGTCCAGGGGCAGATTGTTTTACTATCGATGGATCGATTGCCGTTCCGTCAAATTATTGAATGTGGCAGCCGTTATCTTGTCCCTCGTAGCGATGGTAAAATTCTAATCGGTTCGACGGAGAGTGATGTCGGTTTCAATAAAGAAAATACGGTCGAAGGCGTTGGTGGACTGATCCAGTTTGCAGAGTCTATCGTTCCCAGGCTGAAATCAGCAACATTCGAACGGGCCTGGGCTGGTTTGCGGCCTAAGTCGATTGATGGTTTGCCTTATCTGGGTCGCGTGGGAGAATATGAAAATTTATTGATTGCTGCGGGACATTATCGGGATGGTTTGCAACTCTCTCCTATTACCGCTCGCATTATCAGGCAACTGATTTGCGATGAATCGCCGGATCTCCCGCTGGAACCGTTTGCCTGTTCGCGCGGGATTTCGGCCTGAATTACGACTGTGTATAGGAAACTGGAACCGTAAGGAGTATCGATTTGAGAGCCGTCGTTCAAAGAGTTTCTCGTGCGAGTGTGACAGTGAATGGTGAGATCACAGGTCAGATCGAGCAGGGGTTTTTAGTATTGCTGGGTGTCGAACAGGATGATACGCAGGACGATGTGATTTATCTGGCTCAAAAGACAGTGGGGCTGCGTGTATTTGAAGATGTGGAAGGGAAAATGAATCTGGCGCTCTCGGATGTGAGCGGTAAGATGCTGGTTGTGAGTCAATTTACGTTACTGGGAGATTGTCGTAAGGGGCGTCGTCCCAGCTTTGTGAATGCCGCCCGTCCCGAACAGGCTGACATGCTGTATCAGAGTTTTGTGGCAGAAGTCAAAGGTCACGGGATTGAAGTCGGAACAGGCCGCTTTCAGGAACATATGGATGTGGAACTAGTCAATGATGGGCCGATCACGCTTTTGTTAGACAGTAAGAAACAGTTTTAGGCAACGCGCTCCATGGAAGTGTACTGATATGAAACCGTTTCAAAAAGTATTCGTATTTTTAGCCTGTGTTTTTACCGTAGTTTTAATGTGTGGAGCTCCCGGGTACCTGGTCTCTTATTTGGATACCGCTTTGGAGTGGGAACGGACCGATGGTATTCGTGAAACTGGTCCTATTGGGAACTCTCCATTTTTCATAATGTTGGTTGTGTCCCTCATTCCACCTGCACTTTTTGTGGTGGTATCACTATTTTACGTTTGCAGGTTTGCTCAACAATCCTTCAAGGATTATGTGAATGTCCAAAAGAGCAAATAACACGAAATCAACTAAGATATTACGAACGGTGAGGTCTTCTATGAAAACAGTCCACCTCCTGCATCTAATATTACTTTGCATTGCGTTCATCAGCGCCTCTGCTCATGCGAAGGACGACCCCGGGCAACAGGTACGTCTACAGCCACCAGCAAAAGAAAATCCTGCCTTACCATACGTTCTGTTAGTTGGCGATTCCATTGCTCAATCGTATGTGCCGCGCGCACAAGAGCTGCTTGCCAACGAAGCGAACGTTTATTTTACGTTGACGCCGCACGGAGTATTTGACGGTAACGTTTTTTTGGATACATGTTTCAAGAAACGCGAGTGGGATCTGGTGCATCTCAACTACGGACTGGACTCGATGCGGCATGAAGATGCAGTCGGTCATTTGGCTGATGCGCCTGCAGGGAAACAAATTGTTTCACCTTTGGAGTACTCCCGGACTTTGTCAGGAATGGTTAATTATTTTTTGCAGCGTAAGACCAAACGGATCTGGGCAACCACGACACCGATTCCTGAAGGAGTGACTGGTTACGTTGCAGGTGAGTCAAAGCAGCGCAACATACAATACCAGACGTTGATTGGAGCACGCTTATTTTTCTTCAACAACCTTTATGATTACGTGGATCTTCGACGCGCAGATATGATGGAGCCGAACAGTGTTGAGATGACTGAAGCGGGTGCACGTTTGCTGGGTGAAGTCGTAGCCGGTCGCATCCTTGAAGTACTCAACGAAGGTGGTGACAAGAGTTTGCCCTATATCCTGCTGCTCGGAGATTCAATCTCGAACGGTTATAACGTGACTGTACGTGAGCGGCTGTTAGGGAAGGCGAATGTTCTATGGGGCGGGTCAGTGTTTGGTAAAAACCCGGATATGGCGAAGCTGGTGAAAGACACGGTCATCAATCGAGAAAAACAAATTGGCCGTAAGATTAAGGTTGTTCATGTTAATTGGGGTTTACATGCCATGAAATTTGTCGACGACAATAATCATTTGAAAACACCGGAGACCGGTCAGCGATGTGTTCCACTGGAAGACTACGGTAATGATTTAGAAACGTTCGTGACCTCATTTCAGAAAACTGGTTCGAAGTTGATCTGGGCATCGACCACACCAGTAAACGGTTCCGCCTGGGCGAGAGACGGTGATTCCGTTGCTTATAACGCGGTAGCTGCAAGTGTCATGAAACGGCACGGTGTGATGATCAATGACCTTTATACCTACGTGAAGGAAAACAAGCTGCATAAGAAACACGGCGATTGTCATTTTAACGCCGAAGCATCAGCGAGATTAGCAATCCCAATCACCGAATCCATTCTACGCGTTTTACAAGAACATTGAATTACCGCACTTAATTGTTTCATTCATTCTTAGCACAGTTGGTACCCGGCATTCCATCAACGATTTTAAGTTTGGTTTCTATTGTATTCAGCCACTTCTTTGGTTCCCATCGTCGAAACTCTCGAAGAGTTTCATCCGGATCGACTTAGAGATAGATGAAGCTTGTCGTTCATCTGGTTCCTGAAATACAGTGTGAGAATTTGGTCTTTGCGCGGAGCGTGATTTTTACCTATAATCCCCTGCTCTCGTTTTTGAGAAAAAATCGAGGGAGAGCGAGCAGGGGGTGAGGGCCCACCCAGGATTAATTCATGGAAGATCAAAACTAGACAGGATGTCAGAATGTGGTTTGATTTGCTGATTGTGGGAATTCTTTTATACGCCATCTGGAGAGGGGCCGCTAAAGGAGTTGTGTGGCAGTTGGCTGCGATAGCCGCTCTGATTCTTTGTTTTGCTTTTGCGGAGTCGCTGTCTTTACAGTTGGCGCCGATGATTAATGTGAAACCGCCTTTGAATCGCTGGATCGCGATGCTGGTGATTTATATTGGTTTTTCGTTTATTTCATTTACATTGGCGCGGAGTTTGAAGTCCGCGATCGACTCCATGAAGTTCAATGAATTTGATCGTCATCTGGGCGCTGTTCTGGGATTACTCAAAGGAATCATCTTTTCCCTGTTTCTGACGTTCTTTTTAATCACAATTTCCGAGACCGCCCGTGCCACAGTTTTGACTTCTCACAGTGGATACGCGGCAGCCGTGATTTTAGATGAACTGGCACCTGTGATGCCCAAAGGGTTTCATGATGTACTCGATTCCTATCTGGCCGAGTTGGATCATCCCGATGTGCCGCTTCATGAGCATGATGATGAAGAAAGTGGCCATGATCATGAGGGAGAGAAAGGTTTATTTCCACCCCGTTTGAAGGATCTTCCTAATCCCTTTTTTCGCGGTTCTGAGGGAGATGGGTCAACGATTCGCACGACGAGCCAGGAGCCATTGCTGAAAGAGATTCTGGATAGTATTCCCGTCTATCTGCGAGAAGAACTGGAAGACAAGATCATTGATGCGTTTAATTCGACGGCTCCCGAAGATAGGACAGAATTTGCAAAACAACTGAAGTCACAGATTCCCGGTGTGCTGAGCAGTATTACCAACGACTTGCAAAATGGGCAACCAGCGGGGAAAAATCTGTTTGGCGCGAATGGTAACCAGCCGGCTACTGGGGAACGGACAAAGCTGTTACGTGAGATCGCTGCGGTTTATTCTGACTATCCCGAAGCACAAAATGGCCTGATCGAAGACTTTGAGTTATCGTTCTCGGGAGTGCCAGATCAGGTGGTCTTAGCGGTATTAAAAGACTGGCGTGCAGACCTCTTGCTGACAGGGGGTGATCCTGACTCCAAAACCGATGTTAATACGCCTTTGGATGTTCGTGTATTGCGTCAATTAGAACTGCAGAAGGTTCCACTCAATTCGCTCAGTTCTGCGTTGCAGAATCGTTTGAAACCTGTGCAGAAACGATAGGTTAAACGCGATCAAAAACGGAGCACTAAAGTGGGAAGATTTGAGTAGAAACAGAAAAGTTTCAGAGTGCCTGCCAACGGCTTTGTTTGAATAGAACCAATGCATGCAGGACTCTGGGGTGTGGTGACAAGGGGATTTGTAAACCCTATAAAAACAGGCTTATTTTATCTTTGAACTTAACATAACGGACATTATCGGACGTTCGTGGTGTGGTGCTTTTTCAAGGATCCAGGTCTTGTGGGCTCTGTTTTGAGCGTCTGAAGCGTGTGCTTGAATGGGGGGCGAACTTACTCGGTTTCCCCTGACTCGTTGAACATGCCGATCTTGCGAAATTTCTCGTATCGTTGATCCACTAATTCCTCGAGTGGAATCGCCATTAATTCCTTTAGATTGGCTGATAAGGAAGCCTTCAATGCGGTTGCCATTTGACGGTGATCACGGTGTGCTCCTCCCAGTGGTTCCGGGATGACTTCATCGATGATTCCCAGGTTAAGCAGATTCTCGCTGGTAAACTTGAGCGCGTTGGCGGCTTCGTTTGCAAATTTGACATCTTTCCACAAGATTCCCGCACAGCCTTCGGGTGTGATGACGGAATAGTAAGCAAACTGCAGGACGGAGATATGGTCTCCGATTCCAATTCCCAGAGCCCCGCCGGAACCCCCTTCGCCAATCACAACGCAGATGACGGGAGTTTTGAGCAGAGACATTTCCCTGAGATTGATAGCGATATTATAAGCTTGTCCGTGCTCTTCGGCTTTGATTCCGGGATAAGCACCAGGTGTATCAATCAGACAGACGATGGGGATCCCAAATTTTTCTGCCATTTTCATTTTCGAGAGTGCTTTACGATATCCTTCCGGATGAGCACAGCCGTAAAAGCATTCGGTCCGTTCTTTCAGTGTGCGACCTTTCTGCTGACCGACAAACATTACTTTTTGCCCATCGAGTTTGGCAAATCCGGTCAGGATAGCACGGTCATCGCCCATTGCTCTATCGCCGTGCAATTCTACGAATTCATCAAAGACCAGTTCGAGATAATCCAGCGTTTGGGGCCGTTCGGGATGGCGCGCCACCTTTACAGTATCCCAAGCATCCAGATTTTCAAAGATTTCACGTTTCATGCGTGTGATTTCCAGACGCATGTTTCGAATGGCATCTTTCGTATTCGCAGTTGGATCGGGTTCCTGTTCGATTTTTTTAAGTTGTTCTTCCAGTTCGTAAATCGGACGTTCGAATGGAAGTTGATTAATCACAGACATAAATTGTATGACCACTTATAAAACGAGAAAGTGCTTATGTAAAGATGCTAGGTATTTTGCAAGAAGCAAGGAATAATTGCAAGATTTTATAATTTTAGATCACGTCTGGCAATTCATCCATGAAAGGAAGATCGTCATCCTTCTTATTTTTCTTGCTTTCTTCATTCTGTTCCGCTGCTGGTTGCTGTGCTGGAGGTGCTTGAGCCTCTTCTGGTGACGAAACAGGAGCTTGCTGTTGAGGAGCACCCTGTTGTGATTGAGGTTGCTGCGGCGCACCTGGGGGCGGCGGATATGTGCCGGGGGGCATTTGTTGTCCCTGGTGTTGGGGCGGGTACATCATCGGCTGTCCGGGGGGCATCGGCTGACCGGGTATGGGTTGCCCTGGCATAGGCTGCCCTTGCATGGGTTGTCCGGGCATGGGTTGTCCGGGCATGGGTTGTGGTGGATACATCGGTTGCTGGTACTGTGGTGGATATCCACCGGGCATTGGCTGTGGTTGGTATCCGCCGGGCATTGGTTGTGGCGGGTATTGAGGTTGAGGTGGTTGTTGAGGTTGAGGTGGTTGCTTTTGTTTTGCCGGTTCTGGTTTGGTTTTGGGTTTGATGTTGGCTTTTCGCTTTGCTATCAGTTCCGCAGCCATTTTCGGATCTTCTTTGACCAATTCCGATAAGCGGGCATCCGCGCGACTGTCCAAGCGTTTTTCCTGCATTGACTCTTTTTCCGCCTGATCTGCTTCCACCTTATTCTGAGCGATGATTTCGGAAATTTCCATTTTGAATAATTTCAGGTTCCTGAGTGAAGAAGCGACTTCATCCATCGACTGGAAACGGTCTTTTGGTTTCTTGGCCAGCATCTTGAGTACAAATTCGTCGCATTCAGGTGTTACGTTTGGATTCAGGCTGGAAGGAGGAAGAGGGCGTTCTGAAATATGTTTTATTAGAACTTCTTTGGGATTTTCACCGTGAAAGGGTGTTTTTCCGGTGAGGACTTCAAAGATGGTAATTCCGAGGCTATAGATATCTGCTGCCTGATCGAGTGGAAGTTTCTGAATGGTTTCCGGAGCGATATAGGATCGCGTGCCTTGGATCGTTTTTGGTTTTCCAAACATCTTCCCGATGCCTTTGGCGACAGGTACAGCCAGGCCGAAGTCGATGATTTTTAATTCCGAGCTTTTACTGATGAGAATATTTTCTGGTTTAATATCTTTATGGACCCACCCTTTTTCATGCATGTGTTGGAGTGCCAGTGCCGACGATTCAATCAGTTTTCTTAACCGAGATTGGACACTAAGCAGATCAGATGTCAATTGCGTTCGCAGATTGGGGGCGCGAAAATAATCCATCAGCAGATAAACGTGTTTTTTGGATTTCACGAATTTGTGAAGAGCAATCAGATTGGGATGGTCGAAAGATTTGCCAACTTTTGCCTCCAATTTAATTGTTGCAATTGCTTCCGGAACGGCCAACTGATCTGGCAAGAGACGTTTCATAGCGAAACTGGCAGTCCCCCCCTGTTCTTTTACTTCCCAGATTTGAGTCGTGGTTCCCGCTGTGATGAGATTGACCAATTCATATTCATCAATGACATTTTCTTCTTCTACGCTCTCTGTTTCTGCCATCGCGCAACCTTTTGCATTTGAATGATCTGACGTGCTTCCATCGACAAAAAATGTAACTCAATATGATGAACTGCAATAACCTGAATTCGCATTCAGATGTGATGCGAAATTAGTGAATTCATATGATCGACAGGATTATTTTTGACACTACCCGATAGTGTAACGAGATCGGTCACTCAACGAAACAACCGATTTTAAAAGCTGACCTTTTTTTTCGGTGGATTCCCAGTTTTGCCCTTGTTGGGTGTTGTTGGAGATGCCTGTGTTGTGCCAACAGTGAGTTTCGGTTGTACCATGGTTCCATCAGGCAGTGGTTGTGAAGAACTGACGATAATTTCGTCATCCTTATTAAAGGCAGCCGAAACAAAGAGCCTTTCCGGTCCAACTTGCCCGAGAATTTGCGGTGTCAGATCTCTGATCACATTTTCACGAACAATCTGAATTTTCCTTGCGCCTTCGGGTGTATTTGTGACAGAAGTCGTGGGTATTTCTGCAATGGAATATCGTGGAATTAACGCCACGCTTACAGACTGTCCGGGTCGATATTGATTGTTTTTGTTGTCCAGCAAGACGACAGCCGAGGTAATCGAGTTGGCCAGATCTCTGAGTTTTTCAAATTGTGGTGCTAATGGAAGCACCTGATCAACGGTTGCCTGAACGGCCTGTTCTTCAACATTGAGATTAATACTGGCCCCTTTTTTTGCCTGTTCGCGCTGCAGAGGAATTTCCACCTGAAGTCTGGAGGTGTCCCCCAATTCCATCAATGGTTGCCCTGCTCTTACGAATGCACCCGGGGTTGTAAAAGTACGGAAAATCTCTCCTTTAAAGGGAGCACGGATAATAGTCTGCTCTAATCGAATATTCGCAATTTTTAAATCTGCCTCTGCTAAATCGACTTGTGCTTTTGCGATCGCAGAATTTTTTCCTGTGGCATTTTTCTGTTCCTGCTTCGCAAGTTCCAATGCAGCCTCGGCGCGCGATACTTGCGCTTGAGGAATGCTGGAATCCAGTCGTACCAAAACTGTTTTTGCAGTGGGATTTTCTCCCGGTTTGACATCAACAGAATGTACAATTCCATCAATGGGAGAGGAAACCTGAATCGAGCGAACTGGCTTAAGATTCAGAGGAACATAATAATCGCGTGGATGTCTGAGCGTAATTGCTTCGCGTTGAATCGAAACCGTCTGTGGTTCGTCTCCTTTTTTCTGTGCAAAGGCCGGGGCCACAGACAGAAGCAATGATGCAATCACAGAGCAACACAGGCACTGATTGACATCTGGTAAAAAGAGGTACGCTGTCTTATTTTTATCCAAGGGTTTCATCATGGGAGCTTTCATTTACGAAATAATCACACGTGAGTAAGATTCTCTACGTTGATTTTCGCTAACATGCTCCGCGGTTTCAAGCAGTCTTTGCCGATCTTTCTCTGATTTCGCAGAAGATGTCATAAAGTTACAGCGTACGAATTTGGCCGTTTCTTATTGACAAAGCACCCATCCCCGTAATTTGAGACAGCAGGATGAGGTGCAATTTTTTGTATCGACCCAGAGTTGATGGCACCAGCCTCGTGGTTTTTCTGCTACCAGTGGTGGTCTTTCCAAAGCAAATGTGATCGAAGGCGTGTAGCGATTCGAGTTGACAATACCAGTTACCAGAGAGGCAGGTGAGACTCTGGCAGCGTCTTTGGCTTTCATGAGGTGGCAGGCAGAGAGCGCATCGATGGCGTATTCGGCGCAGTGTACTCCCCTGGCCCGGCTTCCGGTCAAGTGATGCCGAATAGCATAAGGGGTTCCTAATTTTTGATCCAGATAACGTTCGTATTGGGATGTCATCGCTGCATCAAAGGGAGCTGTAGGCTGGAAGAGATGAATCGTAGCAGGTCGTTGTGTATTCAGATATTTTTTCAAAGGCAGGCATCTTACGCCGGTTCCGTTCATGCTGTCATAAACTAATGGTTGACCATTTCGGATGACAATCATGGCGACATGAGTATAAGCACTTTGCGTATAAATTCTGACTGCCAGACAATCCCCTTTGCTGAATAGAAGTGTTCCCGTCTGGACATGGGAAGAAAGTGAATCAGCCAGTTGATCGAAAGTTGTAAAGTTAGATTTCATTTGTGGTTTTTCAGCCTGTGCAGGCTGTTCATTCCTTTGAGTAGCCACTGGTGTAGACGCAAGAACCGCTATCGACAGGAATAATGACATAACAGCCTCCTTCTGGAAAGATCAAAATGGATCTTGGCATTGGCAAGTTCATTTTTCGAAGAATTCTCGAATCTTCGTTATTCAAAACGGTATTTTTACATCAATTGTTCGTTATCAACGAGCATTTCTTGGAAATAGATCATGATAAATTCGACGAAAATCAGAAAAAGAGACACACTCATCTCAGATTATAATCGCAATTATTAATTTTGCCATAATTCGTCCGTATTTCCCAAATCGTATTCCACCTTATGGATGCGATCAGAAATGTGTGGTTGCAGACCTACCGCGAACAGGACGAGTCACATGTCGCACTAGACGCTTAGGAGAGCACATTATTAACATTGCGACAAATTCAAGCCTGGGTCAGATCCAAGTTGAGTCCGGGTGGGAAAATTCGGTTAATATAAGTTGTCTATCAATCTAAAGGGATTGCAATATGAACACATTGTCCAGATGGTTTTTTATCTGGTGCGTGATCGTCTCTGCAACAGACTCCGCACGTGCCCAGGCCCCAGACCAAGACGTCGCGGCAGGTGAGAAAGGTAAGCAAATTGTCCAATTCGTTAAAACTGCCGGTCAATCGATTGGTTTTAGTGGAGTTGTTTTTGCCGCACGCGATGGAAAACCAGTGGCAGCATGCGCCACTGGTTTTGCTGACCTGGATGGTAAAAAACCATTAACTTCAACAACCCTGTTTGAGATCGCCTCCGCAACGAAACCTTTTACAGCAATGGCAGTCTGTAAAATTGCAGAACAAGGAAAGCTCAAGCTAGATGACTCAATTTCGCTGTACTTGCCCGATGTCCCTGTCACGTGTCAGTCCATCACAGTTCGCCACTTATTGCAGCATACATCTGGAATTTCAGGACACAATAGACAAGGTCGAGGTGCGGATATTGCTACAGTGCTTCCGTTATTTCTCAAAGATGGTCCTCAGGTAAAACCAGGGACTCGGTGGGAGTATTGGAATCAAGGCTATTCACTGGCCACAGAAATAGCCGCACGTGCAAGTGGGAAATCTTATGTTGAATACTGTCGCACTGAAATTTTTAAACCAGCGGGAATGAACTCAACCTGTTTTACCGGGGATCAAGGCCCCCCAGGAGCGCTGGTCGCGATAGGAACATCCGCAAACAGGAAACCGCGTTCAGCCCTCGATCATCCTTATGGTAGTTATGGATTTGAATATCGGGGTATGGGGGGAATGGTTACAAATGTCTGGGATCTATGGCGCTGTGATCGCGCGTTGAAGGCAAACCGCATTCTAAATCCAGAAACCAAAGCAGAAATGTTTAAAGCGGGTCCGGGTGGGTATGGCTTAGGCTGGTTTACCGGAGTCGACAAACATCAACGATCTTTTCAAAAACACGGTGGCTCTGTGCGTGGCTTTGTTTGTGAACTCAGGCGTTTCCCACAAGATAATGCCTGCCTGTTTGTGCTTGGCAATCGAGATAAGAGCGAGATGGGGCACCAGTTTCACTACTTAGTAAAGGCAATCGAACAAATCTTGTTTGACCAAAAACTGACCCCCGCCCTTCCCCTTCCCCTGAATGAAAATCAACGCGACGAATTGGCCGGTACCTTCATTGACGATCGGAATCGTACGCTCACGATTGAATCAGAGGGTCTGTGCATGAGAGCAAGAATTGATTGGGGTAATAAAGCTTCGCGAGGCTTCATTGGAACTGATGATAATCAAAAGACTGTTTTCTTCAATGGAAACTCAAATACCGTTCTTGGACTCGATCAAGATGCTGAGGGAGCGGTACAGTCCGTATCACTACTTGGTGGCAAACTTGTATTCAATCGCAAGAAATAGAGTGGATATAATCAAGGTTAAGAGTCTGTCTGAGAGTTCCAAGAAACTACAGACTCATCAGAGATAGAATTAGCTGGTTTTCTGGCGCTGAGCATAAAATGATGAACGGCCCCATCAATGGCCACATCGGTAAAGAGGTCGAGCATACGATTTGCGTACCATTGATACTGCTTGGTAGTGAATTGCAGAAGTCCTCCCGGTTTGAGAGCGCGGAGACACGTCTGCAAAAAGATCTCACCTTGTCCTTCGCTGCTGAAGTAGGATTTATTGGAGAGAATGTAATCATAGGAGTCAGGAGCAATCTCTTCGCCTGCTTCATTTAGTACGACGCTGATGTTTGTGATTTGGTTTTTGTCGATCCCCTGCTCTGCACATTTCACGGCACGGGTATTGCTGTCGAAGGCGTGTACTGTCGCAGAGGGGCAGCGCGTGGCTGCAACGAAGGCTACGATTCCCGAACCACAGTCGACATTTAAAATACTGGTGTTGTCGGACAATTCCATTAGATTTATCAAGGCACGGGCACTCTGATTTGGACGACGGTGGCTGAACACACCGGGTCGCGTATAAGCGTGCAGCAATCTCTCGCCTTCACGTACTGCAAGCTCTTCAACGAAATCTTTCTTTTTGAGAACGGCTTTGTGTTTTTTCGCCTGATAAATGATGCCGGCGTCTGAAACGATTCGTGTGACTTTTTTGAATAGCGACTTGAGGAATTTGTGGTACTCGTAATCCTTGGTGCGCGGCGAGGCAATCGTCAAGCTGCCTCCGATTTTCAGGCTTTGTATTGCGGAGAGCGTTAAATCTCGGATGTATTCGTCGGAAAACTGTTGCGAGAACGGTAGCAGAACGGCGTCATAATCTCCTTTAGGAAATTCATCTTCACAGAGTATGTTCCATTCGGTTGAAATCGAGTGCTCTTCCTGCAGGAGATTGCATTTTCGCTGGATCCGGTTGGCGACTGTTTTATCGAAACTGAAACAGTTAACGCGACTATCTTGACTGTCGCGTTGAACCAGTGCCGTCATGAGAGGTTGCAGATTCGACTGGAAACAGAGAGTTTGAGTGGATTTCCATTCGGGCGTGAGAAATTCCAGCAGCATTTGTTCTGCTGGTGGTGATTGTTTTTTCGAACGTTGTTTCTTTTTTGAACTGCGCGACATGATGTTTCATCATACAGAACTTTCAGTAGTTCTGTCAGGGAGTATGATAGGTGAGAGAAGTTTTATGGACTTCAGGAAATAGCAAAAGACATTTGACGATTATAATACACGGCAGATCACACATTTCAAGTAATGATTCTCCGGACAACTGGGTGAAACGGGATGATCGGCCGGTTGTCCTCTTAGTTCCAGGATTTGAATATGTCGTCCTGTCTGCTGGGAGACCGAAGCGAGCATTTGCAGGAATTCCAGTTCGCTGATCAATCCGGAACAACTACATGTGACCAGGATACCACCCGGTTTAAGAACACCAACGGCCAAACGATTCAGGCTGAAATAACCTTTCAGCGCCTGCTTAACGCCGCTACGGTGTCGCGCCATTTTGGGAGGGTCGAGGATTACCGAATCGAATTGTTCTCCCTCCGTTTTTAACTTTTCGAGGACCGCATAAGCTTTCCCCACTTCGAATTGAATTCGATTGCCCACACCATTCAGTTCGGCATTGGCAGTTGCCTGATCAATTGCCGATTGCGAAGAATCATATGCGAGAACCGATTGTGCTTCACCATGAATGATGGCATTCAAGGCAAAGCCACCGGTATAGCAATACATCTCCAGGACGCGGTGATTTTTCAGATATTGGGCCGCTGCAAGACGATTGTCGCGTTGGTCAAGATAAAAGCCGGTTTTCTGTCCGGTGACCATATCCATACCGTAGCGGATTTTGTTTTCTTCGAGAAAGAAGTGGGCCGGAGGTGCTTCACCGTCCAGGAGCTGATCGGTGATCTCCAGTCCTTCTGCTTCGCGAATCCCCTTCTCTGTTCGCAGCCAGATTCCCTTTGGTTGAAACCGTTCTTTGAGAAACCGAATTACGAGTTCTTGTTTCAAAGAGAGTGCCAGGCTTGAAAACTGTACCAGAAACCATTGGCCATAACGGTCAATGGTCAGTCCTGAAAGTTGATCTGCTTCGCTAAAGACCAGACGACAGCCTGTAGTTTCGAACTGGTCCAACAGGCCGATTGATTCGCGTAATGCAACAGCCTGTTCCAGACGATTGATCCAGAAGTCGTCATCGAAGGTTTGCTCTTCATCCCATGCATAAAGACGGACACGGATATTGCTGTTAGGATTGTATAATCCTCGTGCAATGAATTCTCCTTTATCTGTCTGCAGGATGACTTCAGCGCCGGGTTCTGGAGATCCTTCCGTATTCAAGATCGCACCGCTAAATACCCAGGGGTGCCGACTGAAAAAAGGAAGTGCTCGTCGTGTTTTGATGGTCACCCGTGGCGTTGTTTTTATTTCAGTGTGGGCTATTTCAGTGTCGTTTGACCTGTCAGCCTCTTCAGGGCTCGAATCACTCATGAGAGATTTCTATTCAAAAAATTTGATAGATCGTGCGTGTCTATCGAAAGCAAGAGATGATATCTACAAACGGTATATACCGGGAATGCACGAATAGTATGGAAAGCCCTCTTCTCGTGTTTACAGATACTAAAAACAGAGAAGGTTGATGTTTAAGAATCGCTGGAAGTAGATTTGGTAGCGCCCTCGACTTCCGCGAGATAAGCCAGCAGCCGATCCCGTTCGTTTGTCAGGTGTCTGACACGCAAGAGGGAACGAACTCGCGTCGTTAATTCGATTCGGTTGACGGGTTTGGTTAAAAAGTCATCACAGCCAGCTTGTACGGATTTTTCAATATCTCCCATTTCATTTAGTGCAGTGATAATCAGAATGGGGATATCTTTGGTTTCCTCACTTTGTTTCAGTTGCGTACAGACTTCGTAGCCACTGAGTTTCGGCATCATGATGTCTAACAGAATCAGATCTGGTTTGATTTCTGCGACTTTGTCCAGAGTTTCTCTTCCATCATAGGCCATGAAAGTCTCATAACCTTCATCCAGCAGGTATGCGTCCAGTAATTCGCAGTTCTGATGGTTGTCATCAGCGATAAGTATTTTTGAATTCTTCAAAGAGATTTCAGACGACATGGTCTTATGCCTGTAGTGTAAGATAGAATTGAAACCTGACCCATTCATTTCACCTGAAGCGTGATCAGACTCATAGTGGTAGTGACTATAAGTTATCTGATTTCAGGCTGAATCACAATGATCGGTCAACCGAAATTTACGGGCAATGTCTCGTTTTCGGTTGTTTTTAAGGAACAGTCTCAGGCGCAACGGGAGTGATTACCACATCCAGTCGTTTGAGCCTGTGTCTGGGGCTTTTTGCAGCCACAGCCTTGATTGTTACAGCCACAATTTTTTTGCGAAAGGACATTGGCAGGGGAAGCGGCGATCAATCGACGCAACAAGACTTCGTTAATGCGTCCCCGAAAGCGGATCTTACCATCAATCAGTACTACGGGAACACAGGTGCCGAATTTTTCGATGAGTGCCGGGTCGCTATAGATATCAACGAATTCTCTCTGAGGGAGGTAGGCGGCGTAGTCTTCCAGGATTTCTGTCGCTTCTTCACAGAGTGGGCAATTCTCTTTTGTGTAGACAAGAAGTGTTTCAAATCTCTGGCCGGGTTGTTCTGGCATCCAGTCTTCCGGTTGGTGGGATTCACGATCCCGGAGCGTTTTTTTCATTTCTGAACTGGAAACCTGTTTTAAGATGCCAATGCCGCCAGCTGAGAGGCAAAGTGCCAGTAGTTTCCAGATGGTAGGGCTTTGATACCAGGAACGAGGCATATTGAATGGCAGTAGTTCTGTGCCTGTCAGCGAGAGTACTAAGATGCCTAACCCCAGAAATAACATAGAGTTTCCCAAAAAAGAGAGCCCCTGTGGAATTTCATCTTTGTTCGTGATCGAGTTCATTTGGTCTCCCCGGCCTCTACAGTTCACATTTGATCGAGTTCCCGTCGCGGTCTGATCTATTCTCTATAATCGAATTTCTAAGTGAAATATTATAGTCAATTGCTTCGCTTTTTGTATCTCTTCCCGGTTTTGTTTATTTTGACAGAGTCGAATGACTTTTTTATCAGCAATTTACTGCTAGTGCTTTGTGAAGTCTGGAATTAAGGGCTGGGAGTGTTGTTTTGGTGCTTCATTGTCGCACTTCGGTGATATAGATCACCCCCAAATTCAAAAATGACACCCCATTAGTGTTCAAATTTAAAGTGCAGTCGATTTTCCAGAAATCGTGTGTAGCGGCCGTCAATACATTATTTGGGAATCGGGTTATTCCTTAGACCAATACTGGTCAGTCATTAAATCGGATGCTAGAGTGTTACTATTGCACATCAGATGTTGTAGATGCATCGAAGGACAAGTTGAGTGAATTGGTAGAGAATGGCGGGAAAACTAACAGCCGAGGGCTTTTTGAACCTGGTAAAGCAGAGTGGTCTTGTTTCAGTAGATCAGCTGAAAAAGCTCCTTTCTGAATATCAGTCAAAAGGGGTCAAGCTGGGAGAGCCTACAGAGATCGCTGACGAGTTGATTCAGCGCTCATTGCTCACAAAATGGCAGGCGAACAAAATCCTTCAAGGTAAGCACAAGGGATTTTTCCTGGGAAAATACCGCTTGCTGGATCTGGTGGGTAAAGGGGGCATGAGTTCGGTGTATCTGGCCGAGCATGTATTGATGCGTCGTCGTTGTGCGATTAAAGTGCTGCCGACCAAGCGTGTGAATGATGCTTCTTACCTGGCGCGATTTCACCGGGAAGCACAAGCGGTTGCTTTATTAGACCATCCCAATATCGTACGCGCTTACGATGTAGACCATGAAATGGAAAATGAGTCCGAGATTCATTTTCTGGTGATGGAATATGTAAATGGGAAAGATTTGCAGGAAATCGTCACGAAGAATGGTGTGCTCGATTTTCGCGATGCTGTCAACTACATTCGCCAGGCTGCCATTGGTTTATCCCACGCACATGAAGCCGATATGGTTCATCGGGATGTGAAGCCGGGAAATCTGCTGGTTGATCCTAAAGGAGTGATCAAGATTCTTGACTTGGGTCTGGCTCGTTTTTTTCATGAAGACGAAGAAAAGTCACTGACGATTGCGCATGACGAAAAAGTGTTAGGTACTGCTGACTATCTTGCACCGGAACAGGCGATCGACAGTCACATGGTGGATTCCCGGGCAGACATCTACAGTCTGGGGTGTACGCTGTATTTTTTATTGACGGGGCATCCTCCTTTTACGGAAGGCACACTCGCACAGCGGCTGATGGCGCATCAAATCAAAACACCACCACCAATTACCAAAGATCGGCCGGATACTCCCGATGATCTGGTAGTGATCCTTGAGAAGATGATGGAGAAAGATCGCGATCAACGTTATCAGACAGCAACAGAAACTGCGGAAGCCCTGTATGAATGGCTCCAGACTAATACAGACGATGAATGGCGAAAAGATAATGCAAATAGCGGGATCGGTTCCGGTGTTGAATTGGCACAAACAGGGTCCGGAGTACAGGCCAATCAGAAACAGAACCCCGAACTGGCAGCATTCCTTTCCAATTTGAAAGAGGAATCGGGGATTCAGAAAGAAAGCGGTTCCGGTGAGATCGAAGTTTCAAAGCAGAAAAAAAGCAGTCCTTCTCTGGGGCATGAAGCAAAGCCAACATCAGGCGTTCGCGATTCGTCCGTTGTGAGGCAAAAGAAAATCAGTTCCGCATCGACGCGTATTGCAGGTGCTGATGAGAAACAACAGGAACTGGATGTAATCCCTCCCGCCAAGCCTGCGAAAACAGCTGCTCCTGAACCGACTGCGAAACCGGTTGCGAAACCAGTTGCCAAACCGACAGCCAAGGCCGTTGCCAAGCCGCCCTCGAAGCCAGTGGCCAAGCCAGTTGCGAAACCGGTCAAACGGCCGGTGAAAAAAGCAGTTCCGGTGGCGGAAGCTTTGCCTGGTGACTCGGTTGTCATGGAAGCAGAAGAAGTGGAACCAGAAGAAGTGGAAGCGGAAGTGGTAGAAGAGGCAGCTCCAGCCGAGGCATTGCCGGGCAGTCTGAAAAAGATGCTGCCCGCGATCGTGGGTGGCGGAATTGGGATTCTCCTGCTTGCGGGTGTCGCCTTTTATTCGCTGATGGGTGGCGATGAGAAGCCAAAACCTGACGAAAATGTCGTCACTCCCGAACCTGCTCCTGTGAAACCGGCGGAACCGGAAACATTGCCGGAGGAAATCAAAGTTGGTCCTGAAGAAAAATACAAAACCATCAGCGCGGTTTTGAAAGATATACAGATTGTCTTCAGTAAAACCTTCGGTGTGGGTAGTGAGCATTACACGATTAAAGTTGCAGCCGGGCAGGAATTAAATGAACGCATCAGTATTGATAATACCGATTTGAATTTTCCGAAAGGGATTTCGATTGTTGCTGAAGCGGGTAAGCCTGTAATCCTGGCGCCAGCTGGTCCAGAGCCAATTATTCAGTTACGAGGGATTGAGGGTCTTTCTATTGAAGGTTTCCTCATCAAAGCACAAGGCAAAAAAGTCGCCATACAATTAAATGATTATCTGGTTGGAACGAAATTAATAAATTTGAAGATCAACGACTTTCAGTCGACTGGTATCCTGGCGGAAGGCGTGACCGGGTTTGGAAATGATCCATTGCGACTGGAAAACCTCAAACTCAAAGCGGGCAATCCACAGGGTGTTGGTATCCACTTTTCCGGGGAGACAAATAGTGGAATCGTCGTTTCGAATTTACGTTGCATGAATGCGATGCAGAATGGACTGCAATTTTCCTCTTCAGTAAAAGAGACGCATATTAAAGAATGTATTTTTAACGAGACGGCAACCGGCATACGATTCGAGTCTCTGGGCTATATTTTCAGTAATCTGAAACTGACTAATAACACTTTTTTTATTGTGAATTCCGGAATAGTCATTACGTCCATGCCCGGGCCAGACAGTGAAGCCGTTCAGATCTCCCGCAATTTGTTTGCGACGATTGAAGGAGCGGAGGCGGCTGTGGAACAGCAGAATGATCCCAAGCTCTGGGCAAAAATATTAACAGCCCAGGAAAATTATTCTTCACGCACGGCACCGACTCCCGTGCCGGCCAACGAGCTGGATCTGTTTAAAAACAAGGGGAAACGAGGCGATGCGAATTTAAGCAATTTCGTTTCGACGACTCCCGGTGCAGAGAAATTCCTCTCCCCTGCCCCGGATAATCCTGCTCGCAAAGTGGCGAGTAGTCCTGGCGGCATGAAGCCTTACGTCGGAGCCGTTGCACCTTGATCGGGTGAATTAACTGAGCTTCAGGTCTTCATAAATCGCTTCATTGATTTCTTTCGCACGACGCTGATGCTTTGGCTCACCTGGTCTGCCGTTAGCGACGAAGGCGACGACCAGTTCGCGTTCCAGATCGGCAAAGGCAATCGACGATTGGGAACCACCGTGCCCGAACGTTTTTTCGGAAGCGAATTTGCCAAAGCCATAGGGGACCGTTGCTTCACCGTAACGATTGGAATTGATGATAAAGCCGAGACCATAATCAACAATATGTTGCAACGTTAAATCGAACTTGCCTTCACGATGTGGGGATGTCATGGTTTCGACTGTTTGTGGTTCAAAAAGTGGCATTCCCTGATGGAGCAGGCATTCATAAAACCAGCCCAGCTCTCGAATGGGTCCCCGGGCATTTCCTCCGGGTGAAGGTTTCAGACAGCGCGTTTCTGCATGCCAGTCGGTCAGCAGCATTTCTCCTTTTTCGCGCTGATAGACGTAGGCCATGTTCTCCTGCTGTTGTTCATACACTTCCCGAGGCATGCCGATCCAACTCTCAGTCATACCCAGCGGTTCCAGAATTAGTTCCCGGATCAGTTCAGAATAGGGTTGGTTTAAAATGCGTTGCAGTATTTCTCCCAGAATAAACCAGCTGGAGGTCACATGGTAGCCGGCGGTTTTTCCGATTTGCCAGTTCGCTTCAAGGGGTGAATTGCAAATGCGCTGAATGATCTCCTCCCATTCGATGTCTGGCCAGCCTGTCTCCACCGGGCGGAACCCAGCGGTATGATTCAGGAGATGGAGTAACGTGATTGGCTCTTTCCCGAGCGTGCCAAATTCGGGAATAAAACGGGTCACGGGGTCGTCGATGCTGAGCTTTCCCTGTTCCCATAAGCGTGCGATTGCCATCGCGGTCAGTGGTTTACCTGCTGAAAGCCAGAGGTTGAGTGTGGTTTCTGTCATCGGCACACCGGGGCGTGCCTCTCCGATGCCAGCGTCTGCAATGACTTCTCCCTGTAAAGAAACATAAATTTGCATGCCGGTATGTAACTGGCTTTCAATGCCTTCCCCAATGCGCTGAGAGGTCAAGGGGAGACGTTCTTCAAGAGTGGGCACAGGGAACTCACTTAAATATCTGAGAAGAAAAATAGTATCGATGATCGAATATCGCTTGTAGTGGAAATGAAACAGCAATTCAACTGTTTTCAAAGGAGGATTTTGTCAGTAATCTCTGATAGGTGAGTGACTTTGATTCCTGAATGAAATGGCATTTGTTATCATTTGAGTGCGTTTGATAAATTGCGCAGAACAATCCACTTACACTGCGAAGAGAGCCTACCATGAAGATTACTGCGATCAAGACTTATCCCGTTCGGATTCCCCTCAAACCCGAACGTCGAATGATCTCGGCGCTGGGCAAACACGATGTGTCAAAATATCTGGTGTTACGTGTGGAAACCGATGCTGGCATTGAAGGAGCCGGTGAAGCGACCGTGATTTCTCGCTGGAGTGGTGAAACAGTCTGGGGTGCCCAGGCGATTGTCGATCGCATCTTTACTCCCCTACTGCTCGGTCATGATCCGTGTGATATTGAGAATGTTAATCTGGTAATGGATAAGATAGCGCAAGGGAACTGGTTTGCCAAATCAGCAATCGAGATGGCCTGCTGGGACATTAAAGGCAAAGAAGCAGGTCAGCCGGTGTATGAATTGCTGGGTGGTGCAGCTCGAAGCCGTTCCATCAAATGTCGTTTTTCGATGGGTGCCTACTCGCTGGAACAGGCTGAGCGTCGCACGAAGGAACTCGTTGGCGCTGGTTTTAGTACAATTAAAGTCAAAGTGGGTACCAATGTGGATGAAGATGTGGCCCGAGTCAAACTGGTTCGCGAAACGATGGGTCCCGATCTGGAATTAACGATTGACGCTAACGCGGGCTGGGATGCCGCCACGGCTATTGGCGCCATGCAACGCATGAGCGATTGCAATGTGGCTCTCTTTGAACAGCCAACACCACGGGGCGATTTTGCAGCACTTGCGGAAGTCAGACGGGCGATTGAGCCAGAGATCATGGCTGACGATATTTGTTTTGATCTGGCAGATGCCAAAGAATGCATACGGAATGAAGCCTGTGATGTGATCAACGTCTATCCTGGCAAAAACGGGGGTATCAGTAAAACGGTGGCGATTGTGGATTATGCAGGGCAACACGGTATTCCCTGCAGCATTGGATCTAATCTGGAGCTCGATATCGCCTCTGCGGCCATGTGTCATTCCGTGGTGGCCTGCCCGAATATGAATATCGAACAATATCCCGGTGATATTTTAGGTCCCGAATACCATGAACTTTCGATTGTTAAAAATCCGCTGCAGATCGAAGGTCCTGTGATTACCATTCCTGATTTACCGGGATTGGGCATCGAAGTGGATTGGGGCATTGTCGAAGCCCATTCCAATGATTCGTAATCAGCAGGCAATTCACAAGAAAAACGTTCAACTGTCAGTCGAAAAATTTATCTGGAAACCCACTCATGAATGAAAATAATGTTGCATTAATTACAGGGTCAGCTACAGGTGTGGGGCGTGCGTGTGCAGTGCGGTTTGCAGAAGAAGGCTTTGATATTGTGGTGAATTATTCGCGCAGTAAAGAAGAAGCACATGAAACAAAAGCGCTGGCGGAAGCAGAGGGTGCCAATGTATTAGTCATTCAATGTGATGTGAGTGATGACGCAGCCGTGCAGGCGATGATAGGTGAAGTCGAATCGAAATGGGGTCGGCTGGATGTGCTTGTGAATAACGCCGGCACAACCGAATTTGTCGAGCACAAAGAACTGGATGAGATGAGCGAAGCGGCCTGGGATCGAATTCTGGGAGTGAATTTGAAAGGCCCGTTTTTTTGTATCCGCGCGGGCGCACATCTATTACGCGCGAGCGACTTCGGTGCGGTGGTGAACGTGAGTTCGACCGCTGGCATTGATGGTCGTGGTTCGAGTGTTGCCTATTGTGCGAGTAAAGGGGGGCTGAATACCATGACCAAATCACTGGGCCGCGCATTGGGGCCTGAGATTCGCGTGAATTCAGTCTGTCCAGGCCCGATTGACAGTCGCTGGCTCAAACGGGTGATGACCGACGAACAACTGGCAGCTGAAACATCCGGTTATCCGATTCCCCGCCCTGCTCTACCTGATGACATTGCCGACACGGTTTTGTATCTTTCGCTGGGAACGACACTGACAACCGGTCAGGTACTGGTGGTTGATGGCGGCAGAACCATGTGATCTTGTTGCAAGTTGCAATTTATTCAGAACGATTCCAGTATATTTTCAGGTTATGCGAAGCGCGACCTGCTGCAACAATGTCAATACGCCCGTCGCCATCCAGATCACCGAGACGAAGGTCTTCGCAGGCCATACCGTTTTCATCGATCCAGGCTGATTTCCAGGTTGTGCCGGAAGAATCAGTGGACCAATAAACTTTGATGCCCACTTTCTGATCTTTGTTGGGAGTACGCCAACCCGCGACGATTTCCTGGAACCCGTTTCCGAACAGATTGGCGGTCGCAATGGCATGGCCGGCTTTGATGTTGGCATCGAGAACTTTTCGGTTCAGAATTGAGGTTCGCTGCGTTTGTAAATCCGCTTTGTGGTGATCCGCCTGATATAAAACCAGCTTGTCGCCGTGCAGAGGTTCAATGGTTGCGATGAATCTCGCTGTAGGAGCCAGGCGTCCCATGCGAATTTCTCCACTGCCTTCAATCAGAGGAAGGGGTTCTGTTTTCCATTGTCCCTTATCGTAGGAAAGCAGCATGGCCCCTTCACGACCTGCGTACAGAATTTCTTCGGCTTCTGTGTTTGGATTCCATTGTGCCGGATCAAGATTATGCGTTACATGCAGTGTGTCGTCGATGACGGTTTGCTTCCAGTTTTCTTCAGGGTTGGCCGGTTTTTCATATGCGATCAGTTTGACTCCGGCTCCTTCCCCTTTCTTGTTTCCCTTACCATGTAGCGGGGAGACGACCAGAGCAAACCGGTCTTTGTCCAGTTTGACCCAGCGCATGCGATGGATGACCGGCTGGTGAGGGAGTTGAATTGCTTTCCAGAGTTGCCTGCGATCAGCGGGAGCAACCAGATAAAAGACGGCACCGGAATTGAGTGTGTCGCCGGGATTCCATTGTCCACCGACCGCGATTTCCACTTTTCCATCACCGTTGATATCGCGGGCCGCTATGCAGACGTTGTCCCGTTCGGTTAAATTTTCGGCGATGACATGTTTTTTCCAACTGGGATTCTGATACCAGACGAATTCTTTTTTGTCTGCCAGGATGACATCCGGTTTTCCATCGCCGTCGACATCTCCAATTGCCGTGCCGTAGCCAATTTCGACAGTGTCATCGATTGTTTGAGCTTTGAATTTGGGTTGCTGTTCGGCAGCAAAACAAACCGTCGTAGAACAGAGGCAGGTTAGAAAAAGAAAACGCATCATCGGGCGAACCTTATGTCGGCAGGAAAGAAACGGTCAGGCGATCTTGTCACTATTAGAATTGGAGCCGATCAGACGCGGGAATGCAAGGATTTCGTGGATTGAACGTACGAAAGCAAATCAATCAGAGGGTATGCGTAAGCTCAAAAGTGTGAACTCGGTGAGTTTTCTCAGCCAAACAGTTTTTTAACGGGTGTGCCGCCATTGTTGATTGGCACCGGTCGATTGAGAGAATCGGGCAGCATCAGGCCAGGGTCGATGCCCATTGCCCAGTAAATTGTGGCGGCCAGATCTTCGGGGCTCACAGGGTGCTCAACTGGTTTCGAGGCGTGACGGTCGGAGCGTCCAAAAGTGGTGCCCCCCTGCACTCCTGCGCCGGCAATCAATGCCGGGAAGAGTTGGCTCCAATGGCCACGACCCCATGTGCTGTTTGGTTTGGGGGTACGTCCCATTTCTCCCATCGCGATGACGAGTGTTTCATCTAGCAGACCCCGCTGATCCAGGTCTGATAATAAAGCGGCACAGCCCTGGTCGAACGTGGGTAGCAGGTGATGTTGTACATCATCACTGTTTCGGTGTGAGTCCCAACTGTAACCGTCTACGCAATCATAGTGCACGGTGACAAATTTGACTCCGGTTTCGACGAGTCTGCGTGCCATCAGGCAGGATTGGCCAAACAAATGGCGACCGTATTGATCCCGAAGCTGATCTGGTTCTTTTTTGATATCGAGTGCATTACGGGTATTGTCTGATGTCAACAGTGCTAACGCACGTTGACGAAATTGATCAAAGATCTCTGAATCGGCTTTCTCAAAATTCCGTTTCATACTGTCAAAGTGTTTTAGCAGTGAAATGCGGCGTCGGATTGTTTTGAGGGGGACTTCTGGTGCCAGTCCTTCGATTTGAAAGTCCAATTCTTCATCGGTACAGTCACGCCAATAAGGATTGTCTGTTGAGTCTCGTTGATCAACGGTAGTTGTGAGTGGGTTAAACGCTTGACCCAGCCAGCCCGCGTATTCACCGGGACGCATATAACGCCCTCCCGCCTGCAGACGCCCCAGACGATTTGGGACCACCGAATAGTTCGGCAGATCACGATCTAAACCACCGGGCGCATGTTGAGTCAGATATTCGACGACCGAACCCACCGAAGGCCAGTCTTTGGGAGTTGCATCAAATCCACCGCCAATGGGAAGGTGCCAGCGATTTCCGGTTTGAATATAATGGCCGCCACCACTGTGATCGTTAAACGTATGCGTCATGCTGCGAATGACGGAAAATTTGTCGGAGACATTTGCCAGATGTGGGAGGTGTTCGCTGATGAGCAGCCCGGGGGTGCGGCAGTCTATCGATTGAAAGGGGCCGCGAATTTCACTGGGTGCCTCCGGTTTGAGATCAAACGTTTCGAGCTGGCTTGGTCCGCCAAACAGAAATAGAAATATGACCGATTTCGCACGTCCGCCCTGGAAGGGATCAGTCAGCTGTTGTTGTTCTGCCTGCATGACTTTGGGCAGGGTCAATCCAAGGAGACCCGCGCCTCCGGTTGTGAGCAGTTCCCTTCTCGAGATTCCGGCACCGGTCCGGCGTGGATGATTCAGAATCGAAAACATGGGAAAGTCCTTTCGCTGGCTTCAGCCGGTCACGTTTTTTAACGTACTCTGCAGCTCATTCAGAATGTAAGGCGTTGGGTGCATACATTCAGGCAGCTATTCTAGCAATTGATCGGTTGTCTGTCTCTATGACATGTAGTTTTTTTTATATGTTTTCAAAGGAGTCTAAAAAACAGTCACAAGCGGTGGGTTTTGCTGAAAAGATCGGTTACAGTTGATGCAGGCTCTCTTTGAATTTGAGGGAGTGGCTCCACGCACGATTTATTTTCATCTTTGAACTTCAGGAGACTTAACGAATGTGTTGTATACGAAATCAGGCGGTATTGCTTTGTTTGGTCACGTTGAGTTTCAGTTTCCTGTGTGGGACCTCATCAACACAAGCGGAAGACTGGGCTCAGTTCCGCGGCCCGAATTGCTCGGGTGTTTCGACTGCCAAGAACAAGTTACCCGCTGAATTCACCGATCAGAAAAATGTAATCTGGTCTGCCAAACTGGGCGACGGCATTGGCTGTCCGGTAGTGGCTGCGGGTCGTGTGTTTACGTCTGGGATGGTAGGCAAAGACAAGGTTGCCCTGTATGCGTATGACGCCAAGACGGGAAAGAAATTGTGGGAACGAACCTGGAAGACCGGGGAATTGCTGGAGATTCATAAAACAAACAGCTTCGCTGCGACGACACCTGCTGCGGATGACGAACGGGTTTATTTTTACTTCAGTACCTTGGGCATGTTAGCTGTCGATGCGGAAACCGGAGCCGACGTGTGGCAGAAGAAACTTCCTGTGCCTTATTTTGTATTCAAGTGGGGCGCGGGTATGTCACCCACACTTTATAAAGATCTCGTGTTGTTCTGTCAGGACGATGACCTGGCGCCTGCCTTTTATGCATTCAATAAAAAGACCGGAAAAATTGTCTGGAAAGATGACCGTAGCGATCAAGCGGTGAACTATTCGCATCCGGTGATTTGCGAGACTGATCAAGGTGATGAGATTGTTGTTGCGGGTACCGGTACTTTGATCGGCTATGATCCCAAAACAGGCAAACGGCTCTGGAGCGCCCGCACACTGTTACGCAATATTAAAACGACTCCCGTGAGTCGTGATGGAATTATTTATGTGGCTTTGCAGAGTGGTGGTATCGCCAATCAGTGGCTGGCATCCATCGACCGCTGGGAAACCGGCAACAGTGATGGCAAGGTGACCAAAAAGGAAATCCAAGCATTTGTCGGCAAGGTGAAAGTACCCGAAGCCTTTTACAAAAAAACCTTTGATCGCGGCGACTTGAATAAAGATGGATTTCTGGAAGGGAAAGAACTGGACATTGCATTTTTGCCACCCGGTAACGAAGCGGGTGCGAAGTTCGGTGAAGAACCAGCGCAGCAATTTATCATGGCTGTTAAAGGGGGAGGCCGTGGCGATGTGACCAAGACGCACTTACTTTGGAAACATCCTACCAAACACACCGACCATATCGTTTCGCCACTGGTCACCGAAGATCGAATGTTGCTCGTTAAAGGGGGCGGAATTTCCACCTGCTATGAAGTCGGGAAAGGTAAGAAGCTCTGGGGACCCAAACGGATTCAAAATGAAAGTGAATACTTTGCCTCTCCCATCTACGGCGATGGAAAAATTTATGTCGCCGGGGAGAACGGTAAGATTGTTGTTCTGGAAGATGGACCGGAACAGAAAATTCTCGCAAAGAATGATATGGGTGATTCCATTCTGGGAACCCCCGCTATTGCCGACGGTCGAATTTTCATTCGTACGCGCAGCAAGCTGATCTGCGTTGGTGAGAAGTAGTGACAGGACCGCAGAAATTGAAGGTGAAAACAGAAAACAGAGGCTCTCTGATTTTCTGTATTCCCTTCGTTAAAGTTATTGTGATCCTGCTGGTTCTCGGCATGAACTCAGTGGTGTCTGCGGAAGACATCAGGCCGAAGCCCGTGCTGGTGCATTATATGCCCTGGTACGCGTCCAAGCCTGTCAGCGGTGTCTGGGGCTGGCATTGGACGATGGGCCATTTCGATCCGGGAAAAGTCGGGAGCGATGGTCAGCGTGAAGTGGCATCACACGATTATCCGCTGATCGGTCTTTACGATTCCAATGATCCCGATGTGCTGGAATGTCATGTTCTGCTGATGAAGCTGTCTGGTATCAATGGAGTGGTGATCGACTGGTACGGCATCGATCGATTTCGCGACTATGCTGATAATCATCGGAACACGCAGCACTTGGTTAAGTATATCAAACAGGCGGGGCTCAAGTTTGCGATCTGTTATGAAGATCAGACCGTCAAGCATATGATTGAAAACAGAGTCCTGAAGAGAGAGGATGCTGTCGCTCAGGGGAAAAAAGTATTCAAATGGCTCGACGATCATTGGTTTCAGGATGATGCGTATGTGAAAATTGCAGGGCAACCTGTGTTGCTCGTTTTTGGTCCGCAATACTTTAATAAAGGGCAATGGAGCGAGATGAAAACCGGATTGTCAAATCCTCCCTTGCTCTATGGTCTGCCGCACCTTGCAAAACCGGTGGGAGCAGACGGAATGTTCGGCTGGCCTCCGGTCTCGGATGGTCAGGCTGTGGCTCCCGCGATCTGGAAAAAGTACCTCCATGATCTTTATTCCCGCGCGCCGAACGAGTCGGTCGTTGCAGCCGCTTTTCCTGGTTTTCATGATATTTACCAGGAAGCGAAACTGCATAAGAGTTATGGGTCGATAGCGGCACGAGATGGAAAAACGTTAAAGGAGACGCTTGAGTTAGCGGAAAAGAGTCAAGCGGCTTTGATACAAATAGCGACCTGGAATGATTATGGCGAAGGGACAGTTATTGAACCCGTTCGGAAACGAGGCTATCAGTATCTGGAAATTGTTCAGAAATTTATGCAGTCAGGTTCTAAAAACGCTATTGCTTTCCGCGCGGAAGATTTACGGCTTCCGGTGAAATTGTACGCTCTGAAGAAGCAGTATCAGAACGAGCCGGAGACGATATTGAATCTGAAGAAAGCAGCCGATTTGCTGTTCAGCGGCAAATGTGAAGCAGCACGCAGCATTCTGGAAACCTATCCGGCGAAGGACCGTTGAACTGTTTTCTTGCGACAAAATTGGTAAAGTGTCTCTTAAGAAGATCGACTCATAATCAATTCCATTTTTCTGCGAAAGGTTTTCATCAGATGGCGGTTCCAGCTGAGAGGTTCGCTTTTCCACTTTCTGATACAGTACGAAGTGTTTTGTGTTTGGTGTTGGTGTCGATCTGCTCCACTTTGAATGCAGGCGAACCAACGCGCCTTGTTCCGCTGATTTTCGATACAGATATAGGGAACGATGTGGATGATGTGCTGGCACTGGGCATGATTCATTCACTGGAGGCCCGCGGCGACTGCAAATTGGTGGCAGTCACGATTACGAAAGATAATCCGTTGGCTGCTTCTTTTACCGATGCCGTGAATACGTTTTACGGAAAAGGTGAAATTCCGATTGGTATCTGTCGCAGTGGAGTCACGCCGGCCACCGGGAAGTTTCTTGGTCTGGCGACAAAAAAAGATAACGGCCAATTACGTTATCCGCATGATCTGAAAGATGCAAAGTCGATACCCGATGCAGTCACCGTTTTGCGTCGGGCGCTGGCGGATGCGAAAGATGGTTCTGTGGTGATTGCACAGGTTGGCTTTTCGACTAATCTGGCGAACCTGCTCAAATCTCCCGGAGATAAAATCAGCTCTCTGGCGGGTAAAGAACTAGTCGAGAAGAAGGTCAAGCTGCTATCGATTATGGCGGGCGCGTTCACGAAAATTCCCAGTAAGGGAAAGATGGTCGATCATCGAGAATATAATATTGTGAAAGATATTCCCTCTGCGAAGACGCTGGCTGCGGAATGGCCGACGCCCGTTGTCTGGAGTGGTTTTGAAATCGGACTCTCGGCGGCTTATCCTCATGAGAGTATCGAAGAGGATTATAATTACACTTTGCATCATCCGTTGGCTGAGGCTTATATTCTTTATAACCCCCCGCCCCATGATCGTCCTACCTGGGATCTGACGAGTGTGCTTTATGCCGTCTTTCCGCATCGTGGATATTTCGATCTTTCGGATTCGGGCGATGTTAGCGTTAAAGATAATGGACTGACCACATTCAAAAAAAGTGATCAAGGTCGACACCGTTATTTGAAGCTGAATGATTTACAGCGGAAACGGCTCGTTGAAGCGCTGGTACAGCTTTCCAGTCAACCTCCTGCGAATTAGAAGCGTAGGTTCGACGATGAATAAAACACAATCACCGAAGATAACCGTGCTGGGTTCGATCAATATGGATTTGATGATCCGTACAGAGAATCTGCCACTTCCGGGTGAGACGGTGATCGCATTATCCAAAGTGGAGAACCCGGGAGGCAAAGGTGCCAATCAGGCGGTGGCTGCGGCGCGGATGGGCGCGGAAGTCACTATGGTCGGTTGTGTGGGTGATGACAGTTTCGCCGATTTGCTGATGCAGAATCTTCAAGACGAACAGGTTGATACATCACATGTCGTGCGTCGTGATAAGGTGGCCAGTGGCGTGGCGGTTGTGATGGTGGAAGCGAGTGGTGAGAACGCGATTCTGGTTGTTCCCGGTGCCAACGGTCTGGTGAGCCTGTCCGAGATGGAACAGGCGAAGCAAACGATTCGCGAAAGTGATGTCCTGTTGATGCAACTCGAAGTTCCACAGGAGATCGTCATAGCGGCAACGAACGTCGCGCGGGAAGCGGGCGTGCCTGTAATACTGGACCCGGCCCCTGTTCCGGTAAATATTTCGGAAAACGTTCAACGTGAATTGCTGCACGTCGATTTGATATGTCCGAATCAATCCGAAGCAGCGGCGTTGCTCGGCAAGCCTGTAGATACGATTGATGATGCGATTGCGTTGGTCGGGGAACTCACATTACATGGTTCAAAGCAGGCAATTATCACGCTGGCGGAACAAGGGGCCGTTCTGTTTGATGGAGAGAGAGTACAGACGATTCCCGCCTTTGCCGTAGACGTTGTCGATTCGACTGCAGCCGGCGATGCCTTTGCCGCGGGGTTGGCCGTGCGGCTGGCGGAGAAGGCAGACTTGATTGATGCGGTCCGTTTTGCATCGGCAGCGGGTGCATTGGCAGCATCGGGCAATGGTGCGCAGTCGGCGATGCCATCGCGAGAACAAATTGAAACACTTTTAGAGCAACAAAATCAGGAACGCCCCAATGAACGAATCTAAGGTCCATTTTATCTACTGTTGCCTGTTGGCTTTCGGTTTTATGTTGACCGGTTGCACTTCTGATTCAGAGCAGCCTAAACCGAATACAGGTGTGAATTCTGAAAACAAAAAGCCCAAAGTGGCGTTGATCATGAAATCGCTGGCGAATGATTTCTTTTCGTCGATGGCGGAAGGCGCCAAAGCACATCAACAGAAGAACGACGCTACGTATGAGCTTGTCGTGAACGGGATCAAGGACGAACGGGATCTCAGTCGGCAGGTGGCGCTGGTTGAAGAGATGGTGGCGAACGGTGTGGATGCGATTGTGATTGCTCCTGCGGATTCGAAAGCGCTGGTGCCTGCACTGCGGCGGGCGCGGGAAGCGGGTGTGGTGGTGATTAACATTGATAACAAACTGGATTCGGAAATCTTGAAAGCAGAAAAGATTTCGATTCCCTTCGTGGGTCCTGATAATCAGGCGGGTGCCAAAAAAGTGGGCACGTTTCTGGCTTCGAAATTGAAAGCGGGCGATGAAGTGGTTGTGCTGGAAGGTATTCGGACTTCATTCAACGGCACCCAGCGGCGGCTCGGTTTTGAAGCGGCGATGAAAGAGGCCGGGGTTAAAATTGTGGACAGTCAGTCGGCTCAGTGGGAAATGAGTATGGCGAATACCCTGGTGCTGTCGATGCTGAGCGAGCATCCGAACGTCAAAGCCATTCTGGCGGCGAATGACAGCATGGCGCTGGGTGCGCTGGCAGCGGTTAAAAATAACGGCAAGATCGGAGAGGTGGCGGTGGTCGGATTCGATAACATTGCTGCCGTCCAGCAGGCGATTCGGGACGGGCAGATTCTGGCGACCGCTGACCAGCATGGAGGAGAACTGGCGGTCTTCGGAATTGAACACGCGCTGCGTTTGATCAAAGATCCGGACGCGAAAATAGAAGACCACGAAACACCCGTTGATCTGGTTACCGCCGAGGTTCTAAAATGAATGAAACTGCTCGAACGCTACGATTCACGGCCCATGATCTCTGTAAGGATTACGTTGTGCGGGTTCTGAATAGTGTGCAATTTGAGCTACGTGCGGGTGAGATTCACGCGTTGCTGGGTGCGAATGGTGCGGGGAAAAGTACGCTGTGTCGCATTATTGCAGGATTGACTCCGGCGACTTCAGGCAGCATGACACTAAACGGAGTGGCTTACGATCCTCGGGATAAGCGGTTTGCGGAATCGCTGGGTGTGCAGATTGTGCAACAGGAACTGAATCTGATTCCCACATTAACGGTCGCAGAAAATCTGCTGCTGGGGCGTTTTCCAGAGCGATGGGGGATCATAGATCGCAAGTTGCTGCACGCGCAGGCACGCGTGGCGCTGGACCGGTTTGGTTTACGTGAGATTCGCGTCGATCAGATTGCGGGCAGTCTGGGTGTTGGTCAACAACAGATGTTAGAAATCGCAGCGGCCCTGGATCGAAATTGTGAGTTATTGATTCTGGACGAACCGACGGCGGCACTGAGTGCCGGTGAAACAGAGCGGCTGTTTGCACGGCTGGATGAACTTCGCCAGCGTGGAGTGGGCATTATTTATATCAGTCATCGACTGGATGAAATCGCGAAGATTGCAGATCGTCTGACGGTATTGCGGGACGGGAAATATGTGAGCACGCATGCGGTAGCGGAGTTTCAGCCGATCGAAGGGGTGATTGATCTCATGTCGGGCGAAGCACAGGCGGTGGAGCATGCGAATCAGAATCATCATTCTTATACGACCGGGCGGACGATGATTCGTGTGGCGGGCATGAGCCGTGAGGATGTGGTGCAGGATGTCAGTTTTTCGGTTCAGGCGGGAGAGCGTTACGGGATCGCCGGGCTGGTGGGATCGGGTCGTACGGAGTTGTTGAGGCTGATCTTTGGAGCCGACCGGGCAGACGGTGGAGAGATCTTTTTACAGGGTGCAACCAAACCAGTAAGATTTCGTCATCCGCATCAAGCCGTTGAACAGGGGCTGGCGATGGTGACGGAAGATCGCAAGCAGAACGGGTTGCTGCTTTCCCAATCAATTCGAGTGAATACGACGCTCTCGAGCATGGAGTTGTTAACGCGCGCTGAGGGCATCGGTATTATTAATCGGCGTCGGGAAAGGGAACTTGTCGAAGCAGAGCGGGAAATGATGCAGATTCATTCGCGTGATATCGAACAGAGTGTGGATACGCTGAGTGGAGGCAATCAACAAAAGGTTGCGGTGGCGAAGTGGTTGTTGAAAGAGGCTGACGTATTTCTGTTCGATGAACCCACGCGCGGCATTGATGTGGCGGCTCGTCGGAAAATTCATCAACTATTTGACAATCTTGCGGAAGAAGGCAAGGCACTGATTATTGTGAGCAGTGATCTGGAAGAACTGTTCGAAACCTGCGACCGGATCGGTGTGATGTCGGCAGGCAAACTGGTCGCAGAGTACACCCGCGCGACATGGTCTTATGAAACGATCATGCAGGACTGTTTTTCCGGATATTCTCAACAAGAGGCACACAATGTTTCAGGAGCCAGCGCATGAACGACTCCCCTGCTACAAGTTCCCAATCTTCGCTCATCGATGCCCCGCGGTCATCGAGTGGGAATCTGGTGTCTTCGCTGTTGCAATACGCAGGACTCTTAGGCGCGTTGGCGTTGCTGATTCTGATCTTCAGTCTGATGAGCACGAATTTTCTGACTGTACGCACGCTGACTTCAGTTGCCAATCAGATTCCCGACCTGACAGTGATCGCTGTGGGTATGACGCTGGTGTTGATCATTGGGGGTATCGATTTGTCGGTTGGTTCAGTGCTGGCGTTATCGGCGGCGGTGTTGGGCGTGTTTATGGTTGACTATGGTTGGCCGCTGTGGGCGACGGTTCCTGTCTGCTTGAGTGTGGGCGCATTGTGTGGCATGTTGAACGGTGTGATCAGCGTGAAAGCAGGGATTCCGTCGTTTATTGTGACGCTGGGCATGCTGGAAATGGCGCGAGGCAGCGCGTATCTGATCACGGATTCTCAGACGAAATACATCGGCTCCTCCATCGAGTGGATCGGCGCACCGATTAAGGGTTTCGCGTTTTCGCCGGTGTTTCTGTTGTCGCTGGTGATTGTTGGACTGGGACAATTTCTGCTGACGCGTACTATTTTCGGCCGTTACTGCATTGCAATTGGTACGAATGCAGAAGCGGTGCGGATGTCGGGCATCCGGACGGCACCCTATTCGATTACCGTGTTCACCATCAGCGGCTTGCTGTGTGGGTTGGCGGGCATCATGCAGACTTCGCGTCTTTCGACTGCTGATCCTAACGCGGCCATTGGATTGGAACTGGCGGCTATCGCTGCCTGCGTGATCGGCGGTACGAGTCTAATGGGGGGGCGTGGTTCGGTGATTAACACTTTCTTCGGTGTACTGATTATCGCTGTTCTGCAAACGGGATTGGCTCAGGTTGGTGCCAGTGATCCGATTAAACGTGTGATAACAGGGGCGGTGATCATTGTCGCTGTCCTGTTAGATGCGGCGCGGCAGCGGTGGAAACGCGGTGGGTGATTGGTATTTATGTGGTTCATTTGCTACCACGAAAAGTATGAAACAACACGAACAGATTGTGTTTTTAAAAGCTGAATCTCATCATAGTTGGGGGAACTGACAAAGTTACCCCGTTGCGCATTCCATACTGGCAGTTGTTGCTGACTTCGTGCATTATTCTCCGGGATGATAGGAACGGGTTGTGTTCTTTTTGATTTCATTGGTTGTAAACCAGGCTGGTTTGAACTTTCCCTGGGTGTAGAGGGGGGCCTGATCCAGATAATGGGGTGATTTTGGATTGGTACTTTGTCCAAAGGGGACGATTGATTTGGCTTTGATTCCCTGGGGATCGAATTCGATGACGCTAACATAGGAGTGGCCGTGATAGCCATATCTTTGTTTTGATCCGGGGATCTCACGGGAGAGGTAAGTGAAAACCATGCCTACGCGTGGATGGCCGCCAGCGAGGGGAAAGCTCTTGCCTGTGTCACCCGCTAACTGGCCGCTGTTGTTGGGTCGTTGATGCCGAAAGAGTTTGCCATATTCAATCTGCCAATCGCCAAATTTGTTTTCCAGATTATTTTTGACCGCATTCAAGATTTCCAGCGTGGCAGTATTGTTCGATTGTTTTTTCTGCAGCCGATGCCCCATTTTTTCGTACCATAAATGAAAGAGCGTTGACGCGACAGAGTTTTGACGGCATTGATGGTCCCATTTCTGGAGCTCTTTGACTAATGGTTTTACATCCGAGGCCAGCTGCGCCTGCTGTTTGTTCGGGTTGTTTGCTTCAAGCGACTTGAGTGCTTTGGACATTACGGGAATCCACTTGCGGGCTTCATTGACGTGTGTGTCCCAGGCGGCAGCAGTCCATTGATCAAAGGTGAACCTGGCGTTGCCTGATAAGATCTTTTTCGATATTGCAACGCGGTTGTTGTCTTGATCTCGATGGCCTAAATAACGTGGGAAATCTGTTTGGCGTGGGTTATGGTGGTCGGTTGTCGTTGAGAACGGAGAAGAATTGCAGTTCTGCATCCAGCCACTTTTGGGGTTAAGTACCTGCGGTAATTCCGCGATGGCGTGGTAGCCCGACCATTCGGTTGCAGAGGTGTCGCCGGGCACGGGTTTGCTCCAGTCGAAGGTTGGGTCGCGGCGCGGTGTTGCCGAGTTGTAGAGGTACCAGGTGTTTCCTTTCACATCAGCGTACATGATGTTATGGAAAACCAGCCCCTGTTTGGAAATGGCAGACTGGAATTCGGTTCGATTTGTTGCTTTTGCCATTTCGTAGAATTGTTTTTGCAGCCCCCCTTCCCGAATCCTGGCAGTGCGAACGGCATAGCCTTTTTTGTCGGAAAGAATCAAAACGGGGCCATGATGAGTTTTCAGACATGTGATTTCGCGATCAATGAGTTTGCCATCTGCCTGTTTGATTTTGATGGTTTCTTTCCAGGAGACTGCCTTCAGCCATAAATCGTTGTAGCGATACTTCAGGGGGTCAGTCGGATGATTGAACGATTCCACATAGAGATCGACGATATCCGGGTAGTTGACTGTCAGGCTCCAACCCAGATTTTCGTTATGGCCTGCAAAGGGAAACAGGAAGCTTCCGTAGGCGAAGCCTCCCGAAATATTAAGTCCCGTTTCGCTGCGCAAATGCCCTTCGTAGACTTCATTGAGGGGGATATGGGGGTTGATCAACAACATGGCGTTTCCGGTGGCACTGCGCTCAGGGCTAATGGCCCACATGTTTGAGCCATCCCGCTCAGATTTTGGTTTGGGAGGGGGCAGTTTCTGATCGTTTGTTTTTTTTGATTTTGCAGCCTCCTGTTTTGCGATTGCTATCAGATATTTGTATTCCGGGCTCAAATTCAATAAAGAGAGATTCATTGTGCGGCCTGCGGCTAATACGTGCCAGGGTTCGAATCGAGTAATTAACACCGGTTTTTCTTGTGGGTGATTCGCGACGTAGAAATTAAGCGCGTCCGAATAGGCGATCAAGATCTCTTTAAATTCATCGTCAGAGGCTGCGAATTCAGCCTGGGAGTGTTTGGAAACTTCGTCCAGTCGCTTGAGACGGTCTGATAAAAATCCTCCTGGCCCCACCAATTCCGAAAGCCGACCCATCCCGCTGAGCAGGCTCTTTTGTATTTTTTGAAACTCGTCTTCCGCCCTGGCATAGGTGAATCCGAAAACGACGCTGGCGTCGGTGGGGCCTGTCACGTGGGGCACGCCGTAGGTGTCTCTGTGAATTGTGGTTTTCTGTGACAGTAGTCTGGCTCGTTCCAGACTTTGCTGCAGCGAAATTGTGAGAGGATCTTTTTCTGCGTTTACGGGCTTGTTTTCAACTGCTGCGACAAAAGACGTAAAGGTGAAGCAGTAGAATAAAACGATGAGTCGAAAAGTCAATTTAGAATTTCTTCTGGTTAATTGTTGTTTTTGCATGTTGGCGTTTCATCAATGGCGTTCAACGATTCAGTATATTGAGGTGTACCCCACTTTATACCGGGGGGTTTCCAAAGTTCAATAGAATCTGGAATTCAACAGGTCCTCTACCGTCTTCTAGAGCATTGATCGTGTTCCTGATTCTATTCGAATCTCTAATTTTGGTTACAAGCTCATATTCAGTATGATAGAATCCAAGGGGTTGGGGATGCGGATTTCTATGTGGCTGTGGCGCGAAAGCATACTTTCATCACATGACGAGGAACTTTTTCAATGTTTGAACTCGATTTAGAACAATTGACACCCGAGCAGCGGGGGATGGTTGAATTATGGGAAGCACATCTGGATGCCGAGTTTGAAAACAAAGATGCTGTAGCCTCTTGCGGGACGATGACTGAAGTTCCTTATGTGAATCATGTGCCTACGTTGACGGGTGGACTGGGGCGGGAGCAGTTGCTTCATTTTTATGGCAACTATTTCATTCCGCATATGCCGTCTGATATGGAGATGGAGATGATCTCACGAACGGTCGGGCAGAACCGTATTGTGGATGAGTTCGTGAGTCGCTTCACGCATACCGTCCAAATGGACTGGTTGTTGCCCGGTGTCCCTGCGACAGGGCGACGAATAGAAATTGTGCTTGTGGTGATTGTGACGTTCGAAGAAGGAAAGATGAGTTCGGAACACATACATTGGGACCAGGCTTCGGTGTTGGTACAGGCTGGTTTAATCGATCCTGAGCATCTCCCGGTTTCTGGTGCTGAGGCAGCCCGGAAGATGCTCGACCGTAATTCTGTGCCCTCGAATCTGTTGATCAAACGCACGATTTCCGATGATCGACTATAGTAGACAGAGCTATTGACGTGTTTCAACAAGTGCATGCATTCATGGGATGTTGGGAAGGATATATTCATCGTGAAAGTTAACGAAGCAGTAAGGCTGGATTTTTCTGATGGTCGTGACTCATTGACATCACTGGATGCGATTAATGAGGCGTTGTGGGAACTGGGATCCCAGATCACTGCGTTAGATCTGAGTGATACTCCGGAAGAAATTCAGATTCTATTGGCGAAACCAACGGTGACTTCTGAAGAGTCGTTACAGATCCAGGCCCATTTTCTGATGTCTCGCGAACGGTTGCTGGAAATCATCAGAGCGGCGGGACGTGAGCCCCAGGTGAGCGGTGGCGGTGCGATGTCTACGCACATTTCTCCCTACGAATATGATTATCCACAACTTTACGTTGCAGAGGCGGATGCTGATTACAGTCGCTTTGAGCGGTTTCATATCAATGAAGCCGAAGACGGGACTGGCGTGGATGAGATTTTACAGATGCTTTGTGGAAAAGGGATTGAGGCCCATTTCCTGAAGCCTGAAGGGACCGTGCTGACTTTACAAATTGCCTGTCCGGCACCTGATAGTGGCTGGGTGCTGACTTATGATGGAGTCAGGCCACATATTGCCACTTTAAGCAGTGCGACTCCGGGAACAAAATTGCTGGTGCAAGTCATTGGCGCTCCACGCTGGATTATGCAATACCTGGATGAAATGCCTTAACTCATTTCATTGCGTCTTTCAGAATTGTCTTTTTTTCTCTGATTTTTGGGTTAGTTCAGGGGAACGGGAACCCGATTTCCGTAAAAATCTGCACTATTGTGATTTGTTTTCTAATTGTGCGTAAAATTAGCTTTGGTTCTGGAAATACTATATATAAGACGACAAATATTTTAGGAACGACTGCTTCTTAAGGACTGCGATGTCAGACGGCAATCAAGATCACCATCAGCAATTTCTTCGTGCATTTACGACGCACGAGCCGGCTGTGCGTGCGTTTGTGCGTCGACTGGTTCCCACGCGGGCGGATGCAGACGATATTTTGCAGGAAGTTGCGATTGTACTTTGGGAGAAGTATGAAGAGTTTCATGAGGGTGAAGACTTCAAAGCATGGGCGTGTGGCATTGCCCGGTACAAAGTACTCTCCTGGCTGCGTGACAAGGGACGCGATCGACTTGTATTGAACACGGAAGTTGTGGAATTGATCGCGAAGGAGTCATTGCGTGATGAATCGCAGCTTCATCAACAACGGATTGCTCTGGAGTCCTGTTTAGAAAAAGTCCCGCCGACTGATCGTTATTTACTGGCGCAAGCCTATCAGTCAGATGCGAAGATTCAGGATATCGCAGAGACGAGCGGTCGCTCTGTGGGTGGATTTTACCAGTGGTTGTATCGCATGCGACAAATGTTGCTGGATTGTATCCATCGAAATATTGCACAGGAGTCGTCGATATGAAATTGGACAACGAATTCAAGAATCTCGTTCAGAATTACATCGTCGGGCGCATCACCGAAGGGGAGCTGGAACAACTCAATGTACGTTTGACTCTTGATTCTGAATCACGTCGGTATTTCAATGAATTATTGAACCTCGATTCTGCACTGGCGGAAGTTGCAGCGG
>Ga0055584_100000346_pt1 | contig 43554 bp, 43 predicted proteins | sample OSDHelmetaG_FD_58716 | JGI IMG/M metagenome (GOLD analysis project Ga0055584, IMG submission 58716) | Pelagic marine sediment microbial communities from the LTER site Helgoland, North Sea, for post-phytoplankton bloom and carbon turnover... | ecosystem: Environmental > Aquatic > Marine >...
CTTCAGTCCTCCTTTTACTCAACAATAGGATGGACCAATTCAAAGGGGGAGGATCAGAAAAGGCGCTTCCATACTTGGTTAGCGAGCGAAATGGCGAAATTTTGGGCTACGCCTATGCTGGCCCCTATCGCCCGCGCCCCGAATATCGTTTTACCGTCGAAAACAGCGTCTATATTAAACCAAACTTAGGACGCCAAGGTCTCGGCAAAGCGCTATTGGAAGCCCTAATCGAGCGATGCACCGAGATCGGTCTTCGCCAAATGATCGCTGTCATCGGCGATAGCGGCCACCAAAGCTCCATCGGCTTACACAAAGCTTTAGGATTCCGGCTGGTGGGGATAATTGAAGCATCCGGTTTCAAACATGGGAAATGGGTGGATTCGGTTCTTATGCAACGAACCCTAGGACCGGGCGCGGACACGCTACCGGACGCATAGAGAGCTGGCACAGGGCTTGCGTTCCTCTTTAAGTGAGGAGAGGACTATGGAAAGAATTTTCAGGCGCTATTGGATTTGGGCTTTTGCAGCCTTGCTCGCATTGCTGATCATAGCCGCCCCCATTCAGATCGCCGCAGCCCCAGCGGGGCTCGCCAACCTATTGAAAAACGGGAACCTTTGCAGCCGCGCCATCGCCGCCGAAGAGCGACGAAGCGGCATTCCACACAAACTCCTCTATGCGCTTTCAATCAAAGAAACCGGCCGCTGGATCAAGGAAAACCGGGCAAACATTGCCTGGCCCTGGACCGTAAATGCCGGCGGCAAAGGAAATCATTTTGCCTCTCGTAGCGACGCCATCCGCCATGTTCAGAAGCTAAAGCGAGCCGGTCAAAAGAATATCGATGTGGGTTGCATGCAAATTAATTTGCACTACCACCCTGATGCCTTCCCCACACTAGAGGCCGGTTTCAACCCAAAAACCAACATTGCCTATGCCGCTAAATTCCTCACCGCCCTCAAAGATAGCCACGGCACATGGGAAAAGGCGGTTCGCCACTATCACTCCTCCAATAAAGCCAAACATCTGCCCTATCAGCGGAAGGTTTTTCAAATTTGGAAGGCCGAACTGGTAAAAAATGGTCCGGGCTCTTTTGTTCCAAAACCAACCAAACCCAAAACGGCCAGCAAAACCGCGCGCTTAGCGGCCATCAAAGTAGAGAGCGCTCATCGGGGACTCTTGGTGGCGCTACGGAAAAAGTTCCCCCATCGGTTCGGCACGCCTAATCGGAGCGGAAAACCAAACCCGAAAGCCGGTGCGACGCGCTATCTAGCCAACTGGCCGCCGCGCAATTATGCAGCCCAAAAGCGTGCCGAAAACATGGCACGGTCGTTTGCTTTTTCCAGCAGGCGGCGCCAAATACCTAAGAAACTAGCCCCATAGCGCCGCATCCGGCGGCCCGACGCTGCTACCTTCATAAAATAATCCCGGCTGGCGGTCACGGGCCAGTAAAAGAGGCCCATCAATGTCCACATAGGCGACACCTTGGGCCACTAGGTGCGCCGGTGCCATGGCAAGCGACGTGGCCACCATACAGCCGACCATCACCTGAAACCCCAGATCATAAGCTTCTTGTTTCAGCTTCAACGCCTCCGTAAAGCCACCTGTCTTATCGAGCTTGATGTTTACGATCTCATAGCGGCCTTTTAATTGCGCTAGGTCTGCGCTGGTGTGACAAGATTCATCGGCACAGAGCGGTACCGGATGAGACAGGTCCGCAAGCACCGCATCCTTTGCCGCAGGAAGAGGCTGCTCAATCATCTCAACGCCAAGTGTCTTCAATTCGTCACTCAAGGGCTCCACCATGTCAGCCGTCCAGCCCTCATTGGCATCTACAATAAGTCGGGCGTTTGGGGCGCCTTCGCGTACCGCCGCCACACGTTCGAAATCCCCCTCACCGGTTACTTTCAGTTTCAACAACGGCCTGTCGGCGTGACGCTTGGCCGAGGCGCCCATTTTTTCCGGTGTAGCCAGGCTAAGCGTAAAAGCTGTGGTGACGGAATCGGGCGGCGTCAGCCCTGCCATTTCCCAAACGCGCTTGCCGGCGCGCTTTGCTTCTAAATCCCAGAGCGCGCAATCCAACGCATTTCGCGCAGCACCGGCTGGCAACAATGCCTGCAAGCTGTCTCGATCCAATCCGCTTGCCAAATCAAGCCCGCCCAAAGTTGCAAGTACATCCTCTTGCGTTTCGCCATAGCGCGGATTTGCCATGCATTCGCCGTGACCGATGAACTCCCCGTCGGCTAGTTCAATCGCGACCAGTTCCGTTTCCGTTCGGCTACCGCGCGAAATCGTGAAGACTTCCGCGAGCGGCCATTGCTCGGCGCGCGCTATCAGCTTCATTTCATAATGCGATCGACAATCGGCCCCACACCGTCTTTGACAGGGTCTACGGCAGGCAACCCGGTTTCATCCGCCGCCGCTTTTAATTCACGCTCGCGGTCCCCATCGGAAAGTTTCGAAGTGTTGATGGAAATACCGACGGTCCTCACGTCGGGGTTGGTCAACCGGGCGACCCGCTCACAGGCATCGATTGTATCAGTCAGACTATGGACGGGGACGGTAGGTGTTCCCCGCATGTGAGGGCGGCCCGGGTCATGGCACATCACCAATACATCGGGCTGCGAACCATGAATCAATCCGAGCGTTACACCGGCGTAAGACGCGTGATGGATAGAGCCTTGCCCTTCAACCAAATCCCAATGGTCAGCGTCATTCTCAGGGCACAGCCACTCGGTCGACCCGGAGATGAAGTCAGCCACGACCGCGTCCACAGACACCCCGTCACCCGCGATAAAAATGCCGGTCTGACCCGTTGCTCTAAAAGTGCAATTGGCGCCCCGCGCCCGCATTTCCTTTTCGATAGCGAGCGTGGTGAACATCTTGCCGACAGACGTGTCCGTACCGACGGTTAGCAAGCGGTTGCCGTTTCGTTTATGCCCACGACCCACATCAAATGTTTCGGTGGGGTGGCGCACATCAAAGAGTTGGCAACCTTTTTCCTTTGCTGCTGCTGCCAGGCCCGGCACAGATGCCAAACTTGCATGGAGCCCACTGGCAATATCAAACCCTAAATCAACCGCCTTCAGCAGCGTCTCCGCCCACGCCTCGCTGATAAAGCCGCCTTGATTGGCGACGCCGACAACGAGCGTTTTCACCCCTTTTTCAGCCGCTTCCTCCAAGCCCATATCCGGCAATCCGATATCCGCATTGCAGCCTTCCATGCGAAACTGCCCCAGACACCAATCGGGCCGCCAATAGGCAACGCCATTGGCTGTTTTCGCGGCCAATTGATCCACCGCATCACCCAAAAACATTAAATAAGGGGGGGTAATCTTCATTTACGCGCTCCTGCTTTACGCCGCCGCTTGCCTTTCGCAACGGATTTCAACGCGTCATACATGATCAACATAGCGCGATCAATTTGATCTTTCGGTGTGGTCATCGGCGGCACGAGACGAATGACATTTTTCAAATCACGCACACCGCGCACCTGAAAAATTAGTCCCTTATCCATGCAGTAGTCGAAAATTTTCTGCGTTTCCTCATTTGCCGGCTCTTTGCTCTTGCGATCTTTGACCAGCTCGATGCCAAGCAACACCCCGCGCCCTCGAATATCACCGATTAATTCAAACTCCTTGGCCATTTTCCGGAAGGCGCCCTTGATCATCTTTTCAATCTTGGCGGCCTTTCCGGCCATATCCTCATCGACGACGATATCCAGGCTTTCTGCACCAGCGGCGCACAGCAGCGGATCGGTGGCATGGGAGCGGGTGGCAAAATAACCATTGTTCACCGCCGTTTCAGCCACCTCGGATGTGCTGCACACTGCCGAGATGGGAAGACCTCCGCCAAAATGTTTTGAAATAGCGATGATGTCCGGTTTAACGCCTTCTTCGTGCTGGAAGCCAAAGAGCTTACCTGTTTTCCCAAGGCCGGTTTGCGCCTCATCGAAAATCAGCAACATGCCGCGCTTGTCGCATTCCTCGCGCACCATTTTGTAAAACCCTTTCGGCGGCACGATAATGCCCCCCGCACTCAAAATAGGCTCGCCGATAAACCCTGCCGGCTTTGCGGTGAAATTTGCATCGGCCATTTCAAAGCTGGTTTTCAAGCACTGTATTTGGCAAGAGGGGAATTTGAGACCCACCGGGCATCGGTAACAATAAGGCGTTAGCACCGATGACGTACCAGGCGCGACGGCGCTGTGTTTGTTGCGGCTCCAATTAAACGATAAGGAACGCGTCACATAAGAGGTCGAGCCGTGGAGGCCTGCGTGAATGCCGATAATGTCGAGCCCGCCCGTCGCTTTCCGCGCGAGATCCACAGCCCCTTCGATGGAGTCCGAACCACTAACCAGGAACAGAGATTTTTCCAGCGGTTTCGGCAAGAGTTTGCCGAGCTTCTCGTGCAATCGCAGACGCGGCAAATGCAGCATCGTATTGGTCGAATGCATCAAACTTTTCATCGTCTTTTCGATGACCGCGACAATGCGCGGATGCTGATGACCTAACGCCGCCCCCATCTGACCGGACTGAAAATCGAGATAGTCCTTACCATCCGTATCGGTCACCACAGTGCCGGAGGATTTTTCCAAAACCGGACGCTTCTCGAGGCCGCCCATATAGCTGCCGCCCTCGGTGGGAAACATCCAGCGCTTTACAATTTCACGCACCTTTTTCCGATCCATGTCACACGCGCTCCCTATTTTCGCCATAATTGGTCTGCATCCTAGCGGATAAGGATGGGAATGGAAGACAACGAACTATGAGAAACTCAAGACTTAAGGAGTGGAATTTTGTCGTCTCTCGAAGCAGCCATCGCCGCGAACCGTTTTGGTCTCGGCGCCCGTCCTGGTGACCTGGACAGAATTGGGCCTAACCCCAAGCTCTGGCTCGCCAATCAGCTAAACCCCAATCAACCGCTACCCCCGGAACTGCAGGCATTACCCCACAGTTCGGAGAATGTGCGTTTCTTCTTCGTCGCCAAAAAAATGATGAAGCAGGCGAAGAAATCGAAAGATAAATCGCGCAAAAAGATGATGCGGCGGAAAATTCGCAAAGCATTTCGGCGCGAAGCCGCCGCCCATGCACTGTCGGCGGCAAAAACACACCAACCCTTCCGCGAGCGGTTGGTCCGTTTCTGGGCAAACCATTTCACGGTTTCTGTTCGCAACGGCAAGGTTCGACCGGTCGCTTACGCATTCGAACGCGAAGCCATCCGTCCTTTCGTTACCGGACGCTTCGCAGACATGCTGCTCGCCGTCGCGCGCCATCCGGCGATGCTGGTCTATCTGGACAATCAAAAATCCATCGGCCCGAACTCGCGAGCAGGTCGGCGGCGGAACAAAGGACTGAACGAGAATCTCGCCCGAGAAATTCTCGAGCTCCACACCTTGGGTGCAAGCCGAGTCTACAAACAAGATGACGTCATCTCGTTTGCCAAAATGCTGACCGGCTGGACCATGGAAGGCCGCAAAAGCCCAACACCGGGCCGCTTTACCTTTCGCAAAGGCATCCATGAACCCGGCCCTAAACGCTTCCTGGGCCGCATCATTCCGGAATCAGGTATGCGCGAGGCCGAGACTGCGATGTTGATGATGGCCACCCACCCGGAAACCGCCTGGCATGTGGCAACCAAAATGGCGACGCACTTCATCTCCGATAATCCGTCGCCAGAAGCCATCGCCCATATCGCCAGCGCTTTTTCAAAAAGCGGCGGCAATTTGCGAGCAACATCGCTGGCCCTCCTGCAAGTCAAAGACGCCTGGAAACCGCTGCCGGTCAAAATGAAGACCCCTGCGGAGTTCGTGATTTCAGTCGCCCGCGCGCTTGATGTGGACCTCAATGCGGGAAAGGGCATGATCCGCGCGCAAACCATTCTCGGCCAAAAGCCTTATGCCGCGACCTCACCTGCCGGATGGCCCGATAAGGCAGAAGCCTGGGCTGCACCGGAAGCCATGTTGGAGCGCCTAGAGTGGGGGGCTTCTATGGCCGTCCACGCGCCACGCGACGTGGACCCGGTGCAATTCGCCAAATCAATCCTCGGCCCCACAGCCAGCGAGAACACACTAACCTGGGTTGCGCGCGCACCGTCCGCCCGCGAAGGCATCGCGCTCATCTTTGCGAGCCCCGCCTTTCAGCGCCGCTAAAGTTAAGGAAACAGACAATGGACAATTCACGACGTAATTTTCTCAAAACCGCCAGCGGCAGCGCACTTGGCGCTGCGGCTCTCTCTTCAGTCTCCCGCTACGCATTGGCCGCCGCCCCCACCGATCGCAGACTGGTATTCGTTATCCTGCGCGGCGGTATGGACGGCCTCGCTTTGGTCCCTCCCATCGGCGACCCCAATTATCGCCGCGCACGCGGCGCCTTGGCTTTCAACGCCCCGGGACAATCAGATGGCGCGATCAATCTCGATGGGTTCTTTGGCCTCCACCCGTCCGCCAGTCCGCTGTTGGAATATTTCCAGCGCGGTGAGGCCGCGGCCGTGCATGCGGTCTCCACGCCCTACCGCCGCCGCTCCCATTTTCAGGCGCAGGACATATTGGAAAATGGTTCCGGTTCACAGACCGGCGCACGAGACGGCTGGCTAAACCGGGCAGTGCAAGCCATGGGCGGCGAATCAGGCTTTGCGGTCGCCGTTGGACGCGGTGTCCCTCTCGTTCTGCAGGGTACCGCCCCGACCTCCTCCTGGGCGCCATCGAAACTGCCACAGCCGATGCCCGGCTTCTTTGACCGGGTCGGCAAGATCTATCGTGATGACCGCATGTTAAAAACGGCCTTGAGTGAAGGGCTCAAAACCCGTGCCGCTGCCGAAGCGGCCATGAGTGCCGAGGACAAACGGTCCGGCCGTGGTGCCAAAAAGGCCCGAAACTTGGCCGGCGTTGCCAAAGTGGCCGGCGCCTTTCTGAATGATGAGGCGGGCCCCCGTATTGCAGTCTTGGAGACATCCGGCTGGGACACCCACGCCAATCAAGGCACCACGCGGGGCAAACTCGCACGCCAAATCGGCAATCTCTCGAACGGTCTGGCGACCTTGGCGGAAACCATGAAGCCGGTTTGGAACAAAACCGCCGTCGTGGTGATTTCCGAATTCGGCCGCACCGTCTCGCCAAACGGCAGCGGCGGCACCGACCACGGAACCGGCGGCGCTGCACTCCTGATGGGGGGCGCCATCAATGGCGGCCAAACCATCACCAAATGGCCCGGCCTCGCCCGTAATCAGCTCTATGAAGGCCGAGACCTAATGCCGACGATGGATACGCGAAATCTGTTTAAGGGACTGCTCGCCGGCCATTTCGGCCTATCGCGGCGTGTGCTGGACAATCAGGTTTTCCCCGATAGCGGCAATGTGGCACCACTTGGGAATTTGATCCGGTAGGATGCTATCGGATTATGCCGTAGCGGAGCGCTTGTCATAGTACGATATGAGATAAGTCAGCTTAATGTCCGTTTGTAGACAAAATCGGACCTTAAAAAAACGCGAGTTCGGACGTCCGCTTTCAGCCATCTGTAGACGTGAGACCTAACCGAGACACAGCACTCGTGGCTATCTAACATTCGCACCCGATTGGCTTCGAGCCTGCCAGCAGCTAGGCTTGGTATCGATTCTAGCAAACAAGGTGTTCCGATGAGTATGGCCGAGACAGATTCACACAATTCCTACAACCTGAATACGCTCGCCGAGGCGGGCTTCCCCGTGATCAACTACGACATTCTCGATATCGGTCGCGCGTTTTGCTCGGACGATCAACTGATCCGACCGGAAGACGTCGAGGCTTATGCCTATGCAGTCGATGATTACGATCCGTTTTTCTTTGAGAAGGGCCCGTGGGATGGCCCAGTGGCTCACCCGACGTTTCTGGCCAATCAGGCGCTGTTTCTGCGCCACAATAATTTTGTCGTGCCCGCAGGACTGCACGCCAGGATGATCTACAATTTCGCCGCGCCTCTGCGGCTTGGCAAGCGCGTGCGGACGTTTGGCAAACTGGTGGACAAGTATTTACGCCGCGACAAGCCGTATATGGTTACCGAATACCGGACCGAGACGGAGGATGGCGAAACGCTTGTCTCCGGTCGCTTCGTGCAAATGATCTTCAAGGATGAAACCGTGCCGACAGCAGGCACCAGCCCCAAGCCAGAGCCGGAACCGCCCATCTTCGATGTCAGTATCGAAAAGGCCGAAGGCCGGGGCGGCGAACTGGCATTGGGACACACGCTGCCGCCAATTAACCGCATCCTGTCACAGCGCCAGATCGATATCTATTCCGGCGTGCGGCCACTATCCATCCATACAGACGAGGACTGGGCGAAGGCAAAAGGGTTCCACACCACGATCGCCCAGGGGATGATGAGCACCGCCCACGTGTCGGCCCTGATGACTCAATCCGTCGGGGAAGGATTCGTCGTTGGCGGCGCCATGGATTGCAAGTTTTTACGTCCGGTGTTCTGCGGCGATACGCTGACCATCACCGGCACTGTCGACGGCTTCACCCGTGAGGAAGAGCGGGTCCGTGCCCATGTTACGGTTGCCGCCCACAATCAGAATGGCGAGCAGACCATGGCAGGAACCACCAGCGGGCTCTGCACCTGAAGGAATGCCGCAAAACAGTCAACTGCAACAGGCACCGACCAGCAACGGCGGAAGGTGGTTGTTTTTTTTGATTGGCTAACGTCCGCTAAGAGTAGTGGTCTCAGCATAGTACGGCCAGCTAACTGACGGCGATATTGGACTAAATACGGAAATAGACGCTAGGAGCTGCTGGTTTGGTCGTCCCGCTGCTTAGCTAGGATGCGTTTTACATCGCGCCAAACACTAAGTTCGTAGAGGTGACCTTTCTCTTGGGCTTCAAACGAAGATTGCACAGCCTGTGTTGATGCCTGTTCTAAGCCGAAGCGCTCTATTAGATATTGCGCGATTTTTTTTGGGTCATCATCCATTCAGGTTACGATTATGACATCGTATGGAAAGCGATAGCAATTAGAAGGCGGTGCGCATCTGCCAATCTTTATTCTCCACTTGTGCTCATTAACGAACATACCCGCACCGCTACTCCGCCGCGAGCGCGCCACCATTGGAAACATACCATTCATAGGTCTGTTCCAGCCCATCACGAAGGGCAATCCGGGGCTTCCAGCCCAGGCCAAACAAGCGGCCAACATCGAGCACTTTCCGAGGCGTGCCATCGGGGCGGGAGGAATCGTATTTTAGTTCGCCCTTAAACCCCACCACATCAGCCACTGTTTCCGCCAACGTGCGGATACTCATATCTTCGCCACATCCCACGTTGATCAGCTCCGGGTCGTCATAATTATCCATGAGGAAAAGACAGGCCTCGGCCAAATCGTCCACATGGAGTAATTCCCGAAGCGGTTCACCGGAGCCCCAAACGGAAAAACCGGGCGCATCGGCGATCTTCGCTTCATGCGCTTTGCGAATTAGCGCCGGCACCACATGGCTGGTCTCAAGGTCGAAGTTATCGCCGGGCCCATATAGATTGGTCGGCATGACCGAAATCGCATTGAACCGGTATTGGCGGTGATAGGCCTCGCAGAGTTTGATGCCAGCAATTTTCGCCACCGCATAGGCTTCGTTAGTCGGCTCCAAAGTACCGGTTAACAAACTGTCTTCAGAAATCGGTTGATCGGCAAATTTTGGGTAAATGCAGGACGACCCTAAGAACGCAAACTTTTGGACCCCATGCTTATACGCCGCATCAATCACGTGATTTTGGATGGTGAGATTCTGATACAAAAATTCAGCCGGAAAACTGTTATTGGCGTAAATGCCCCCGACCCGTGCCGCCGCCAGATAGACATAGTCCGGGCGTTCGCTGTGGAAAAATCGGTCCACAGAGTTCCGGCACATCAGGTCCAATTCAGCTCGGGGTCGTAATACGAGGTTTTTAAAACCGGATTTCTTCAAGGCACGCACGATGGCGCCGCCGACCAAACCCAAGTGTCCCGCAACGTAAATCCGGGCGTTGCGGTCAATCTCAGCCATTCGCGACCCCGGCCTGCCCCACTTTATGGCCCGCATCGACGAGTAACTTTTCCTGTTCTGCCTGCTCCATATCGTGGTCCACCATCATGGCGACTAACTCCTGAAACGACACCGTAGGCGTCCATCCCAGTTTCTCTGCCGCCTTTGACGGGTCCCCCAGCAGATGGTCCACCTCAGTCGGTCGAAAATAGCGTTGGTCGATTTCCACATATTTCTCGTAATCCAAGCCCGCATGTGTAAACGCGGCCTCGAGAAACTCGCGGACCGAGTGGGCTTCGCCAGTGGCGACAACAAAATCGTCCGGTTCATCATGCTGAAGCATTTTCCACATGGCTTCCACGTAATCACCCGCAAAACCCCAGTCCCGTTTTGCATCAAGATTACCGAGAAAAAGCTTGTCCTGAAGGCCAAGTTTGATCCGGCCAATGGCCCGGGTGATCTTTCGGGTCACGAAAGTTTCGCCGCGTAGTGGGCTCTCATGATTGAACAGAATGCCGTTGGCAATGAACATCCCGTAGGCTTCGCGATAATTTCGCGCGAACCAATAGCCGGCGACTTTACTAATCGCGTAGGGGCTCCGCGGTTCAAATGCGGTTGTTTCCAACTGGGGCGGTGCGGCACCGCCGAACATTTCCGACGAGCCCGCCTGATAGAGCCTGATTTCGGATTTTGAGTTCTGGAGATGGTCGCGGACGGCCTCGAACAACCGAAGCGTTCCAGTCGCCACAACATCGGCTGTGTATTCGGGCTGATCGAAGGACACCTTCACATGGCTCTGTGCACCCAGATTATAAATCTCATCGGGCTGCACCGCTTCGATAATACGCCTCAAGCCAGTTCCGTCCGACAGATCACCGTAATGTAAGAACAGGCGCGCATTGGGGTCATGAGGATCACGGTACAGATGGTCGATCCGCTGCGTGTTAAACATGCTGGCGCGACGAATGATGCCATGCACTTCATAGTCGTTTTTCAGCAAGAATTCGGCGAGGTATCCACCGTCTTGGCCGGTTATGCCGGTAATAAGAGCTTTTTTCATAAGATTTTCCGAACCACTTTCCTCTCTGCTAACGGCTTACGCCGCCTTGGTCAAGCAGCGCTGTCACACACGCTCTAGTGCGACCAACAATCGAAATCCCAACAACCGCGCTAAGATTGGTTCCAAACACCGCTCAACAGACAAAAACGGAACGACAGCAGCACCTGGCATCAAACACCAATTCTGGAATCCCCCGGTTAGAGGATAAGTGGCAAACCCGAAATATTGCCGCGCTGCAACCTTAAGGGCGGGAAACCGCGCCTCAAACCGTTTGCGCCGATGGGTATTGGAAAACAACAATGTCGGCACGGCTTGATTGGAATCAAAAGGATCGCCGCTGGACTGGGATTCGCTCTCGCGCAAAGGATCGACGCTCATATTTACCGGTTCCGCATGGAAAAATTTATAGACTGGCCAACTGCCGATCGTAATGGCGGGGTCCAGCATGACGAAACGCCCGCCCGGTCGCAGAACCCGTATGGCTTCATTGAACAAGGCTGCCGGATACTCGATATGATGCAGGACATCCAGCATCACGATATTGCCTAACGACGCGTCACCGAACGGCAGCTGCTGAGCATCAGCCGCCAAATCCAACCATTCCGCGGGCAAAATATCCGCCATATAAACTTGGTCCAAATATTCGCGTATATGACCGGAGCCAGCGCCGATTTCAAGCGTTGGCCCGTCAGCACAATGGGCTGTAATACGCCGATAGTAATCTGCATATATTTTACGCAATGCCGGTTTTTTATCCCAAACCCGGCGATGAGCAACCAGCCGCGGATCGGCTTCCACTTTAAAATGCCTTTAGCTTGCGCCAAGCGAAAACCACCATCTTGATCAATTCCCAACCATCCCGGAACCGCGAGATTTGGGTTTCTCCATAGGTCCGGTCTGCATAGCGAATAGGGATTTCGGTGATTTTCATATTGAGCTTAGCCGCACCGAAAATGAGGTCAAAATCTCCGAACGGATCGAAATCCCCAAAATAGGACCGGTTATCCGCGATACGACGATAATCAGAACGTCGCATAACTTTTGTGCCACACAGCGTATCGGTGAATCGTTGATTCAAGAGATAGGAGAAAATAGCAGCAAACAACCGGTTGGCGATCAGATTCAAAAACCGCATCGCGCCTTGCTCCATCGGGTAAACCAAGCGAGAGCCGTTAATAAATTCACCCTTGCCGCTGGCAATGGCATTATAGAACTTCGGCAATTGTTCCGGCGGCATGGTTAAATCCGCGTCCAAAATCATCAGCACATCACCACGCGCCATATCGAAGGCTTTCCAGACCGCATCACCCTTGCCTTTGCCGTCCTGGGTGGTCACCTTAATATCCCAATCCGGGTAGGCTTCTTTGACACGCTCGCATTCCTCCAACGTTCCATCAGAGCTGTGGCCTTCCACATAAATCACTTCTATATCGTCGGCAAAACGCTCAAGCCGCTGGATAGCCGGCTCAATGTTGCCCTTTTCATTACGGCAAGGAATGACCACACTCGCCGACAAGCCGGGTTTCTCAGCGCCGCGCAGTGGGCGGGCCACCACGTACGTTTTCAAACAAAAGCGGCGCAACAACGGCAATGTCCCGATGAAGCGGTTTACCAAGGTGCCGAGCCCTAAAAGCCGCTTTGGCAAGAGCTGGCGCCACTCCGCCTTGATTACCTCAAAATCTGCAAGATGGAGCAAGTTCTCAATATCGGCAGTCGACAGATAATTTACTTCCGGCTGCGGCATTCGAAACCCTAGTTTATCGCCAAGGCGCAAAACCGGCTCCCAATAGGGCGAGTAATAGGATACCACAAGCCGCGTATCGGGCGTGCAAACATCGTGCAAAAGCCCCAACGTCGCTTCGCAATCATCCAATAACCCAAATGTGTCGGATAAGACGATAACGTCAAACGGACCACCGAGCTTTTTCGTAAATCCCGGTTTCTCGATATCCGCCGCCACAAACTTCAAATCTGGAAACTTGCCCTTGGCGATCTCAATCATACGGTCACTGAAATCGACACCAACGCCGCGGCTCGGCTTCAAACTTGCCAACAAATCGCCCGTGCCACATCCGAGATCAAGTACGGTTTGGCCTTCTGGAATGAGAAACCGCATATAGTCGCGGTCCTGCTCATAGTAGAACGCATTTCGCTCGATCCATTTGTCACGATCCGGCGCAATCGCGTTAGCAGCCTCACGGATAATCGTTTTACGGTCTTTATGTTTTGCGTCTGTCATACTTGACCCTATTCGGCCCTATTTTTTTCTTGCATTTCAGCAATTTCCGCCGCGTCCGCGACGTGGTGGTCTGGATTTAGAAACCACAAGATACCACCGGGCAGGCCAACCGCAATCAAACAGAGGCCGAAAGCAACGGAAAGAGCCGCCACCGCATCGGTGGGCGCACCAAGCAACCCAAACGCCGTCACCATGGCGCTTTCACGCACACCCCACCCGGCAATCGAGATTGGAATAGTCGCCACCAACATGACCGACGGCACGATGATCAAGCAATCGACAAAGCTCACCGCCAAACCAATATCCATCGCAATCAAATAGACGGCAAAAACCATTAACGCATGCCCAACAAGCGAATAGCCTAAAACGGGTGCCGCAATTCGAATGGATTTGAGCATCTCGCGGCCGCCAAGCGATAGTTTCATCATTCCCCGAACCACCCGCCAACGACCAAGGCTGTCCGGCAAAGATGCGAGCGCCAGCAACGCAATAATAGCCGACAGGCCGAGCAACATAATCCCCATGAATGCTAGCAGAGCCTGTTCATTGTCGATTCTCTGTCGCAACAAAGGCTGCGCAGCCGCCACTAAGAGGATGAGGCTAATAAATCCGGCAACCCTATCGAGCAGCACGCCATTGAACGCCGCCCCAAACGGTAGGCCCAGCCGATATACACGATAAATCCGAATGCCATCGCCACCGACCGTAGACGGCAGCGCTTGGTTAAAGAATAATCCTTCGAAATAAATGCGGACCGAAATGGCGAAGGCCAACACACGGTCAAACAAGCGCATGACAATTCGCCACCGAATAGCCGCCAAAACTGACTGAGCTGCGAGTAACGCCAATGCGAAAAAAACCGTGTCGAAGCCAATCGCCGCAAAATGGCGCTTCATATCAGCCATGTCCACTTTCCGAAGGACAAGCCAAATCAGAATTATGGTGACCGCTGCCTTCACCGTAAATAGCAGCCATTTCTTTAGGGAAGTTTTTGACATTAATTCGGATGTTGTTTTTCTGCGCGTTCGCCTCTTATACAGCGCCGCCAGGAAAGGCAAGCGACTTTAAGCGACTTTGCCTACAAGCAAAATTCGCAAATATTTGATTTAGGCGAGAATATCGACCAAACGACTGCCGCCGCCGCCGCCGCCGCCGATTTCAGCGGATTCCCCAGTGGCTTGTACAGCCTCTTCGACGATAGTGGCGATCGCAGCCTCCTGTTGAAGCTGCAAACGAAGCGTAAAGACGCTCGCTTGAAGACGACCTGACAAATCCGACGCTCCTGCACCCGCAATATCGCTCATTGGAATTACCCTATTCGGATATAAACCGCTTTTTTAACGCAGTAACAGCCAATAGTACCACAAATCCACTTACTGCGCGAATCTCACGTCGCCACCTGCGGGCCGTCTGTAACCCCTTTGTGACCGCTGAGAAACCCGCTACTATTTTTTTGCCTCAGGCTTTGCTTTGGGCTTTGCTTTGGGCTTGGCTTTAGGTTTTGCCTGAGGCTTCGACTTAGACTTTTTTTCCACGTCGGCCGCGACACGCATTCGAATGATTTTATCGGGATTATCCACGCTTCCGTTTCTGTTACTGTCGCCCTTTTTGATGCTATGGACTAAATCCATCCCTTCCACGACCTTGCCCCAAGCCGTGTATTGGCCATCCAGAAACGGTGCCGGCGCAAAACAGATGAAAAATTGGCTGTTCGCGCTGTCAGGACTACTAGAGCGCGCCATCGACAAAGTGCCCTCCACATGAAAAGCACTGTTGAATTCAGCAGGTAAATCCGGCAAGTCGGAACCGCCCATTCCAGTCCCGGTCGGATCTCCGGTCTGCGCCATAAATCCGTCGATGACACGATGAAACACGACACCGTCATAAAATTTCTGCCGTGCAAGTGTCTTGATGCGTTCCGCATGTTTAGGCGCAACGTCGGGCCAAAGCTCGATCACCACGCGTCCATCCTTCAAATCCAAATAAATTGTGTTTTCCAAGGTCGCCGCCCGTGCTGTTAAAGTCTGAAATGTAAAAGCGACAAATGCGAACAGCACCAGCGCTCCGTTTTTCCACCGAAATAGTTTCATGTAGTTCCATGCTCCGGAAACAAAGTGGCCAATCCCTTGCGGCTTGCCTCTGCAATGCCGCGCTCCGTTATCAAACCCGTTACCAACCTTGCCGGGGTCACGTCAAATGCATAATTCGCAACCGCCAATTCATCCGGCACCAAACAAACCCGCTCTATAGTCCCTGACGTGGTACGACCACTAATCCATGACACCTCATCGGCAGAGCGTTGCTCAATCGGTATGTCTTTCATACCGTCTTGGATGCTCCAGTCAATGGTCGGCGACGGCAGGGCGACATAAAAAGGGATATTGTTGTCCCGTGCGGCCAGCGCTTTCAAATAGGTGCCTATCTTATTAGCAACGTCGCCGTTGGCTGCGGTCCTGTCGGTCCCCGTAATACAAATATCCACATCGCCCTGCTGCATCAAATGACCGCCGGTATTATCCGCAATCACTGTGTAGGGCACGCCGCGCTGACCCAACTCCCATGCGGTCAAGCTAGCCCCCTGGTTTCTCGGGCGTGTCTCATCCACCCAAACATGAATATCGAGCCCTTTTTCATGAGCCATATAAACCGGCGCTGTCGCCGTGCCCCATCCAACCGTGGCCAAGGCGCCGGCATTGCAATGCGTCAAAACATTAACCGGTGAACCATCCCCTTTACTCTTGGCGATCTCTTCCAACAACGGAAGTCCCTGCTCGCCAATACCACGATTGATGCCAATATCTTCCGCCGCAATTTCCGCCGCACGCTTATAAGCTCCGTCGCGCCTGGCATTCGCGCCAAGGGGCTGAAGCACTGAGCGCATTTCATTTACCGCCCAAGCAAGATTGATTGCAGTGGGTCTCGTTGCAACAAGCGCCGAGGCGGCTTTTTCGACATTCTCATCGCCACAATCGTCGTGCATGGCAAGGGCCATGCCGTAAGCGGCAGTTGCACCGATCAACGGCGCGCCCCGCACGCGCATGGCGGAAATCGCTTCTACTGCGTCACCCAGCGTCTCTAACCTCTTCGTCACGTGCTCATGCGGCAGGTGTGTTTGATCGAGAATATCGACCGCCCACCGGTCATCCGCCAGACCGATTGTTCGGAAGGTAAGGTCTGATGTGGTTCGCTCAGCCATGGATGCAAATTGGCGCTAACAACCAAACTTGTAAAGCGGAGAACTGCGACGCGGGATCAATAACCAATAGTCAGCGCGCCCGGTCGGCGTGGATCGGAAAAACCGTAATATCCTTTGCCCATTTTCATGATGGACTGTGTGCTACCCATGGCGCGGCCCACTTTCAAGCAATGGCCAAGGCCCGACAGTAATCGCGCCGTATCGACACTGAGGGTCTCCTCCACACGCACCGTGTCCGGCAACCATTGGTGATGGATACGAGGCGCCACCGTCCCTTCTGCGATATTCATTCCGTGATCGACAAGGTTCACCACAAGATGAAGCATGTTGGTGATAATACGGCTTCCCCCCGGACCACCGGTGGCAAGCCACGGTTTTCCATTCTTGAATAAGATAAGTGGCGTCATGGAGCTGAGCGGGCGTTTTAACGGTTCGACAGCATTGGCAGCACCTCCGACCAGGCCAAATGCATTTGGCGCACCGGGTTTGGCGGAAAAATCATCCATCTCATTATTGAGTAAAATTCCCGTGCCATCGGCCACCACCCGGCTGCCGTAACTAAAGTTGAGTGTGTAAGTATTGGTGACGAAATTCCCGAAACGGTCGGCCACAGTAAAATGTGTTGTGTCGGGACTTTCATACGGTGCCGGCTCACCCGGCGCGACATCTTCGGACTTGGTCGCGGCACTCCGATCTATTGTCTTACGCCATGTTGCTGAATAATCCTTCGAGATGAGCCCTTTGACCGGCACTTCCCAAAAAGCCGGATCGCCCAAATGTTTCGACCGGTCGGCGAAGGCACGGCGCATGGCCTCGATCATAATATGCAGGCTGGCGGCACTCTGCGGGCCCATCTTTCGAATATCATAGGCCTCAATAATATTGAGCATCTGGATAAGGTGTACGCCTCCGGAACTGGGCGGCGGCATAGAGACCACCTCAACGCCGCGATACAGACCACGCACCGGCTCACGGATAACGGGCCGGTAAGCAGCCAAGTCTGCTGCAACAATCAGCCCTCCATTCTCCTTCATCGCCCGCACGATCCGCTTGGCAATTTCACCCTTATAAAATGATGCCGGTCCATGGCGGGCAATTTGGCCGAGCGACCACGCCAAATCCTTTTGCACCAATTGATCGCCCGGTTTCACCGGCGCACCATTTCGAAAAAACACCGCTCGTGTCGAAACCCACTTTCCAAGCGTCTTTCTACGGCGTTCCAACCCGTTCGCCATGAAATCCGTTACAGCAATGCCATTTTCCGCCAAAGCGATGGCCGGCTCGACTAAAACGCGCCACGGCAACGATCCAAATTTCTTATGCGCCAACGCAAAACCCGCTACCGTGCCGGGCACCCCAACGGCCTTATACCCATAGCGCGACGCTTTCTTATCAACGGCGCCGTCTACCTTGAGGTACATATCTTTGAAGGCCGCACGCGGAGCCATCTCGCGGTAATCGATGGCAACTGTCTTGCCGCTTCCAGCCATATGGACCAGCATAAAGCCCCCGCCCCCTAAATTGCCTGCCCGCGGCAAGGTCACCGCCAACGCCAACCCGACGGCAATTGCAGCGTCCACGGCGTTTCCACCCTTTTTTAGAACGTCACGCCCAATTCGGCTTGCGGTCGCCTCTTGGCTCGCCACCATGCCGTTCGGCGCAAAAACTGGGTGAAAGACGTCCTTTCGTGACAGAACGGCACTTCTCTCTACCGCCACTGCTGCGCCGCCGGTCAGGAAGCCGGTTAGAACCAGCGCCACTACCGAAAAACTCAAAATCGTTTTAGATAACCTTACAATCATTACGGCTCACCATAAGCTCTACCCTAAACAGAGGGAATGGCAGAAATGTGGACATTTCTCTCCATTGATGCCAATAGTAAACCGGCGTTTACTATCGTGAACCGCTTCACCTGCTGGCCTTTTTCAACTACTTTGGCCCCATAAAATTAAACGGGCGGCTAAAGGTCCGCGCTATCAATAGGGAACGACCAAACAATGGCTTCAACAGCGCTGAAAATTGACCCAGTTAAAGAGGAATTTGCGGCTAAAATTTCGGGTGTCAATTTATCCGAGCCCCTGGATACAGAAACATTTTCAGTCATTCAGAACGCTCTCCATCGATACGGTGTGATTTTTTTTCCCGAACAAAAGCTTGAACCAGCCGCCCTATCAAAATTCACCAATAATTTCGGCACGCCGGATATTCATCATTTGGCCGAGCACACTTTCCCCGAACACCCGGAAGTGCGGGTACTTTCGAACGCCAAGAAGAAGGGAAAACTGGTCGGCACTTTCAATGGCGGCCATTATTGGCATAGTGATCTCTCGTTTTTGCCGGAAACTGGTTATGTGACAATTCTTTACGGAGTTGACTGCCCAGCAGAGGGTGCGGACACGTTATTTGCCGATATGCGTGCGGTTTATGACGCGCTGCCAGACGAGACCCGCGCTAAATTGGACGGCCAGCAAGCGATCCACGACCGAAATTTCCGGTACGCTGAACTTTACCCGGAGCGCCCGCCACTGACGCCTGAGCAAATAGCGCATGTGCCGCCTGCCACACACCCGGCCATACGTACCCATCCAAATACAGGACGAAAATCCGTGTTTTTGGTTAAAGAAATGGTATCGACGATTGGTGATTTGGATGAAACCGAGTCACGGGCGTTACTGGAGGAGATCGAAGCCTTTATGGAAGACGGCGATTTCACCTATGGCCACAAATGGCAAGTGGGAGATTTAGTCATCTGGGACAATCGCTCCACATTGCACACGGCCACGCCCTATGATACGGCAAAATACAGCCGCACCCTTTATAGAACACAGGTAAAGGGCGATGCCCCGTTTTACGCCACCTAAAACCCTCTGCAAAGAGTTGAAAGGAAACGACAAATGTCACAAAAACATTCCACCTATAATGAGGGCAAGATCCAATATGTCTACAAAATGGACGCCCTGGACACCGCGCCGGACAACGAAACCAGCGCCAACATTCAGCCTAAGAAAAGATTGTCCGGTAAATCGTCATCTTTTGGTGGCGCACTATTCGGCGAGACAGTCATTGTAGGCTATATCCACAAAGCTGCGGGCACCGGCTCTAAACGCCACACCCATCCGAACGAACAATATAACTTCGTTCTACAAGGCACACTGCAATGCGATATCGACGACCAGACGGTGCTCTGCCCAGCTGGCCATTGCGTCCACATTCCCGCCGGCACTGAACATAGCTGCATGGCGACGCCTGAAGAGGATGTGATCTTCTTCGTTGCCAAAGACACCCGCCACGGCATTTCAGGCCCCGCCGTAGACGGCATCGAAGACGGTCCCCGCATTCACCCAGACGCAAAGCCCGGCCAAACCGAGCTTGACGAAAAGCCCATCTAGAGAGGATTACCAATGCCTTATTACCGTTTTGAGAACATGGAGCAATTGCGGACCAACCCGCATTTGTCATCCGGCAAAGGCGCCATCGTTACCGGCACCTATATGACGCTCCGTAATAACAACAAGGAAGCCGGAACAGGCTCCCAGCTTCACTATCATCCCAATGAGCTGATGGTTTATCCGATCTCGGGCAAAATCAATTCCGTTGTCGGCAAGGACCATCGAATTGTCGAGGCCGGCACGTTCGTCCATGTGCCACCGAATGCGCGCCACTCCATGAGGGCGTGCGAAGACGGCCCAATTAGCTATCTTTATTGCAAGGATAATACGTGGACACTGGCCGGCATTGCTGCCGACGAAGCCCCGCCGGAAGAAGCGCCGTCTATCGACGAGCTGAAAGCAAAGCACGATGCGGGCATCTATCCGGGCCAGGAAAAAATGCCCGAGGCTTCAGAAGCCATCATCGATGGTCTCAATGATTGCTATTACCCGCTCGCCGGTGACTTGGAAGCGCCGTCGAACTCCACGCGTTCGGTCAAGATGATCGAAGGCCAACGCATCAATTTCAGCCTGGTTGATTCCCCTGAAGGCTATGAAGACAACGCCAAAGAAACCGCCCATGAGCGCTTCATCTACATCATGACCGGTAGTAGCGACGCCAACATTGACGGCGAAGCCAAATCGGTCTCCAGCGGCGACTTGCTGCATGTGCCGAAAGGCGTGCCGTTCGAGTTTAAGACCACAGCAGGCCCAACGCGTTATTGCTTTTTCGAATCAACCGAATTTCTTGAAGAAAAAGTTCAAGACTAACCACCTAATTCAATAAAAAAGGGAGAAAACCATTGGAATTCAAAGATATCCTTTATGAAGTGAAGCGGCCGCACGTTGCAACGATCACGCTGAATCGCCCGGAAATTGACAATGCAACCACAGGCGATTCATTCGTCGAAATCATGCACGCGTTTCACGAAGCCGATTCCGATCCGGCCATCGGCGTGGTGGTGCTAACAGGCGCAGGCGATACGCATTTCAATGAAGGTGGTCAGGTCAAACAACATCTAACCAAACGACCCGGCACCCACCGTACCCATTTCCGGAAATTGCTCGGCGCGGCCCAAGCCATTCGCGGCTGTGGCAAACCCGTGATCGCCGCCGTCAATGGGCGCGCCATCGGCAGTGGCAACCAATTACAAATGCTCTGCGATCTCGCCATTGCGTCGGACAAAGCCGTTCTCGGTCAACACGGATCCAAACGCGCCGGTGCACCGATGTTCTGGGGCACAACATTGATGTCGTATTTCGTCGGCGAACGTAAAGCCCGCGAAATCATTTTCCTGTCTCGGGAATATTCCGCTCAGGAAGCCTGCGATATGGGCCTGGTTAATAAGGTTGTGCCACACGACAAGCTCTACGAAGAGGTCGATGCTTGGTGTGATGAAGTTTTGGACCAAAGCCCCACATCGTTGCGTATCCTCAAAACCTCGATGAATCTCAAGACCGACATGCAGTATCCGGCACTCTTCCACGCCCGCGACATGATCGATCTATTCTCTGATGCGCCGGAGCGCATGGAAGGAACGGCGTCCTGGGTCGAAGGACGGAAGCCGGACTTCAACAAGTTCCGCGCCTAACAAACACGGGAGATGCGGCACCGGTTCTATTATCCTGGTGCCGCCCTACCTGAACCTATAGACAGAAGGCAATCAACATCTTGCCTCTGAAAGCCCCCAATGGAATCCATCTTTAGTCCCGAAGTCATGGCCTTCTTCAAGGTCGTCGCGATTGATTTAGTACTTTCTGGTGACAATGCGGTCGTGATTGGCTTAGCCGTCGCAGGCCTACCTCTCGCGTTACGTAGAAAAGCAATCATCTTCGGCATCGTCGCGGCCACGGTACTGCGCATCATATTTGCCGCGACAACTGTCTACCTTTTGCAGGTCCCGGGCCTATTGCTCATCGGCGGGCTTCTTCTGGCTTGGGTCTGCTGGAACATGTGGAGTGAAATTCGCGGCAGCGAGGAAGAGCATACTGTCGCGGCAGATGACGGTGATGTCAAAATTGGCATGCGCAGGGCACTACGGAATATTATTATTGCCGATGTTTCAATGTCTCTCGACAACGTGTTGGCGGTTGCTGGCGCCGCGAGGGATCATTTGGAAATTCTAATTTTTGGCTTGGTCCTCTCCATCGCCTTGATGGCCTTCGCCGCCAATTACATCGCCAAGCTCTTGGACAGTTACCGTTGGATCGCCTATGTGGGCCTTACCATCATTGTTTGGGTCTCCGGCGATATGATTTATCGAGGCAGCCTCGAAGTCTACGGACTGATAAACGCCACCTAAAAGGGCCATGTCATGGCAATCGCACTTCCAAAAGTGATTGGCCATCGCGGCGCTGCAGGTTACGCGCCTGAAAATACACTCGCCAGCATTCGCAAAGCAGCCGACCTCGGAGCACGTTGGGTCGAGTTCGACGTAATGCTTTCGCAGGATGGCGTCCCAATCCTCATGCATAACGATACGCTTAACCGCACCACCAACGGCAATGGCCCAATCTCGGCACAAACATTAAGCGACCTTAAAGCGCTCGATGCGGGTTCCTGGTTTGATGAAAGTTTCGCGGACGAACCCATCCCGACCTTGAAAGAAACCATAGTCCTCGCCGAAAGCCTCGGTCTCGGCTGTAATGTGGAGGTAAAACCCACGAAGGGCACAAACGAACAAACGGCTGGCACCATTGCCAAGGAAATCAAAGCCCACACGGCGAAAATCCCGTTATTACTGTCGAGTTTCTCGGAAATAACCATCGCAACCCTACACAGAGATTTACCCGATATTCCACGAGGTCTTCTCGTAAACGGTATTCCCGACGACTGGCCTTCGAAGCTGCAACAATGGGACTGCTTCTCGCTCAACTGCAACCACAAACACCTCTCGCAGGAACAGGCAGGGGCCATAAAGGCCGCCGGTTATCAATTACTCTGTTACACAGTCAACGAGCCAAAGCGCGCCGCCACATTATTCGGCTGGGGCATCGATGCGGTGTTCAGCGATTTTCCAGATCGGATTTAAGCGCCACTTAGCGTAAACGAGACCACTATTCGACGGTGATTGTGACTTCGTCGCCGAAAAACGTCATAGTTTCTTCGCCTTTCGACATTGCGGTAAATGCAATTCCACGGGTCGGCACCTCAGCGTCACAGGACCGGCTCTTGGCGGTCATTTCGCCACCGTCCGAGAATGTCCCTAAAGCGGTTTCAGGCAACCTTTCTCGAAGGCGGTCAAAGCTCGGCATACTTTCGCAATCGCGATGGCGAACCGCGTAAACGACTTTGGTTTCTCCAACCAACACGGCAAAGAATTTCCCGTATCTGAATCGCTCGGCACCGACCTGAGCGCTAGTCGATAAAAAAGCAACCGCAACCAAAACGATGCCAAACCACTTGTGCGAAAACACATTGTCTATCGTTTTTAACATTGCAATCACCGTTCAAATCTCTCGTAAGTTCGCTTTACCTGTTCGTTGGCATCGTAAACTGCGCGCCATCCTTAATGCCGCTCGGCCAGCGGGCGGAGACCGTCTTCATCTTGGTGAAGAAATGCACAGACTGAGGCCCGTGCATTTGGCTGTCGCCGAATTTCGAGCGCTTTGACCCGCCGAAATGATGGAAGGCCATGGGGACTGGGATTGGTACGTTGACGCCGATCATGCCCACATCCACTTTGTTGGCGAAGGCGCGCGCCGCATCGCCATCTTGGGTGAAGATAGCAACACCGTTGCCATACTCATGACCGTTCACCATAGAGACCGCCTGATCAAAATCCCCGGCCCGCGCAACGCTCAAGACGGGACCGAAAATTTCTTGTTTGCAAATTTCCATCTCCGGCGTCACCCGATCGAACAAAGAACCACCGAGGAAAAACCCGTCCTCATACCCTTGCAAGCTAACGCCACGGCCATCGACGACTAAGTCGGCGCCCTCTTTCGTGCCCTGGGCAATAAAGCCTTCAATGCGGTCTTTGGCTTCGCCGGTAATCACCGGCCCCATATCCGCTTCAGGGTCGTTATAAGGCCCAATTTTAAGCCCCTGAACCCGAGGTTTAAGACGCTTCACCAGTTCGTCCGCTGTGCCCTCACCCACTGGCACGGCAACGGAAATGGCCATGCAACGTTCGCCGGCTGAGCCATAGCCCGCGCCCATTAACGCATCCACCGCTTGGTCCATATTAGCATCCGGCATGATGACCATATGATTTTTGGCACCGCAAAAAGCCTGCACCCGCTTATTATGCGCGTTCCCGGTTTGGTACACATACTCGCCGATTGTGGTCGAGCCGACGAAGCTGATCGCTGGCACATCGGGATGGGTAAGCAACCCGTCGACCGCCACCTTGTCACCGTTTAGCACATTCCAAATGCCGTCGGGCAAACCGGCTTCGGTCCAGAATTCCGCGAGCATTAATGCCGCTGCCGGGTCCCGTTCGGACGGCTTGTTGATAAAGGCATTGCCACATGCGACCGCCATCACCCCCATCCAGCACGGCACCATGACGGGGAAATTAAAAGGCGTGATGCCGCCAACCACACCGAGCGCTTCACGAATAGAATAGGTATCAATGTCGCCGCCCACATTCGGCGACAATTCGCCCTTCATCAGGTGCGGAATACCGCAGGCGAACTCCACAACATCAATGCCACGCTGGATTTCACCCAATGCGTCGTCGAAGGTTTTCCCGTGTTCCTGGCTAATCGCTTCAGCAAGCTTATCTTTTTTTTGCGTCATCACTTCACGCATCGCAAACATCACCGCAGCGCGCTTCGGCGCCGGCGTTGCCGCCCAACCTGGAAACGCAGCCGCTGAGTTCTCAATAACGACGTTCACTTCATCGGCACTCGCCAACGGCACCTGGCCGGACACTTCACCGGTCGCAGGGTTAAACGCATCGGCGAACCGACCGCTACTGCCTTTAACGTGTTTACCGCCGATATAATGGGTGAGTTCCGTCGCCATAATTTGCTCCCTCTACGATGTGATATGAGCCGAGATTTCGGCACTTTAGCTTTTGTGTAACGTCCCCGAGCGCTTCGAAGCAAGCGGATTGCCGCCACATTACATCTCAGGGTTCTCAAACAAATTTCGTTCTTCCCGGTCCTCGACCTCTACAATCCAAATATCAGGATCGTATTGCCGCTGGCGTTCGATAAAAGCATCCGCTTCTGCCTCCTCCACACGACGCCCCTCCAATGCCGGTAGCCAAACCAAGGCGCCTCGCTCATTTCGCCCTTGAACGAGAACATCGCACCCAGCTTCCAGGCGATTCAGTTTTAGGATCACTATTCCGCTATGGGGATCACCGCGTTGAAGCACGCCAACCGGCACGCCTAATGCAGAGCAATGGGCAATGTGGGCCTTCAACCATAGATCCGTTGGCAGCCGTCCGGTCATGACAAGCGCAGGATTCCCTGCGCGTCGAAACCGGACCGTCTAATGGATGGTGTCTTCACCGCTATCATTTTTCGCACGAGGTTCAGCCATAGTTTTAGCGAAGGGTACAGCATTCCGCGCTTTTTTGAGGCGCGACCGTTTGGGCCGTTCCACTTTTGGCCGAGCACCCGGTCTGCCGGCTGTTAATGCCTTCACTTTGCGTTCTGCGAGCGCAGCAGCATCTGTGCTCTTATAGAAGCCATTGATAACCGCTCTGGATTTTATGCTAATTTTCTCGTGACTAACATCACCCACAATGTTGGCAGTCTCCATCAATTCAACATCGTTTGACGATAAGGAACCGACCAAACTGCCTTGCACATGGGCATTTTCACAATTCACTTTACCTTTGATATGGCCACTGCGACCAATAGTCAGCCGCTCACAATTAACGTTTCCGTCAATACGGCCTTCCAAATGGACTTCACCATCTCCATCTAGATCACCGACAATATGAAGGTCGGCGGATAAAATCGATGGTGCGGTATTCGGCGGTTGATTGGTGTTTTTTTCGGCCGGCTGTAACCTAATTTTAAGCTTATCCGTAATATTGCTCACGGTGCCCTCCTTATTTTCTTTTTATTAAATTCATAGTACAGCCATAATGTTACAGGTACAAGAACACTCAAATTCTTCCAAGGCACGGAATTCATTCAAATAAATTGATGTATGGCTTGGGTTTCAACAGGGCTTGGTTAGAATTTTAGTGTCGGTTTACGCCATCGGGGGAAATGAATAATGAAAATTGGATATATCGGTCTCGGCAATATGGGACGTCCTATCGCCGCTAATCTAGCGCGCGCCGGCCATGAGATGATTGTTTTCGATCTAAGCCGGGAAGCCGTGGACGGTTTCGTCGAAGAATTCGACGCACGCCCTGCCAACGGGCTCGAAAGTTTGGCGCAGGCCGCAGACATCGTCATCACCATTGTCCCCAGCGGTCACGATGTGCGCAAAATTGTCCTCGGCGAAAAAGACGGCGACGATTGCCTCCTGGCAGGCCTGGATGACAGCAAATTATTTATTGATATGAGTTCTTCTGAGCCGACCGGCACTGTCAGTCTCGGGGAAACGCTTAAGCAGCACGGCATCTCCTTTATCGATGCGCCGGTTTCGGGCGGCGTAAAGCGTGCCGCCGCAGGTACAATCTCCATCATGGTCGGCGGTGAAAAGGCATCCATTGAACGCGCACGGCCCTTGTTCGAAGCTGTAGGAGACGATGTATTCGAATGTGGTGACCTTGGCGCCGGCCACGCCTTAAAGGCGCTCAATAACATGTTGTCCGCCTTAAGCGTTTTCGCAACCACGGAAGCCCTGATGATCGGCAAGCGTTTTGGCTTAGACCCAGCCGTAATGATCGACACCATTAACAAATCATCGGGCCGCAGTAATGCGACCGAGTTAAAGTTTCATCAATTCGTTCTCAATAAAGACTACGGTTCAGGGTTTTCAAACGGTCTGATGCTGAAAGATTTGACCATCGCCCAGGATTTGGCGCGCAGTACCGGCCTATCCGCGCCTTGCACAGCGCTTGTGCGCGACGCTTTTGCGGAAGCCGTCAATCATTATGGGCCGAACTCAGACCATACAGAGGTTGCGCGCATGCTCCAGGAATTGCGGAAGACAGACTTGTAACCGGAGGGACTACTCTGCCGCTTCGGCTACATCGAGCTCCGCGACAAAATTCGCTGCCTCTAGTGCGGCCATACACCCCATACCCGCTGCGGTGACCGCCTGACGGAAAATCTTGTCCTTCACGTCGCCCGCAGCAAAAACGCCCGGAATATTCGTCGCCGTGCTGTCAGGCGCGGTCAGGATATAGCCCTCACCATCCATATCCACCTTGCCCTTGAAAACTTCGGTGGCCGGATCATGGCCGATCGCGATGAACACGCCTTCCAAATCTAGATCGGTTGTCTCGCCAGTTTTGACGTTCTTTACCCGCGCGCCGGTTACTTCCATCGGATCGCCGCCGCCCAGCACCTCATCGAGTTGAGAATCCCACATCACTTCGACTTTCTCATTCTTAAAAAGCCGGTCCTGCAGAATTTTTTCCGAACGAAATGCATCGCGACGGTGAACAACTGTCACTTTGCTTGCATGGTTGGTCAGATAGAGCGCTTCTTCGACAGCGGTATTGCCGCCCCCCACGACCATTACGTCCTGGTCCTTGAAGAAAAACCCATCACAGGTCGCGCATGCGGAAACGCCGAAACCTTGGAATTTTTCTTCTGATTCCAGTCCCAACCAACGCGCTTGCGCGCCTGTGGCAATAATTACCGAATCGCCGGTATATGTATCACCCATGTCACCGGTCATTTTGAACGGGGTTTGCGTGAAATCCACATCGTTGATCATGTCGTAAATCATCTTTGTGCCGACGGCTTCTGCTTGTTTTTGCATTTGCTCCATCAGCCAGGGCCCTTGGATCACTTCTTCGAAGCCGGGATAGTTTTCCACATCAGTGGTGATGGTCATTTGCCCACCTTGCTGCATACCCGTGACAATCAGCGGCTCCAAATTCGCACGCGCGGCGTAAATCGCCGCCGTGTAGCCGGCCGGTCCGGAACCGATAATTAGGACCTTACTGTGATGATGGGCCATGCGATTTTCCCCTTAACGTTACGCGGCGATTTTTCAAGATTTACGAGGTAGCGCTTCACGGCAAAGCTTTCAAGCACTCAATCCCAATTAAGCGGATCTACATCCAAACGAACAGCATATTCCTCGGCCCCATCCGCCGCTGGGAAGCGGGACATCACCAAAGGATCGTGTCCGGGAATGATATGTTGAGGAGAATCAGCTAGCGTCTCAATGGTTTGATAGCCCGACAGCATGTCCGCCACATTAAAGACCAAAGGGAACGGATTGACGTCGTTCATATTGGCGTACAAATGCGCCGCGTCCGCCGCCAAAACCACCCAACCTCGGGCCGTCCAAACACGAACAATCTGAAGGCCGTCCGTATGCCCACCCACATGATGCAGCGTAACACCCGGCGCCATTTCCATCATGCCATCGACGAATTCCACACGGTCACGGTAGAGCGCCCGAATCAAATCCACCACATAGTCGACGGCAAATATATTGCGAAAGGTCTTGTGTTTCATATGGCGTCCCGTCGCGAAGGCCATTTCGCGTTCCTGCACAAAGAACGTCGCGTTTGGGAACTGATCCGCATTACCACAATGATCGTAATGCATATGGCTGATCACCAGCTCTTCCACCGACGCCGCATCGATGCCTACCCCGGCAAGTGCTTCCGCCGGTGTTCGCAGAATCTTGCGCCCGCGTTTCTTGGCCTCTTTTTCCTCAAAGCCCATATCGATGACGATGACGCGTCCCGCCTCATTGCGCAGCGCCCAAATGAAATAATCCATGGGCATCGGACCATCATGGGCATCCGTAAACACGAAATGCTCACGCTTCATCGCATCAGGCCGCTCGGCATATTTGAGCGCGAATATTTCCCAGCTCTCAGAATCGCTCATGGTCTATGCATCCAAAAAAGGTTCATCGCCCCGGATCGTCGTTCGGTGCATTCGACGGCGCGCGTTTTTTTCGTCAAAGGGTAACGCCTTGTGAAGCACACTCCGGTTATCCCAGATAATGACATCGCCTGATGTCCAACGATGCGCATATTCGAATTGCGGCTGGCTGGCGAAATCCATCAGCTCCTTAACCAACGCTCGGCTCTCGTCGTAATCCTCGCCCTCGAAATGGCTCACAAAGACATCCGAAACATAAAGTGCTTTTCGACCGTTCTCTGGATGGGTGCGCACCGCCGGATGGCTAACAAGGGGGGTCTTGGCCTTTTGTTCATCGCTCAATGGCGGCCTGTCCTGGTGGTGGTTTTCAAAGTTCCAAACGTAATCATGAACGCCAAGGCGCGCTTGCAACCACCTTTTACGATCCTCAGGCAATGCATCATAAACAGCGAACATGCTGGTGAAACATGTTTCGCCTTCGCCCTCGGGGCATTCGAGACAATGAAAAACCGAGCCTAGGCTCGGCTCGTGCATATAGGAAAGGTCAGAATGATAGCGCTTGGAACCGCCATACGCGCCAATGTGCTTACCGTTTTCAACTATATTCGAGACGACGAAAATCTCCGGATGTCCGGGCAAGCAATAGTCATTGAGCACATGATCTTCTAGCGGCCCGAAGCGTCGACTGAATTCAATATGTTCTTCCGGCGACCAATCTTGGCCACGAAAAACCAAAACACCCCAATCGCTTAATGCTCGACGGATACGGTCAAAAACCGCGCCGTCCATTGGCGCAGCCAGGTCGATGCCGGCAACTTCCGCACCTATGTGATCGGTCAAAGGCGTAATGGATACAGCCATTTGCTTTGCGGATTCGGCAATCGCCATTTCTCAACTCCCTTTAACTACGTATTCAAAAAAGGCTTATCGCCCTTCACCGTCGTCCGGTACATGAGCCGGCGTGCGTTCTCTTCATCGAACGGCATCGCCTTATGCAACAAGCACCGGTTATCCCAAATCACCAAGTCGCCCGGCGTCCAGCTATGGGTATAACCGAACTCAGGCTGTTTCGCGAATTCGATCAGCTCACCGAAAACAGTCTGACTTTCCTCTTCCGAAAGACCAACAAACTGGCGTGCGTGAAACTCCGAAACATAGAGAGATCGCTGCCCTGTTACCGGGTGCGTGCGCACGGCAGGATGCGTCACCGGTGGCGTAGCAGCCCGTTGTTCTTCTGTCATAGGGGGGCGGTGTGCATGTTCGCGGTCGTGATGCCAGCCAAAATCAAAAATGATTTTCTTGTCTTCAAGCCATTGCCGCTTCTCATTGGGCAGCGCTGCATAGACCGCGCTCATACTAATGAAAGACGTCTCGCCCTCACCTTCAGGACATTCCAAGCAGTAAAACAGCGACCCCAGACTCGGCTCGGCAATATAAGCGAGATCGGTGTGAAACTTTTTCGACCCGCCATGGGCCCCAATGTGACGACCGTCCTTTTCAATATTGGACACCATAAAGATTTCCGGATGCCCTTCGAGACAATATTGGTTGAGCACATGACATTCCAACGCACCGAAGCATTTGCTGAAAGCGATCTGCTTCTCAGGGGTCAGATCCTGATCGGGAATAATTAACAAAGAGTGCTCAGCAAACGCCTGGAGGATGAGATCAAGCGTGGCGTCCGGCATAGCAGCAGACAAATCGATGCCTTCTATCACCCCACCGAAGCAAGGCGTCAACGCACGGACGTTTAGACAGTTCTGATTTTGGCTAGCGATTTGAGCCACGATTACCTCCGACATCCATCTATCGGTTGCAATTTAGTCCGCTGACAAAATTCGCACTAGCCCCTGAGCGGGTTCCACGACAATCCGATCACCGGTTTTGATGGCCTGCGTAATGTCAGTCTCGAACCGGTCCATAAACGGCATCTGCGCAAAGGCAGCGCCTTGAGCCATGACGGGATTTGCATCATTGAGCAACAGGCCGAGCGGCGCTTTTTCCTTTTGCACCATTTCGCGGAGCATCCATGCGGACGCCACACCACCCTTTGCGGCGTTGAGCACAAGAATGCGTCCCACATAATTTTCGCCGTAGAGCTTGTGGCTCGGACGTGAAACCAATCCTCGGTCACGATCCAAGTCGTAGCGCGTGCTGAAATTATCTGATGCTGACAGCGCAACGCCCTCTACGGTGGGGCCTATGCCCACATGACCTTTGATGATGATCTCACTCATGCCAACACCTTCCCTGCGATGGCAGATTCGATACACCGCGGGATCGAAGCCGGTGTTGGCTTATAGCCATACCCTTCGCAAATATTCACCATCTTTACCGAATGGGTCATCAAACGCTCCCAGCCGTGAGCTTCACGAATTTCTTTTGCAAAGGTTGCGAAGAAATCGTGCCCGTGGACTACACGCCCGCCTGCCTTCTCGATGGCCGCAACAATGCCAATGCGCGCGCAGGCCTCTTTCAGTTCAATCGGCGTGTAGACAAGAAGCGTCGTACCCTCATGAACCTGCTTACCCTCCAGCATCTCGGCAACTTGCACCATCTCGGGAATATCCAATTGCGGCGTCGACAGGGGCACCACATCGAGCTTTTCACCCACGCCACCCCATTCTGCGTAGAAGCCATCCACATCGGCCTGTGAAATCACCTCTGTGTCAACGGACTTGCCACCGCACGCGGTTTTCCAATCGGGCGCTTCCGGCGTCATACCGATCACGTGGAACATCGCCGTCGAGCCGTAACTCGCCATGGAAAGTGCCATATGGTTAAGGTCGAGGATGGACGGTTTTGGACCGGCGAGCTCAAGAACCGGCACGGACCAATAGGAATTCAACTTTCGTCCGATTAAGGCACCGACGATGCCCCAATCGGCAATCGTCTCCGGTGTAAAATCAAGTTTGAACCCGTGGGTTCCAATTCGTTTTTCATCCAAGTGAAAACCGTAACGCGGGACGCGCCCGGAAAAGAACGCGGCCAAGCTAGACGGCCCCGCTTCAAAATTGCACCGCGCGCCGACAAGCCCGTTCATATAGACCACCGACGGCGTGCCACTATAGCCGCAAGCCTCGCCAAAACCGGGGGCGGTCACCGAATGATCGTTCACATATGCGTGGCTCATCACAATGCCGAGCCTACCAAGCGCATTGACCGCTTCTTCTGTCTGCGAAACCAGATCCCGGCCGGGCAACAGGAATTCGAAGGCAGCGCCATCAAATCCCCTGAAATCCGCGACCGCAAAGGCGCGTGGCCGACGCTCTGTGAGTGGTATGTCAGCCAGCTCATTGATGAAGTCTATTCCGCTATCGCCGATGGTTTCGCGGTCCGTACTCACATGGATGACGCGTACAGGCACGAAGTCCTCAGCATCGAAAAAATCCCCAACGCTGCGCTGATACTCTATTGCCCATTGCGCCGCCTTGCCGTGAGCACCGTCGAGCATGGCTTGTTCTAGGTCGTTAAATTTCATCGTTTTTTAATAACACGTGGCCGCAAACAATCAACCAGCGCCCTCTCTAATTCTTCCCAATCCATTGTATCGACATCATCCGACACAATGAGTTCCACCCGACTATCGCGCTTATAGGCAATCGTCGCACGGCCCAGTTCATCACCGACCTTATCCACCAGCATCCAGTGTCTACCGGTTCGAAAAACGCCCTTCAATCGCACAATGTTTTCGATAGCGCTCAAGAGTTCCAGCAATCGGCGCCGATCAAACACGTCCTCTGGAGAGAAAATCCATCCGCACGCTTTATGGCCAAGCCCCGTATTCATAGCACGCACAGGCACGCCGGGTTTTAAGGCAGCGTCCCGCTCCGTCCCCGCATGATGGTGATTATGCACCTCCGCATGTGCATCGGGGAAGAGTGGCGTGCGCATTGGATTTGCATCGAGATCCAATAACTTTGTATTGAAACCGCCCTCTACCGCATCGCCGACGTAGCTCTTCGGTGGAAAAAGCTCTGCCGCCCATTTGGTGAAAGCAGCCCGTTCCTCCGCGTTAGCGAGGTCGCACTTATGGGCGATCAGCGCATCAGCCATATGTATCTGATCTTGGAATATTTCGGATTCCGCTTCGTTGAGTTCGGCCAAGCGCCTTGGATCAACAAGACAAATCGTTGCTCGCAACTCTATTTGCCCGGCACTCTCAGCTTCGCGCAATAAATCCAAAATCCCCGCCGGATGCCCAAGCCCGGTCGGCTCAATTAGGAGCCGCGCCGGCGATACTTTTCGAATGAGGTCAGCAAGTGCTACCCCCATTGCCATGTTACCGACACAGCAAATACAGCCGCCAGGCACCATGCGGATCGGGTCATCATCACCGCCTTCTCCGCTACCAATGGCCGCCGCATCGATACCGATATCGCCAAACTCGTTAACCAGCACCGCCCACACTTCACTGTCAGGCTTGCGGGCCAACAAAGACTTGATCGCCGTCGTTTTGCCGACACCGAGGAAGCCGGTGATCAGGTTTGTCGGTACGGGCAACATAGGCGGCCCCGCTTAACGACCGACAGCATACCCCTGCATACCGCGGGGGTTTGCCGCCCCTTTCAACATGCCGTCTTCTTGCGAAACCGCACACATGCGTCCTTCCGACCAGTCACCACCGACGTCAAGCACGTGCCCACGCTTCTCCAAATCCTTTTGCGTCGCTTTGGGAAAACGACCTTCGATGACCAAACGGCCCGGGGACGCCTGACGGGGATAGAAGGAACTCGGGTGATGTTCGTTATGGAAGGACGGGGCGTCGATCGCTTCCTGCAAATTCATTCCATGGACCGCATGGCGCAAGAGGAAATTGGTCTGCCATTGATCCTGCTGGTCGCCACCGGGGGTGCCATAAACCATATAAGGTTTACCGTCTCGATAAGCCATGGAGGGCGTCAATGTGGTCCGAGGCCGGCTTCCAGCCCGCAGGCTGGCGGGCATATTGTCCTCGAGCCAGAACATTTGCATCCGCGACCCTAAGCAAAAGCCCAGTTCCGGAATAACCGGGGAGCTTTGCAGCCACCCGCCGGACGGCGTTACGGCAACCATATTGCCTTCAATATCGATCACATCGATGTGGCAAGTATCGCCCTTGGCGGGACGCCCTACTGTGGGCTCGCCAATACCGGCCATATCGGATTTCATGGAACTGGCCCCATCAACAGCGGCCTGATAATCCACCGGCGCACCATACCCCTCGATTTCGCCTGGGCGGAATTCCAAGGACGCCTTATCGCCGATCAGCTTCCGGCGTTCGTCATTGTAAGCATCCGATAAAAGCGTTTCGATCGGCACTTCGACAAAATCCGGATCGCCGTAATAAGTCTCCCGGTCGGCGAATGCCAATTTGGCGCATTCAGTGATCGTGTGAACGAATTCGCCGCTGAGCGTGTCCATGTCCTCAAGACCAAAGCCCTTCAATAAGGCGAGCTGTTGCAATTGCACAGGCCCTTGGCTCCAAGGGCCACATTTGAAAATCGTATGTCCGTTAAAGTCATAGGACAAAGGCTCGTCATATGACGCCCGCCAATTGGCCATATCATCACCGGTCAACACGCCCTTATGAGGGGTGCCGGAGACGTCCATCACTTCATTCTCACGACAGAACTTGTCAATCGCTTCTGCCACAAATCCATTGCCCCAAGCATTCCGAGCCGCCTCGATCTGCGCCTGACGATCACCGCCCGCAGCCTTGGCCTCTTTAATTAACCGCTTCCAGGTCTGCGCAATGCCTTTGTTCCCCAACAGCGTGCCTGGCTCCGGCACATCGCCGTTCGGCATGTAGACCGGCACAGAGGTCGGCCAGTGATCGCGGAACTGGTCGGCCACGCCCGCGATGGTATTACAGACGTTCGGCACGAGTGGAGCACCATTTTCCGCATAGTAGACTGCGCTTTCGAGCACCGTTTCCAAATCGAGCTTGCCGTAATCCCGGAGCATCAACAGATATCCATCCACAGCACCGGGAATGGCCGTTGCCAACAATCCGGTTCCCGGCGCCAGATCGAGACCCAACTCATCACGATAATGCGCCATGGTGGCGCCTGCGGGCGCCGTACCTTGTCCACACAACACGCGTGGCTTGTCTTCACCGGCAACGTGAAGAATAGCCGGCATGTCGCCACCCGGACCGTTTAGGTGCGGCTCGGCAATATGAAGCACGAAGCCCGCACAGACAGCCGCATCAAATGCATTGCCGCCCTTTTCCAACATTGACATGGCAGCAGTCGACGCGAGCCAATGTGTCGTCGAAACCATGCCGAAGGTGCCCAGTAGTTCCGGTCGCGTGGTGAACATAGAATTCCCCTTTGAATTTCTTTTGATATTCTTCTGAATCTGGCGTGACTTTACCTATCTCAGTGATATGGAACAATGCGCTTTGCTGACCACCCCTAAGAGGCGGGCCTTGACAGGCAGGTAAGGCGACGCCTAATCCAAGGCACGCTAAGATAGGCCAAGACAAGCAGCAAAAAGGTGATCGGTCGATGGGACAACGGATAGTCATCCCGTACAATAAGGAATTGGAATTCGAGTATGGCGTAGCGGACCAGCTTTCGCCGCTCATTCGGCGTGTCATCGCCAACAATCCAGGACCCTTTACCTTTCACGGCACCGGCACCTTTATCATCGGCCGAGGCGAAGTTGCGGTGATCGATCCAGGCCCGCTGGATCAGGACCATGTGGACGCCATTCTAAAGGCAACCGAAGGTGAAAAGATCACTCATATTTTTGTGACGCATACGCACCGGGATCATTCGCCAAACACCGAGCTACTGCAACCTGCGACCGGCGCCACCACTTTCGGCTACGGCCAACACGGCGCGGACCGAGGGCTGGCCGTCGGCACAGGCACCGGCGACTTTGATTATCAACCGGACATTAAGCTCAAAGATGGCGATATCGTCAGGGGTGAAGGCTGGACGCTGGAAGCCGTTCACACGCCGGGCCATGCCTCCAATCACCTTTGCTATGCGCTCAAAGAAGAGAATGTCTTGTTTAGCGGCGATCAAGTGATGGGTTGGTCGACCACGGTCGTCTCCGATCCGGACGGCCATATGGGAGATTACATCAGCTCGCTTGAGAAGCTGCTGGCGCGCAATGAGGAACGGTATTGGCCCAATCACGGCACATGCATCGAAGACCCGCAGGCTTATGTGGGTGCCCTTGTCGCGCACAGACGAGACCGAGAGGGGCAAATTGGACGTTGTCTTGAGAAAGGTCTCGATAACATCGAAGCGCTCGTCGCCGAGATGTACAAAGGCCTCGACCCGCGTCTCCATAACGGCGCTTGCCGAGCGGTACATTCACACTTGATACATATGGTCGAGACTGATCGCGCAGCCTGTAATGGCGAACCCACACCAGAGGCCCTGTATTCACTGCCGGGTTAGGTCATGAAGACAGACACCCCCCGTACTATTCACTTAGAAGATTACCGTCCGCCCGATTTCCTGATCGATACGGTTTTCCTTGATGTTGCGCTCGGCGAAGAGGCGACAATTGTGGATGCCCGACTGCAGGTGCGGCGCAACGCCAAGGCGGAACACCCCGACGCAGCGCTCATTCTGGACGGTGAATATCTCGAAACATTACGGGTCGCTATTGACGGAAAGGCACTCGATGACGGCGCCTATTCCCTCAACGAGAACACACTACAAATTACAGACCTGCCCGATAGCTTCATCCTAGAAACCAGTGTCCGCATCCACCCAGAGACCAACACCGCCCTGGAAGGGCTTTATAAATCCGACACCATCTTCTGCACCCAATGTGAGGCGCAAGGTTTCCGGCGCATTACATGGTATCTCGACAGGCCGGACGTACTAGCGCGCTTCAAGACCCGCATTACCGCCGAGAAAGCCAAATACCCGGTTTTGCTCTCCAACGGCAATTGCATCGAAACCGAAGAGCGCGCGGATGGCCCCCACACCGCCACCTGGGAAGACCCTTATCCAAAGCCCTGCTACCTTTTCGCGCTCGTGGCCGGCGACCTGGGTTGCCTGGAAGGCAAATTCCAAACAGCATCGGGCCGTGACGTAAAACTGCAAATTTTCGTCGAACACGGCAAAGAACCGCGCGCGCGCCATGCCATGGATTCTCTGATTAACGCGATGAAGTGGGACGAAGAAAAATTCGGCCTCGAATACGACCTCGATATTTATATGATCGTCGCTGTGAGCGCCTTCAACATGGGGGCTATGGAAAACAAAGGCCTCAATCTCTTCAATGACAAATACGTGCTCGCGGATGCAGCGACGGCGACCGATACCGATTACGCGTTGATTGAAGGCATTATCGCGCACGAATATTTTCATAATTGGACAGGCAACCGCGTGACCTGCCGTGACTGGTTTCAACTCAGTCTCAAAGAAGGGCTCACGGTCTTTCGAGATCAGCAGTTCTCCGCCGATATGCGCTCCGCCGCCGTGCAACGCATCAGCGACGTACGTGCCCTGCGTGGCCGACAATTCCAGGAGGATAACAGCCCGCTTGCCCATCCGGTGCGCCCTGAGGCCTATATCGAGATTAATAATTTTTACACCGCGACCGTGTACGAGAAAGGCGCGGAAGTTATCCGTATGATGCATACGCTGTTGAGCGAAGAGGGATTCCGCAAAGGCATGGACCTCTATTTTCAACGCCATGATGGAGAGGCGGTTACCTGCGATGATTTCGCCAGTGCCATGGAAGACGCCAGCGGCATTGATCTCAGCCATTTCAAGCTATGGTATTCTCAAGCGGGCACGCCGATGGTGACCGCAAGCGACCAATACGATGCCGAGAACAAACGCTACACCTTGACCCTTTCGCAGGAAACGCAGCCGACACCCGGCCAGCCTGATAAAAAGCCTCTGCATATTCCGATTACATTTGGCCTGTTAGATGAGACAGGAACCGACATTCCATCGCCCGAGGGCAGACAAGTGCTGCATCTTACGCAGGCCGAACAGCAGTTCACCTTCGACAAAGTTCCAAGCCGACCGGTGTCCTCATTGCTGCGCGGGTTTTCCGCACCCGTCCGACTGAAATGGGTCGACCAAGAACCGGAAGAACTTGCCTTCTTAATGAGCTACGACAGCGACCCTTTCAATCGCTGGGAAGCCGCTCAGTCATTCGCTAAACTAATCGTCTCGGACACTTTGGCGCAGAACAAAGCGCCGACTTCACTCATAGGCCAATTCGTCGATGCGCTTAAGCTGGTACTCGAGGACCCGTCGATTGATCCGGCCCTCGCCGGCGATATGCTAGCGTTACCATCAGAGTCTGACCTAGCCGAGCAACAAGATATTATCGATGTCGATGCCATCCATGATGCTCGCGACAATCTTCGCAAGGCAATCGCCATGGGGTTATCTGAGCCTCTGGTCGAGGCCTATGAACGCAGTGCGATTAACGAACCTTATCACCACGGCACCGCACAATCGGCAAAGCGACGCCTTCGCAACATAGCGCTCGGTTATATAACTTGCCTCGCCAACGATGAAGCCTACGAGCTTGCCCGCGCGCAATTCGAAGACGCGACGAACATGACCGACAGCATGGGTGCGCTGAGCGCCCTAAATGATTGCGAGACGCAAGTGCGTGAAACCGCGCTGGACGATTTTTATGCGCGTTGGAAAGACGATTCACTGGTCATCGATAAGTGGTTCGCCCTCCAAGCGACGTCCGCGCTCCCCAACACACTGAGCAACGTTAAATCGCTGATGGACCATGCGTCTTTCTCTATCAAAACACCTAACAGGGTGCGCGCTTTGATCGGCGCCTTTTGCAGTGCCAACCAATTACGGTTTCACGCAAAAGACGGGTCCGGGTATGCGTTTTTGTCCGATCAGGTCGCCCAATTAAACAGCATTAACCCGCAGATTGCCGCGCGCCTGCTAACCCCACTATCCCGCTGGCGGCGGTTCGACACGGCCCGTCAGCCACTAATGGAAGCAGCGCTCGAGCGTATATTGGCAACGGACGGCTTGTCTCGCGACGTTTTTGAAATTGCCTCGAAAACCTTGAAATCTAAATAGATTTAGCCGCGATAACGCGCACGTCACCTAGTTGTGACAAGACGGTTAACGGCCACCGTGGTATGCGGATACCTATTCAACTGTTGCACCTACTTGGGTTGTTTTAGGAGAATTCGATATGGCCGATATTTTGAAACCTGACATCTGCGTTATTGGTGGCGGCTCCGGTGGTTTGTCTGTTGCAGCGGGCGCGTCACAGATGGGCGCTGACGTCGTACTCGTCGAGCGCGGCAAAATGGGTGGCGACTGTCTCAATTATGGCTGTGTGCCCTCAAAGGCCGTCATTGCCGCGGCCCACACAGCCCATGTCATGCGAGCGTCGGATAAATTCGGCATTAAGGCGGTCGAACCGACAGTCGATTTTCAGGGCGTTCATGACCATATCCATGGGATCATCGCAGGTATTGCACCCCACGATTCCGTCGAGCGGTTTGAAGGTCTCGGCGTCACGGTAATCCAGAAAGAAGGCCGTTTTACCGGCCCGCGCGAAGTCACCGCCGGGGACACGATTATCCAAGCAAAGAAATTCGTCATTTCCACCGGCTCTTCCGCCGGCGTCCCACCCATTCCAGGCATCGACGCAACGCCATACCTCACCAACGAAACCGTCTTCGATCTGACCGAAGCGCCGGATCACCTAATCGTGGTCGGCGGCGGACCGATCGGCAGCGAGCTGGCGCAAGCCCATCGACGTCTTGGCGCCAAGGTCACGTTGCTGGAAATGTTCAGCGTGCTGGGCAAGGACGATCCCGAGGTTACCGAAGTGGTGAAGAAGCGGATGATCGAAGAAGGGATCGATATTCGCGAAGGCATCAAAATCACCAAAGTGTCTAAGGAAGCCGATGGTATTTCGGTGCGGGTCGAGACGGATGGAAAAGAAGATATTATCGGCGGGTCGCACCTGCTGATCGCAGCAGGCCGCAGCCCCAATTTGGAAGCGCTCGATCTAGAAAAGGCGGACATAAAATATGACCGCCGTGGCATCGACGTGGATGCCAGGCTGCGAACCTCCAACAAGCGCGTGTTCGCCATCGGCGATGTGGCCGGAGGTCTGCAATTCACCCATGCGGCGGGCTACCACGCAGGTATCATCATTCGAAATATATTGTTTAAGCTCCCCGCAAAAGTGAATTACGACGCCTTCCCCTGGGTCACTTACACGGACCCGGAAATAGCCCATGTGGGCCAAACCGAATTGCAAGCCAAAGAAACCCTCCGCAACGACGTGCGCATTCTCCGCTTTGCGTTTGCAGAGAACGACCGCGCCCAGGCCGAACGGGAAACCGACGGCATGATCAAGGTAATTACCGACAAAAAGGGCCGGATTCTCGGTTGTTCCATGGCAGGATCAAGGGCCGGTGAACTTATCCTGCCTTGGGCATTGGCAATTTCGCAAAAAATGAAAATCGGCGCGATGGCTGGTGTCGTCGCGCCCTATCCGACGTTAAGCGAAGTTTCTAAACGCGCCGCGGGCAGCTTCTACACGCCATCACTCTTCAGTGAACGGACCAAAAAGATAGTGCGCTTCTTGTTGCGGCTACCGTTCTAGTCAGCTTTGTCGACCAGCACGACCTCATGGGTAATCTCTGCGCTCTCGCCCAGCATGATCGAAGCCGAGCAATATTTCTCAGCCGATAAATTGACCGCACGCTCCACTTTCTCGCGAGACAGGTCTTTTCCGCTAACCAAATAGCGGAGCCGGATTTGCGTAAAAACCTTCGGGTCATCGGCTGCGCGGTCGGCTTCCATTTCGAGCACGCAATCTTCCACCTTCTCTCGGGATTTTTCGAGGATATGCACCACATCGAAAGCAGTGCAGCCCCCCATGCCGAGCAATAACGTTTCCATCGGACGGATACCAAGATCGCGTCCGCCTGCCTCCGGCGCACCATCCATGACAATGGTATGGCCGCTACCGGATTCACCTAAAAAAGTACGCGCTTCGACCCATTTAACCCGCGCTTTCATCGTATCGCTCATCGTTATCGCTCCGCGTTAAAGCCGTAAGGAACAGCCCACGACAGGCCCTCCCAACTATCGCCCTTGGGCGAATATTCACAGCCGACCCAGCCGTCATAGCCCAATTCGTCCAACCGCTCGAACAGGAACGGCAAATTGACCTCTCCATGCTGCGGCTCATGCCGACCGGGCACGCTCGAGAATTGCACATGGCGAATAATATCTAGGTTGCTCTCCAGATGCCTTGCCAGGGCGCCCTGCATCACCTGCATATGGTAAAAGTCGTACTGCATCGCCACATTCGACGCGCCGACGGCTTCTATAATCCGTCGTGTGTGATCCGTATTGGTATGGAGATAACCGGGCATATCCTGCGTATTGAGCGGCTCCAACAAAAGTGTCACCCCTTCCGCTGCCGCAACCGGTGCCACCACCTTTAAGTTTTCTACAAAGCAATCCTCACACGCTTCCGACGCGACACCATCGGGCACCGAGCCTGCCATCACATGAATGAGCTTACCGCCAAGCGCGGTTGCGTAATCGAGTGACTGGTCAAAAATATCACGGAAATCTGATTCTCTTCCCGGCAATGCGCCAAGCCCACGTTCTTTCTTATCCGGATCTCCTGCCCGCGTGTTAAGCAACAGAAATTGCAGCCCATTATCGTCCAACAACGCCTTCGCTTCGCTTTTCTCGAAGTCGTAAGGGCGCAGCATTTCGACGGCCTTAAAGCCTGCTTTGGCAGCTGCGGCAAAGCGGTCTTTGGGTTCCAGTTCCGGAAACATGTAAGTGAGATTAGCTGCAAATTTCGGCATATCGCCCTCCCAACGGCTCCCTCTTTTTCCCGACATCGCGGTCTGTTTTAGGGAAGCTTTGTTTGTTATTCGTGTTAGGTCTTTATCACTTTTTTCGCGCCAACACACCGGACAATCCATGATTGAGGGCAACCCCCAAGCCATAATCGGCGTCGCCGCTGCCATGATGTTCGGTGGATTCTGCAAAGGCGCCTCCGGCATCAGCCTCGCGCTCATTTCAGTGTCACTGGCAGCGGTCTTCGTTGATATCCCGATTGCGGTGGCGTTGATGACTGTGCCGGTCCTGATCGCAAACATATGGCAAATCGGCAGCAATAAATTCACCGGCGAAGCCTGGAAATCACATTGGCCGGTCTACCTCGCCATCACCCCCGGCGTTGCCATCGGCGCCAAAGTGCTTACTTCAGTTGATCCGTTTTTGGTCAGCGGCATCGTCGGCGTCATTGTCATTGGCTTTGCGACGCTGATTTACACTCAACCGGATTGGAAACTTTCTGAGCAAGCAGCACGGCGCATCGGCGTCCCGGTCGGTTTCGCCGGCGGGTTGGTCGGCGGCATCTCCGGATTCTTACCGCCGATTCTGATGTATATGGTGGCGTTGAAGTTGCCGAAGGAAAAATTTATCGCCGCCATCGGCATTGCCTACCTCACAGGCGTCGTCGCTCTCATGGTCTTCCTCGCCACCTATAACTTCCTCACTTGGAAAATCATTCTGTGGTCAGCACTTGCCGCGCTGCCAATGTTTGCCGGGCAGCTAGCAGGCCACAAGGCACGGCAACATATTGCAGAGAACCCGTTTCGACTGATGGTATTGATATTGATGCTATTCAGCGGCGCGAACTTGATTCGCAAAGCATTCTCATAAGCAAGGTGCTTAGAAAGGCCGGTCGCCTTTAATCTGTGTGCGATGCATGATTCGGCGTTTGGTATCGTCGAAACTATCACGACGATGCATGGCGCAGCGATTATCCCACATCAACACATCACCGACCCGCCATTGATGGTGCCAAGCATATTTGGATTGCGAGGCATGGGCCCACAATTCATCCAGTAACAATTCAGACTCTTCCAAACCCATGCCCATAATGTAGGCGCTACGCCGACGGCCCAAATAGAGTGCTTTCCGTCCTGTCTCCGGATGGGTGCGAATGATGGGATGGATGGCGCCGGGGCAGGTCACCACATCGGTAACCGCTTCCGCGCCTTCACGTAAATAGCCACCACTGTTGGTGCTGCTATCATGTTTGATCTTAAGCCCTTCAATACGTTGGCGCATTGAATCAGAGAGTTCCTCTAAGGCGCGATACATATTGCTAAAGCCCGTATCGCCGCCCTCGTCGGGCACTTCCACGCTCAACAACACACTGCCCGTCGGCGGCTCATCGATATAATTCATGTCCGTGTGCCACTGCGCTTCCGCATTACCGAGCGCACCAATGGCTTTACCATCCTCTTTCACATTGGAGAGCACCAGCACTTCCGAAAAACCGCCGAAGCCACCTTCTCCATTTTCATTGGGGGGCGCGACATCCAAATCGCCAAACCGCTTGCTGAAGGCCACGAGATCCCCCGCATCGATTTTCTGATCGCGAAACAGTAAGACGCAATGGTTCATCCAGGCCGATTGAATTTCGCCGAATGCTGCATCATCGACTTCGGCCAAATTCGCACCAGAAACTTCGGCGCCTATCACATCAGAGACCGGCTTTACGTCAAACATGCTCATTCCATTCTGCTAACTGTAATTCGAGACTTCCACCAGATTACCATCTGGATCGCGGAAATAAACCGACGTGATCGGCCCCATCGCGCCAGAACGTTCATCGGGGCCAACTTCCACCCGCACACCCTCAGCCTTTAAATGAGGTGGTCCCACATAGTTGGACAGTTCAGCGGCCTTTCTAAGGTGTATTCCGTTGT